>Ga0114974_10001658_pt1 | contig 17499 bp, 14 predicted proteins | sample S_130206_EF_Meta_FD_87318 | JGI IMG/M metagenome (GOLD analysis project Ga0114974, IMG submission 87318) | Freshwater microbial communities from Lake Simoncouche, Canada to study carbon cycling - S_130206_EF_MetaG | ecosystem: Environmental > Aquatic > Freshwater > Lake | place: Lake... | reverse complement strand
GCGCACCTACAGCGTCTCCGGGCCAAACATGACCCCGGCTGAGACCTGGAGCAGCGGCCACCGCACACCCTATGCCCTGGCCTTCGCACCCGACGGCAAACTGTGGGAGGCCGAGCATGGCCCTCGCGGTGGTGATGAGCTGAACCTCATCGAACCCGGCAAGAATTACGGCTGGCCCCTGACATCCTACTCCGTCAACTACAACGGTGTTCCGATACCGAGCCCCGACACGCGGTCCGACCTGACCAAGCCGGTGTTCTACTGGACCCCGATCCTCGCCCCTGGAAACATGATCTTCTACGCGGGAAAGGCTTTCCCGCAGTGGAACGGTTCAATGCTGATGGGCGGGATGCAGACCGAAACGCTAAACCGCATCGTCATTAGCGGTGCCACCGCAAAGGCTGCAGAACGCTGGTCCGTCGGTCATCGCATCCGAGACGTGGAAGTCGGCCCCGACGGTGCCCTTTGGCTGCTCGAAGACGCCAAGGACGGCGGCCTGTTCAAGGTGACGCCGAAGTAGCGTCAGTCCGTTGGCTGAAGCGGAGGCTTCGCACCCGGCGGCAAGGGCCAAACGACCCGCGGCGACTTCGCCAGTTTAATCACCGGCTGCGGGAGCGACCACGTGCCCTGGGCGTCACGGGCGAAGAGCCTAAGGGCACCCGCCGCCGGGGCTGCGCCATCCGGTGTTTCGATTTCAAGTCTCAGTCCAAAACCTGCGGCAAATCGTTCGGTAGAATGGGGAATATCGGGCCGCGGCAGCCGGAATGCCGTCGCCCGGACGATACGGCCCGCCCCCGGCGCGAGGACGACCAGCAGTCGCTGATCGGGGGAGACGCCGCGCCATCCGGCCCAGCCCCCGACGATCACGCCCCAGCGACCTGCGCCAAGGTCGGTGGCTTCAGCCTGATCAATCTTGCCTTCCCCGGGCGGTGGCGGCGCAAGGGCGGCGGCATAATCGACTGGCAAAGGTATGGCGAACGGGTCTGGCGGAATCGCCACCACGTCGCCCTGCACCAGGGTGGGTGCCCAGACCAGGTCCGGCATCACATGTTCGTAGCGATTAAACAGAGTGTTGAATGCGGCGGCATCCATGGCTGGATAGGCGTCGCGGAAGAAAGCGAGTTCAGGCCGCAAGAGGGTATGGTTCACAGACGCAATACCAAGGCCATTCAAGATCGCCGCGTATTCCCCCAGCGCGACCACTGAACCCTTGGGGTTAGCCTTCGCATAGGCCCGCAGCGTATCCACCACGGGGGAAGCAGGCGGCGGGGCGAAAATTGGCCCGGCCGGCTGGATTGGATTGAAACGGCCAAATGTGAGCAGGGTCGCAAGCAACAGGGCGGCCAGCACAACCCGGCGCGGCTTGAGCACCCTGGGTGCGAGGCGACCTAAACCGATCAGAACCAGCAGGATCGGCACGACGCGCCAGTCGAGCTGATGACGTTCGAGGTGCCCGCCAGCGAGCACGATCTTCGAGACGGCCCAAGCCCCGAGCACAGCGGCGATAAATGCGGTGGTGCGCCACCCCGTGATCCGCCACTCGGCATTGCCGGCGATGACCGCCAAACCGCTCATCAGCAGCAGGCCAAAGCCCCAAAGCAGCCTGGGGCCCGCGACGAGGTTGAGAATGGGCGCAAATTGCGCCGGGATCGGCAGCAGCATCCAAGCCGCCATCACCACAAGACCCGCCACCCAGATCAGCAGCGCGCGCCTGTGGCGCGCCGCCCATTGGGCCAAGACAGGGTGCGGACAGAAACAGGCCATGGCCAAGGGCAGGAACGAACCGACCACCGCCATCTCGCTAGTATTGGTGGGCCATAGCGGGATCGGCTCATAGACCTGGGTGGTCAGGTAGGGAAACAGTTGGGCGGCGAATTGCAGCAGATGTAGCTCTCCGCCACCAGAGAGATGCCGGCCTGGATAGACCGTGTTGGCCATGATCGGGATCAGGTCGCCGTAGTGCAGTAAAGCGATGGCTACACCGGCCGCCGCCCCAATGGCACCGATCAAGAGATCACGAGGATTAAGTGTGTCGGACCGGAACGCGGCGATCGATACGGCCATGGCAAGGGCACCGCCGACAATGAAGGGTGGGTATAGCTCGCCGATCAGCAGTACGGCCGTGGCGACGGCGATGGCCGGGATCTTGGCCCACCATCGCGCGCGCCACAAAAACGCAACACCCGGCCAGACCGTTAACGCCAGGACGGGCGCATTACTGGTCCACCAGCCTTGGACGAAATGGGAAAAGAAAACCAGGCCAGCGGTCGTCGCGGCAATTTCTTTGCGGACCCCAAGCTGTCGCAGCAAAAGATAGGTTCCCAACAGGGCCGCAGCGGCGAGCGCGGCGTAGTGCAGAGCGAAGGCCCGGGCAGGATCCAGCAAGAGGAAACCCCACAGGTCGGGCTTAAACGCCATGCTCCAATCCCTTGAGGGCAGGGCAAAAAAGGCCTTGAGCGGTTCGTGGTAGGGCGACACCACGTCGCGCTCGCCCAGGCCAGAGGCTACGGCGATCTGAAAATAAGGGGTCGCCACGCCCCATTCGTCGGACCGCGCCGTGCGGGTTCCGCCGAAGATCGGATGAACATCGGATCGCCCTTGCAGATAGGCAGCATCGCGATAGTGCGAGGGCGACAGGGCCGCAGCCGTACTGATCAGAACGAAGGCCAGCAGGCCGATAAGGCCGAGCAGTTCCGCAGAAACAGCTTTCCCACCGACCTTCAGCATGTTCGCGGCTCCTACTGTAGGGCGACCTTCAGCGCCGCCAGGCCTTCCAGCCCCTTGCTGCCGTCCGGTGCCCCGCCTTGCGCGAAATCGGCCTTGCCGCCTGCCCCCTGCCCGCCCATCGCCAGCACGGCAGCGCGGGCCAGATCGGCGGCATTCAGTCGGCCGGTGAGATCATCGGTCACGGCCACAGCCACGGCAGCCTTACCGTCCGTCACCCCGATCAGGGCCACAACACCGGAGCCGACTTGTTTGCGGAAGTCCTCAACAACAGGGCGCAGGCCCTTGCCATCAACGCCATCGAGCACCCGGGCGATAAGTTTTATTCCGCCGATCTCCTCAGGCTCGTTCGAGCCACCGGTGCCGCCACCCAGAGCCAACTGTCGTTTAGCGTCTGCGAGTTGCTTCTCAAGACTGCGCCGCGCAGCGTCCAGCGCTTCAACCCGGGCCGGAACCTCCGCAACCTGTGCCTTGAAGCGTTCAGCCAGATCCTTGGCCACGGCCGCCTGATCCAACAGGTAGCGGCGCGCTGCTTCGCCGGTTAGGGCCTCCACACGGCGTACCCCGGCGGCGATGCCGGTCTCGGCCACGATCTTAAACAGGGCAATGTCGCCTGTGCGGCCCACGTGGGTGCCGCCGCAGAGTTCCACCGAATAGGCCTTGTCTTCACCGGTCAGGGCGTGACCGAGGGCCAGCACGCGCACCGAGGCCCCGTATTTCTCGCCGAACAAGGCAATCGCCCCGGCCTTCATGGCCTCTTCGGGTGCCATTTCCTGCGTATCGGCCGGCAAATTCTGGCGGATTACGGCATTCACCTCCGCCTCGACGCGGTCAAGCTCGTCGGCAGTGAGCGGGCCAGAATGACTGAAGTCGAAGCGCATCCGTTCGCCGTCGACCAGTTGGCCTTTCTGGGCCACATGCGCGCCAAGCACATGCGCCAGCGCCGCGTGAACCAGGTGGGCCGCCGAGTGGTTGGACCGGGTGGCAAGGCGCCGCGAGGCGTCAACGCTCAAGGTCGCGCGCTGACCGAGCTTGATCGAGCCCCCGATAATCTTGGCCACATGCACATGCAGGTCGCCGGCTTCCTTCTTGGTGTCCAGCACCTGGGCGGTGCCGCCATCCCATTCGATCAGGCCCGTATCACCGGCCTGGCCGCCGCTCTCGGCGTAGTAGGGCGTGGCATCGAAGAGAAGCTCTACGGTATCACCGGCCGCCGCGCTGTCCGCCTGCGCGCCATCGTGCCCGATGGCCAACAATTCACCATTAGCAAAGGTGCTGTCATAGCCCTTGAAGGCCGTGGAACCGAGCCGGTCCCGCACGGCCAGCCAGCCGGCACCCTGAGCGGCTTGGCCTGAGCCTGACCAGTTCTCGCGGCCCTGAGCACGCTGGCGCTCCATCGCCACCGCGAAGCTGTCGAGATCGACCGATAGGCCCTTGGCCCGCACAGCGTCCTGGGTCAGGTCGAGCGGGAAACCGTATGTGTCGTAGAGCTTAAACGCCATCTCGCCACTCAGCACGTCGCCTTCATTCAAGCCAACGGTTGCTTCGTCCAACAGGGCCATGCCACGACCAAGGGTGCGCCGGAAGCGCTCTTCCTCGGCCCGCAGGGTCTCGACAATGAGCGGCTGTGCACGGACCAGTTCGGGATAGGCCTCGCCCATCTGTTCGACAAGAACTGGTGCCAAGCGGAACATCAGCGGGTCCGCCGCACCCAGAAGATGAGCGTGACGCATGGCGCGGCGCATAATCCGGCGCAAAACGTAGCCACGACCTTCGTTAGAAGGTGAAACACCGTCAGCGATCAGAAACGATGAGGCGCGCAGGTGGTCGGCGATGACACGATGCGAGGGCGCATGTTCACCGCGCGCCGCAACGCGTGTGAGGTCTTCGCTTGCAGCGATCAGCGTTCGGAACAGGTCAACGTCGTAGTTGTCGTGAACGCCCTGGAGCACAGCAGCAATGCGCTCAAGCCCCATGCCGGTGTCGATCGAGGGCTTGGGCAGCGGCGTGCGCGACCCGTCCGCCGCCTGGTCGAACTGCATGAAAACCAGATTCCAGATTTCGACGAACCGGTCGCCATCCTCATCCGGGCTACCGGGCGGACCGCCCGGGATATGCGCGCCATGATCGTAGAAAATTTCCGAACAGGGGCCACAAGGCCCCGTGTCGCCCATCGACCAGAAGTTGTCGTTGGTGGCGATCCGGATGATCCTTTGATCCGGCAGACCCGCGATCTTCTTCCAGAGGCCGAAAGCTTCTTCATCGGTATGATAAATCGTAACCGTCAGGCGGTTCGGGTCGATACCGAAATCACCGGTGATCAGCTTCCAAGCGTGGCTGATCGCCTGTTCCTTGAAGTAGTCGCCGAACGAGAAATTGCCCAACATCTCAAAGAAGGTGTGGTGGCGCGCCGTGTAGCCGACATTGTCGAGGTCGTTGTGCTTGCCGCCGGCGCGAACGCACTTCTGCGAACTGGCTGCGCGCGTGGCAGGCGGGGTCTCGAGACCGGTGAACATGTTCTTGAACGGAACCATGCCCGCGTTGACAAAAAGCAGGGTTGGATCGTTCTGCGGCACCAGGGGCGCGGAAGGCACGACCTGATGGTCCACCTTGGCGAAGTAGTCGAGGAAGGCGCTGCGGATGTCGTTCAGGCTGGCCATGGAGATCGTGCGTCAGGTCTTAGCGCGCCACATGCGGCGCAAGGCTGGTTCAATACCCATCCGCTGCCACCGCCACAAAGGAAAAGCGGTGTTTTCCGCAAGCAGAAGCCCGGCGCCGCGTCTAGGGCAAGGACGCTTCACCGGGCGAAGACCCGCCCGGGGCTGGGCAAGTCTAAACGACAGAGCGCATTCTGAACCGTGGAAACGTCGTTTTCGGCTCAACCGCACATCAAAGACATCTCAGAGTCTAGTCCTCGACGTCGTCCTCGACCGAGGGGCCGACCAGCAGCTCTTCCTCGATCTTGGCCACATTGCCGCGTACGGCCTTTTCGATGGAGTCGGCGATGTCAGGGTTCTTTTTGAGGAATTCCCGCACATTGTCGCGGCCTTGGCCGATCCTCTGGCTGTCATAAGAGAACCAGGAACCGGATTTCTCCACCACCCCGGCCTTAACTCCCAGGTCAATGATCTCGCCAAGCTTGGAGATGCCCTCGCCGTACATGATGTCGAACTCGACCTCACGGAACGGAGGGGCGACCTTGTTCTTCACCACCTTGACCCGGACGTTGTTGCCAACGACCTCATCGCGCAGCTTTACCGAGCCGATGCGGCGGATATCAAGGCGTACCGAGGCGTAAAACTTAAGTGCATTGCCGCCGGTGGTGGTTTCCGGGCTGCCGTACATCACGCCAATCTTCATTCGGATCTGGTTGATGAAGATGACCAGGGTCTTGGCCTTTGAAATCGAGCCGGTCAGCTTGCGCAGCGCTTGGCTCATCAGGCGGGCCTGCAATCCAGGCAAGCTGTCGCCCATATCGCCTTCGATTTCGGCGCGCGGGGTCAAGGCCGCCACGGAATCGATGACGATCACGTCGACCGCATTGGAGCGAACCAGGGTGTCGCAAATTTCCAGCGCCTGTTCGCCCGTATCCGGCTGGGCGACCAGCAGGTCGTCCAGGTTGACCCGCAACTTGTGCGCATAGGCCGGGTCCAGCGCATGTTCGGCGTCGATAAATGCAGCCGTGCCGCCGGCCTTCTGCACCTCAGCCACCACATGCAGGGCCAGGGTCGTTTTTCCCGAGCTTTCCGGCCCGTAGATTTCAACGATGCGCCCCTTGGGCAGACCACCGATGCCGAGCGCGATATCGAGCCCAAGCGAGCCGGTAGAGTAGCTCTCCATAACGTCGGTAGCGCCCTTGGCGCCCAACTTCATGACCGAACCCTTGCCGAACGCCCGGTCGATCTGACTCAGCGCCGCCTCGAGCGCCTTCTGCTTTTCGGTGTCTTCGCGTCCCACCAGTTTCAAAGCCGCCTGTGTCGATGCCATTGCCTGCGCCCTCATCCCATGATTTGCTCTGGCCACGCGAGTCATCCGCCGCGCCGCCGATGAACGATGCCTACCGCCTTTGTTTTATGTTCGCAATCTGTTCTTAAGAACAAAACAGGATCATTTTCGATGATGCGTCCGATTTAGTCGTACCTAGCAAGGCTCTGAAATAACCCCGCCCCGATTTGGCTATGGATGCGATCGAGCTTCGCGCCCGCCGAAAAGGCACTTTTGACGGCTCGGGCTGACGGGGGCGCTGGCCAAAGGCTCCGTCCCGACTATGATGCATTCCAATTATTCATTAGGGGGAACCGCCATGAACCGCTTCCAAAAGGCCACACTCGGCGCCGCTGCGATCTGCCTGCTCGGCTCTGCTGCCTTGGCTCAAGCGCCCGCGGCTGCGCCGGCCTCGCCACCGCCGCCACTGGCCATACCCAACCCGACCTATTCCGCCCTGGTACTTGAGCTAGCGGTTGCCAAGCCGGCAGCCGAGGTCTGGTCTAAGATCGGCGACTACTGCGGACCGTCGAAGTTCCTAGGTGCCGAGTGCAAGATTATCGCTGGCAAGAGTGGCGATTTGGGGGCCGTTCGCTTGCTGAATGGAACGGTCGTAGAAGTACTGGTGGCGAAATCCGACCTTTCCTACACCTATACTCAGCCAACGCGCGTGGGGCAGCCCTACAACCTCTACCACGCCAGCCTGGCAGTGGTTCCGGTAACGGTGACGACCAGCAAGCTGACGTATTCCTTCCTCTACGATAACTCCATGCTGGCCGATGATGCCGCCCGAGCAGCAGAACGCACAGCCCGCTCCACACGCTTCGGCGGAGCGCTGCAAAAGATGAAAGACATCGCTGAAGCGAAATAGGCCCGTCGAAAGCCGGCCTTCCGATGTGATCCTCCCTCGATGCTAGCGGACCTTCGTCGGTAGCCGCCAGCATCGCAGGGTCTTTGGGCACTAGCGTGGCGCTAGCTTGCCAGACACCTCTATGCCGCCGAGTTGGATGTAGCCGCCCTGACCATGGCCGCTTCCCGGCATAAGATCTGCGAAGCCGATTTCATCAATTTTGGTGAGATCCGGTGTCTTGACCCATATGCCTGGGTTTGGATTGCCCACGGTGGGGCCTGACGGCACGGTCACGATCCGATCCGGGTCCAATTTGATCCAGCGAATGTTCAGTAGCGAGAACTCGTGCAGGCTGAGCTTTGCGACCGATTCAAAAGTGAGGTCCCCAACCAGTAGGTCACCGTTGGCGAGCTTCACAACTGGGCGGACCGCGTGAAATCCAGCCGTTTTGGTAAACCAGCGGACGTTGGCCAAACCGGTCATATCCAGATAGCCGTTCTTTTGTTTGAACGTCACTGCGAAGGGGCCCTCAGCGGTTCCTGCCCATACGCCATAGGGTGCCGCCGGATTGCCTGGAGCGCTCGTCGTGAGGATTTGCTTCGCTGCCTTTCCGTAGAACATCATGATCACGTTCGGGTCAGCGACATTCGCCTGCACGGGCATGTAGCGCACCTTGGTATCGTCTTGGCTGGCGGGACGCACCCATTCCACCTTGAAGGCCAGCGGCGCGGCGACGGGCACCGGGGCCTGCGCAAATGCGCTCGAAAGCGGTAAGGCCAGAAGGCCAATCAGCAAGATGCGCCTACCAAGTTTCACGGCCTTCTCCTCAACGTTGTTCAAATCAGGGGTACCCACTTTGACTGCAGCCTGAAGCCAAGTCGAGCCTCGCAATCACTATAAGGTCGCTCAAGATCGCTTCGGCCTGATGGTGTCGCTCCTAGGCCCAAAGCCGCTTGCCGGCCTATTTGCGGCCGGGTTACGAAATTCAAATATCCAAGGCTAAGAAAACATGGCTTTGAAGCTTTTGTGCCGCTACGCCTGACGCAATGGATTTAGGAAGGACGGCGAACGGTGAGTAAGTCGGAACGCTCAAGAAAAGCGGATACTACGGTTCTGAAGACCGCCATTACGGCGATGGCCGGTGCGAGTATCGAGTGGTACGACTTTTTCGTTTATGGGACGGCAGCCGCATTGGTTTTCCCGACCCTATTCTTCTCCAAGGATTTGCCACCCTTCGTGGCGCAAATCGCGGCGTTCAGCACCTTCGCTGTGGGCTTTATTGCCCGCCCCATCGGCGGGGTGATTTTTGGCCACTTCGGCGACAAGTTGGGCCGCAAGACCAGCCTGGTTGCGGCGCTGATGATGATGGGATGCGCCACCACACTGATCGGGTTTTTGCCGACCTATGCCCAAATGGGTGCCATCGCCCCACTGTGCCTGGTCATCCTTCGATTCCTGCAGGGTCTGGCTGTTGGCGGCCAATGGGGTGGCGCCGTACTCCTCGCAACCGAGAGCGCCCCGGAAGGTCGACGCGGCTTCTATGGCAGCTTCGCCCAGATAGGCGTTCCGGCCGGCGTTGTTCTCGCCAACCTCGTGTTTCTGATTTTGAATGCGGCCCTTTCCGACCAAGCCTTTCAAGCCTGGGGCTGGAGGATTCCGTTTATCCTGAGCTTCGCACTTGTCGCCCTGGGTATGTACGTCCAACTGGGTCTTGAAGAGACACCGGTTTTCAAGGCCATCGACTTGCCGACCCCTGCGCCAGAAACGGCCAAGCAGCGGGGCTCGCATAAAGCGCTCACGGCGGAAGGAGGCGCGCGGGCCGTGCTGCCGATCTTCCAGGTGCTCACGTCACACCCCCGCGAGATCCTGCTTGCCGCCGGGGCCTTCATCGCCATCAACGGGAATTTCTACATCCTGGTCACCTATATCATCAGCTATGGCGTCAAGACCTTGGGCTTACCCCAAAGCGTTATGCTCATGGCGGTGCTATTAGGCAGCCTGGCGATGGCACCCTGCCTTCTGGCGGCGGCGGCCCTTTCAGACAAGGTTGGTCGACGCCCTGTCTACATGGCCGGTGCACTGCTTCTAGGCCTTTGGTCGCTTGTGTTCTTCCCCATCGCCCACCTCGCAACGCCCTTGGCCCTGACTTTGGATATCGCCGTCGGCCTCGGCTTCCTGGGTATTATGTACGGCCCCCAAGCCGCCTTCTTTGCCGAACTCTTTCCCCCAGAGGTGCGTTATACGGGCGCTTCCCTTGGCTATTCGCTTGGCACCATCGTCGGCGGCGGCTTGGCACCGATTGTGGCGACCTGGCTTCTGGCAAAATTCAACTCAACACTTCCCATCGGCCTTTACATGGCCGGTATGTGCCTGATCTCCATGCTTTGCGTCTTTCTGCTCTCTGAGAACCGTAAAGCACACGACCGCCCATAAGCCCCGCATGCGCCTGAGCCCGCGCTATTTCTGGCAGGGACTGAAAACGGCCAATTCGCGGAGGCCCGAAAGACCGTGCCACGTTAATTCAACCCGTCACAGCGGTTCCCTATTTCTTGCGCGATTACGATGCGATTTGGGCGTCACGGTCTCAACACAAGGGCCGATCGGGAGGAGCGAGATGAACACCAAGATTTTGGCGTCGATCACAGCGGTTTGCACGCTTCTGGCTGGCGGCCCAGCGCTGGCGCATCATTCCGGTGCTATGTTCGACCGGACGAAACAGGTGACTCTCACCGGTACCGTCAAAGATTGGCAGTGGACAAATCCCCATACCTGGCTGATCCTCGTCGCTCCCAACGACAAGGGCGAAGTCGTCACCTGGAATCTTGAAGGCCAGAGCCCGCAAGTGCAGCGTGGCCGTGGCTGGTCGCGCGCAGTCCTTAAGGCTGGCGACAAGGTGACCGTCACGATGTTCCCCCTGCGCGACGGTGCTCAGGGTGGGAGCATTGCCAGCGTATTGACCGTCGACGGCAAGACCTATCGATGAACCCAATTTCCAGCCTTTCGAAGCCGCAAGTGCGGGGCCGGTCCCTGACGCTCTGCGTCGCGATCCTTTTGACCACAGCAGGGTCGGCATTCGCCCAGACGTCTCCCGTGAAGCCTGGGGTCGCAGATCCGGCTGCATTTTCCGGCGTATGGGTGACAACCAGCCAAAGTATGGCGCTTGTTCCTGCGGATGGAAAACCGCTCCCGTTCACGACCAGCGGCAAGGCGCTTTACCAAGGCAACGTTTCCGGTCTCAAGAACGGCAAGATTACAGACGACGCGGTGCACCTGTGTCTCCCGGAAGGCATGCCAAGGGCGATGACGAGCCCCTATCCCATGCAGATCATCTCCACACCGGATCAGTTCACCTTCTTCCATGAGTCCAATCGCGCCTTTCGGATGGTCCGCCTCGCAGACAAGCATGCCGATACGGACGTCTGGGATCCGTCGTACATGGGCGAGGGCATCGCCAAATGGCAGGGCGATACCCTGGTGATCGATTCTACCAATTTCAAATCTGATCGAATCTATCTCGACGCGACTGGACTGCCTGCCAGCGACCAACTCCATTTGGTGGAGCGTATTCGCACGCTCGATGGGGGCGCGCGGCTAGAAGACCGCATCACGATTGAAGACCCCGCGGTATTTTCTCGTGCCTGGACAGCCGTTCGGGTGTTCGAGCGGCGGAATGACATACAGGTCAAAACAGATTGGGTTTGCGGCGAAAAACACCGCGACCTGACTGCTCTCAAGACGGGAGCCTCGAAATGATCGCGCTAGGTAAAACGTCCATTTCGACGAAGGCGATCCTGATTTCGATCGCCATCGCCACAGGTGGCTTGTCGACGGCAGCCACGGCAGAGCCCGTATCGAAAAGCCAACTGGCATTGAACGGCTACTGGCGAGGCGTGGTCACCCAAAGAGGCCCCGGTGCCGGTCCGCCTGGTGCCGGTCCACCTCAAGGCGGGGGCCGCCCAGGCGGCCCGGGCGTCCCTGATGGTCGAGGTCCGCCCGTCGATACGTTCTCGGGCATCGCCGCTCCGCTGCTCAAGCCGGAGGGCGCTGCCTTCCGGAACAAATACAGAGCGGCCGAGGCTGCCGGCGAACAACAACGTACGCCCAATAACCTCTGTTTACCTTCGGCCGTGCCCGGCACTGGGGTTCCCGGCGGACCGGCCTACGGCATCGAAATCCTTCTAGAGGCAAACCAGGTCACCTTCCTCTACGAGGAAAATCGGACCGCAAGGTTCGTCTATATGGGCAAGGACCATCCTGCCGATCCGGGTAAGACTTGGCTGGGCCACTCCGTGGGGCATTGGGAGGGGGAAACACTGGTCATCGACACCCTGGGGTTCAACGACGTGAACCTCCTCACTGAGGGCATGCCGATGAGCCACCAAATGCATGTCGTTCAGCGACTGCGGATGGTCGGCGATCATCTCGAAGATAAGGCAACGTTTGACGACCCAGGGATGTTTACGGCCCCGTTCACGGTGACCTACCTGTTCGAGCGGAGCGCACCCTTCCAAGAATACATCTGTGCCGAGAATAACAATGAAGGCGGAGTGCCGACGGCCAGTGGCCAGCCCACCCCGTCGGAGTTACCTCGAACGACGAAATGAACCCGTTTGGGCGACCGATTTTGAGTCGGCAACCTATTCGAAATTTAGGAGCCCATCCCTCCTGACGTCACGTAAACTCAGAACGTGACTGACTAGGCCGGACCGGTCGCTCGAAGCGCCGGTCCGGCCATTTTTTTGTCGCGTCAAGTTAGGGGCAATTGAAAACTGCGCGTCAGATCAGGCGGGGGGACGCCCTGGGCCACCCGGGCCACCAGGGCCGGCTGGCCGAGGACCACCGCCCGGTCCAGGCCGACCGCCGCCACCGGGAGGGCCTTGACGCGCTGGTGCCGGCCAAGCGGGATCCAGATCCGGCTCATTGCCGGCTCGTCCCGCGCCAATGTGGTCTGCGAGTTCAGCGCCGGTGAAGTTGTCGGATTTAGTCTCCATCAACTCCGGCAGTATGGTCGTGTTCCATTGGTTCCACTCTGCGGCGAGCCGATCAAAGATTGCCGGTTGTCGAGCACGCATGTTCGCCCGTTCCATAGGGTCGTCCGCGACGTTAAAAAGAAAGGCGTTGTCGCGAATTTTGAGAATCTTCCAATCGCCATCGCGGTGCGCGCGCTGAGCGTTCGACTTGAACCGCCAGTAAAGCTTTCTGGGGAAATCGGGCGTTTTTCCCGTCAGGTTCGGTAGCAGGTCCACACCATCGAGGGGCGATCTTGGATCAGCAGAAACCCCGGCTGCGGACAACAGTGTCGCGACCCAATCCATGTGGATCATGACCTGGTTCGAGACTTTTCCGCGCGGCAAGCGGGCTGGCCAACTCACAATCGAAGGAACCCGCAAACCGCCCTCGAGCAGTTCTGTCTTACGCCCCGTAAAGGGCCAGGTGTCTGAGAACCGCTCGCCGCCGTTATCGCTGGTGAAGACGACAATCGTATTGTCCGACAGGCCCTTCTTTTCCAGCGCTTGCAGCACCCGGCCGACTTGAAAATCCATACGTTCGATCATCTTGCGGTAGGTGGCCTGGGTGCCAGCGTCATGCGCACCAAGGTTGCCGTTCTTCAGACGCTCGGATTCGGCCTGATCGCCGGGCGCTTCCCATGGCCAATGAGGCGCATTGAAATGAACATCAATCAGGAACGGTTTGCCAGTTTTTGCGTAATCGTTGACCGCCGTTACCGCCCGATCCCCGATCAGGTCGGTCATGTAACCGGTTTCCTGGATGGGAGTATCGCCATCCCACAGGTCTGCGCCTTCCGGACCTGCGGCAGAGTGGCTGTAGTAGTCCAGGGCTCCGCCGCGGAAGCCCCAAAAATGGTCATAACCGCTCATCAGTGGGCTGAACTTCGGCAAGCTGCCGAGGTGCCACTTTCCAAGCAGGGTCGTGCCGTAGCCGGCCGCTTTCAACAGAGAGGGAAGCGTCGGCTGTTCCGGCGGCATGCCGATATCGCGGCCATTCCCAATAGGCTCTTCCAGACCAACCCGCAGTCTATACTGGTAGCGTCCGGTGATCAGCGCGGTTCGGCTGGCGGAGCAAACGGCGGAATTGGCGTACCCTTGCAAGAACTTGACGCCATTCTTGGCGATCCGATCGATATTCGGCGTCGAAATATCGGGGCGCCCGTAACAGGCAACGTCAGCGTAGCCGAGGTCATCTGCAAGGAAGAAGACGATGTTGGGCGGCTTCGGCGGAGCCGCCTTTGCCGACTTGGACGATAGAAAAGCCGCCAACGGCGCTGCTGCCGCAGTTGCGACCAGAGTTCGACGTGAAATCTTTGCCATGGTTGTCTCCCCATCCGGCTGCGCCGGCGTCGCTCTTTTATTCCACGCGGCCCATCTGATTATCCCGACAGACGAGCCCCTTCCTCAATTAGACTTGGATTGAGGAAGTAGTGTGCAGCCGCCCTGTGACGCCATCCCCTCTCGCCTCGGCAGAAAGGATGGTAAATCGTCCGATCAGCCTAGCGCAGCATCATCGTGCGAATTTTGTGCATATTCAGCTTGGATAAGAATAGTGCTTTCTAACGAAGGGTCGCTGGAGCGCCTTCGATTGAAGAGAGGATCGGTTCGCGTAAGTGAACTTTCACCACAATCGCACAGGTCAGATAGTCGACCCCAGCCGGTACCCGGCGGACGAACGCACGCCTTTGGGGCAGCCTAGCGTTGTTGCCAATACGGCTCGGCCCTGGCGATTTTCGATCGCAAAAAAGGTCTTCTTCTGGCTGATCGTCCAAACACTCGTCGTGGTGGCGGCCTGCTTCCTAATGGTCAACTGGGCCTTCGATCGGGGTTTCTCTGAGTATATGTCCAACTTCAACGACCAGCGGGCGGCCAATATGGCGGAACGGCTGGCCGGAGAATACGCGGCAACCGGCGGCTGGGCAGAGATACAAAATTCGCCACGTCATTGGGCCGAACTGGCCATGGCGGCCACTGGTCATAAGTTGGGAACCGCGAATGACGCAGACAGCAAAGCGCTGTCTGCCTTGTTTGCTGAATTTCAGGAAGGAAGCTTTCCTTCGGACGTGCCGGCCCCCCTACCGCTGCGGTTCGTTCTCATGGACGCGAACGAAACCGTGCTGATTGGCGCACTGCGCAATACAAAAATTCGCAAGCAGCCGATCATAAGTCAGGGTCAGCGGGTCGGATTTGTCGCCTATTCCACCGATCCGGTGTCGAAATATGACCTCAGATTTCAGGAGCGTTTCTCGACGGCCCTGAAGGTGATCATCCTGGGTAGCGTCTTGCTCGCCTTGCTGCCGGCATTCCTGATTGCTCGACTTGTGACCCGGCCCGTGAAGGCCCTGAGCAAAGCGGCACGTGGACTGGCAGAAGGAAGGACCAAAGTCCTCCTAAAGGTTGAATCCCAAGATGAGCTGGGGCAGCTCTGCCGTGATTTTAACGGCCTGCTCGAAGCGCTCGAAAAGCACGACAACCTTCAGAGATCTTGGTTGGCCGAAATCGCCCATGAGCTCCGGACACCGGTATCGATCCTCACTGCGGAAATAGAGGCGATCCTCGATCAAGTCCGCCCGCTCGACAAAAAGGCGATCCGATCACTCCACGAAGAGGTGCAGGGCCTCACCCGCTTGATCGGTGATCTCAATCAGCTTTCCCGCGCTGATTTCGGCGATTTGCATTTTCAATACACCACCGACTCTCTGGGTCGGATCATTCGCCAAGCGATTGCCGGCAAGCGTGACGCATTCAATAAACGGCAGATCCGGGTGACATTCGATCCGCGGGCGGCGAACTTTCAGATGCGAATTGACGCCGACAAGATGCGTCAGGTCTTTCTAAACCTGCTCGAAAACAGCCTTCGCTATACCGACGAGGGCGGCCGGGTCCGCATTACCCTGCAGGCCCAGGACCAGTTTGCGCGGGTCATAATCGAAGATTCATCTCCCGGCGTGTCACCAGATGAAATGGCACTGCTCTTCCAGCGTCTTTATCGCGGTGAGAGTTCGCGCAATCGCGCCAGCGGCGGGTTCGGCCTCGGCCTCGCCATCGTGCGTTCCATCGTCGAGGCCCACAGGGGCACCATTGAGGCCTCTGCCTCATCGCTTGGCGGCGTGCGGTTCAAAATCCTTTTGCCGACATCTGCGTAATGAACAATGAACTCATCCTCATTGTCGAAGATGAGGAAAAGATCGCCAAGATCCTGATTGATTATCTGGCACCAAGCGGCTTTCGGACCCACTGGATCGCCCATGGTGCGGACGTGGCCGAATGGATGAAAAACAACCGTCCTGACGCCATATTGCTCGATACGATGTTACCGGGCAGAAGCGGGCTGGAGATTTGCCGAAAGATCCGATCGGAATCGAGCGTACCGATCATGATGCTGACGTCGCGCGTTGAAGAAAGCGACCGTCTCGCTGGTTTCAGCGCGGGGGCGGATGATTATGTCTGCAAACCGTTTTCGCCCCGAGAAGTGGTGGCAAGAACCCACGCCCTGCTCCGGCGCGCCACGGGCGGGCTGCATGTCCCAACCAACAAGGGGCTGTCGCTCAACAAGTACAGCTACACGGCGGGCGCAAACGGCCGAGAAGTGACCTTGACGGCGCTAGAATTCCATATTCTGGAGGTTTTATCCGGAGCGACGGGGCGAATATTTACCCGAAACGAAATTATGGACCGCGTTTATTCCGACTATCGGATTATCAACGACCGAACAATCGACAGCCACGTCAAGAAGTTACGCCGAAAATTAGAACAGCTGCAGCTTGAAAAAATGCCGATCTATTCGGTCTACGGTGTCGGCTACAAATACGAGCCTTAAGGGGCAAACCCCGAATATTCGTGGCCTACTGAGTTTTGATCCTCAGACAAACCCAATCCAACGGCCGCAGACAACGATCCCACACCATAGCAGCAGCGAAGAGCCACCGGCGATTTTGGCCATGATCGGAGGGTCAGATGACGTGTCCCAATCCCGCACTGAGCGGTACGTGATAAAGTGAAACAGCAACATATTGGCACCGGCGAGGACGAGCAGCGCCATCTTCGCGACGAACGGAAAATAGGTCACGTACTGCGGCGCCTTTGATGCAAACAAAAGCACGCCGGTAATGAGCGCTAGCAGGAATGAACCCCACGTCCAGGGCAGGACACTATTGGTCAGTTGACTGACAGCCAAATCCCGTCCGGCAACGCGCAGCAAGCGCAGATCAACCATGGCTATACTGCCAACAACCATCGTAAGCGCGAAGACATGAGCGGTCTCTATCGTCGGGAAAAGCCAGTCTGATTCCGCAATCGCGACCGCAAACGGCTGAGAGTTCAGCCAGTCTAAAAAGATATGCAGGGTCATTTTCGCGTTCCAAAAAACGAAGGGTTGAGCTGGACCGCGACGATCAAGTCGAAGCTTGGTAGTAGGCGATCCATCGGCCCGCCGTCAGGACGCTGAGCCACATCAGCAAAGACAGCATGGCCAGCCCCCGTGCAGCGTAACGCCGGCCCAGCGAAGCGGACCAAAAACGATCGTCACGGCGAAGGGTCGCCTGAAACATCAGCGTCAGCGGGGCCACAAGAAGAATTACTACGATCTTGAAGGCAAACGCGGGACTAAGCAGCTCCCTGACCGGTTCACCGATGATCAAGAGCGACCCCGATAGCAGCAGCCCCAATAAGGCCCACCAGACCCAAGGAAAAACGCGATTCGCCATTCGCGCCGGCGACTCTGCATTACGACCGAGTTGCAGCAGCCTGACATTGAACATCGTCGTCGACGAAATGACGATCGCGATAAGAATGATGTGGATGCTCTGTACGACAGGAATGATCCAGGTCACGTCACGAATGACGTTACTCGGCGTCGTGTTTGACAGCCAATCGGTGAAGCTAGCCAGGGTCATTGATCAACGATCCGCTTGAGGGCGCGAGTTTGCGTTT
>Ga0114974_10001657_pt1 | contig 17502 bp, 16 predicted proteins | sample S_130206_EF_Meta_FD_87318 | JGI IMG/M metagenome (GOLD analysis project Ga0114974, IMG submission 87318) | Freshwater microbial communities from Lake Simoncouche, Canada to study carbon cycling - S_130206_EF_MetaG | ecosystem: Environmental > Aquatic > Freshwater > Lake | place: Lake... | reverse complement strand
TCTCATTTGCGGGAAGAACAATACGTCTTGTATAGAAGGTTGATTTAACATCATCATACATAAGCGATCTATTCCAATACCTATGCCGGATGTAGGTGGCATGCCATATTCCAAGGCTCTTAAAAAGTCGTGGTCAATAAACATGGCTTCATCGTCACCTCTTTCCATTAATGCCAACTGATCTTCAAAACGCTTGCGTTGTTCAATGGGATCATTTAATTCAGAATACGCATTGGCTAATTCTTTTCCATTCACCATTAATTCAAAACGCTCTACCAATCCCTCTTTAGTTCGGTGTTTTTTAGTCAAAGGACTCATTTCCACAGGATAATCAATAATGAAAGTAGGTTGCGTATAAGTATGTTCACTGGTAGCACCGAATATTTCGTCAATTAGTTTTCCTTTTCCAATAGTAGGCGCCACGTCTACCTTTAAAGTCTTACATACTTCTCTTAACCCTGCCTCGGCCATACCCGTAATATCAATACCTGTATTTTCTTTAATGGCATCTATAATACTTACTCTTCTATAAGGTGCTTTAAAATCAATAGTCTTGTCGCCCACTGTTAATTCTGTTTTACCGTGTAATGTCAATGCAATTTTTTCAAACAACTGCTCGGTAACTTCCATCATCCATAAATAATCTTTATACGCCGTGTACCATTCAAGTACCGTAAACTCTGGATTATGCGTACGATCCATCCCTTCGTTTCTAAAATTGCGGCTAAACTCATATACAAAATCAAATCCACCGACTATCAAACGCTTTAAATACAATTCATTGGCAATACGCAAATAGAAAGGGGTATCCAAGGCATTGTGATGGGTAATAAAGGGTCTTGCAGCCGCTCCACCCGGAATCGCTTGTAATACCGGCGTATCTACTTCTAATGCACCGCGCGCATTTAAAAATTCACGAATGGTATTCATTAAGATGGTGCGCTTCATAAAAGTTTCCTTCACATCCGGATTGATAATTAAATCCGCATAACGTTGACGGTATCTAAATTCAGGATCCGTTACGGCATCAAACGTATTTCCTTCCTCATCTCTTTTCACCACAGGAAGTGGCTTTAAGGATTTAGCCAATAAAGTAACCGTACTTGCGTGTAAAGAGGTTTCCCCTGTTTTAGTAACAAACACATAACCCGTTGCACCAATAATATCACCCAAGTCCAGCCCATTTTTAGTAAGTATATCCCAATAAGTCTTATCCTCATCTGGACAAATTTCGTCTCTCTTTATATATAGTTGAAAAATGCCGTCGTTGTCCTGAATCTTCACAAATAACACTTTGCCCTTGTCATTAACACTCATAATTCTTCCTGCAACGCAAACAGAAGCGTAGTGATCCTTGGTTTCCTCTGTGAAGTTTTGCTTAATTTCTGCTGAGTGGTGAGAAACGGGATATAATGGAGCCGGATAGGGGTTGATCCCAGCTGCTTCTAAATTTTGTAGCTTTTCGCGCCTAATAAGCTCTTGTTCTGATAAATCTTGACTCATTTAAATAGTATTAATACCGCAAAAGTAAAACTTAACGAGCAATTATCGAAAGAAGCCTGCTTTTACTTCTTCTTCGGTCAAAGAAAGTAAATCGCCCGCTTGCATTTTATCTATGGTATAGGAACCCATTTGCGATCTTATTAATCTTAGTACAGGAAATCCAACGGAAGCAAACATTTTACGTACCTGTCTATTTTTACCTTCTGTGAGTTGAATAGATGCCCAAGTTGCAGGAATGGTTTTTCTAAAACGAATGGGTGGATTGCGATCAGGTACTTGAAGCGTGTCTGGCAATAATTTTACAGAAGCAGGTTTAGTTTTATAATCCTTTCCATCAATATGAATAGTCACTCCTTTTGATAATGCGTTGGCTGCTTCTTGTGTAATAGCACCATCTACTTGCACCCAATAAGTACGCTGATGTTCAAAGCTAGGATGTAATAGCTGATGATTAATACTTGTATCATTGGTTAATAATAATAATCCTTCACTGTCATAATCTAACCTCCCCACTGGGTAAACGTCTTTTTCTACTTCTATAATATCTTTCAAGCACAATTTCCCATCCGAGGAAGTAAATTGAGAAAGCACTTGAAAGGGTTTATATAATAAGTAGTATTGCATCAATAAATAGGTCTAAAAAAACAAAGTCCCACTGATGTGGGACCTCGTATATAGATGGGTTAGTAAGTACGGGAATTAGATTCCCATCACAATATTAAATATACTTTATCCTAATTCAAAAATTTTTTTAAACAAATTTTTTAGGGTTATCCACAATAAGGTGCTTTATAAGACGTTACACAATTTATTTTTTATGTTAAAATTTATGATTTGATAAAAATTATTTTATAAGAAAATATTTTTTAGATTGGCTGAAACTATTGTAAACAAAGGCTTTCATAAAATTACATTTTAAAAAAATGATTATTTTGTATGCATATTAGTTAGATGCCCGAACTGATCTTATGGAACATTTTTGGGCAGAAAAACAGGAAAAAAATTTTTTTACAAAAAAGCCTCGTTACCTTTGATTTAGGCCAAAAAACACAATTATGAAGCTTATTGCACCCGTTTCTATTAAATGTTTATCCGAATTAATAGGAGCAGAAATTGTTGGAAATGATCAATTAGAAATTACCGGAGTGAATGAAATTCATCAGGTAGAAAAAGGGGATGTTGTGTTTGTTGATCATCCAAAATACTATGATACATGTTTACAAAGTGCTGCATCTTGTATCATTATCAATAATAAAGACGTAACCATTCCTACTGGTAAAGTATTATTGTTCTGCAATGATCCTTTTGAAGCTTATTTAACCATTGTAAAGCATTTTAAACCTATAATGATAAGCGCAGATGCAATTAGCAAGGACTTAATAGTGGGGGAAGGAACTGTTATTATGCCCAATGTGTTTATTGGAAATAATGTTTGCATTGGAAAGCATTGTATCATTTATCCTGGCGTAACTATTTTAGCGGACACCCTTATTGGGGATGAAGTAATTATTCAAGCAAATACGGTTATTGGTGGAGATGCTTTTTATTATAACACACAAAAGAACCGACCTGCTTGGTATCAAAAAATGTTGAGTTGTGGAAGAGTGGTCTTAGAAGATAAGGTGGAGATTGGATGTGGCTGTACCATTGATAGAGGCGTAAGTGGAGATACTAAAATTGGCATGGGCACGAAGATTGATAATATGGTACATATTGGACACGATACCCAAACAGCTGAAAACTGTTTGATTGCCGCACAGGTGGGCATTGCTGGAGGCGTGAAATTAGAAGCCGGCGTTACCCTATGGGGGCAAGTGGGTGTTGGAAAGACCCTGACGATTGGAGAAAATGCAGTGGTATTAGCGCAAGGAGGTGTGCCAAGTTCCTTGAAAGGAAATAAAATTTATATGGGCTTCCCTGCAGAAGAAGCAAGTATAAAACGCAGGGAATATGTTTGGATTAAACGTATTCCTGAACTTTGGAAGAAAGTGATGGAAGATAAAAAACCTTAATCTAAATGATGAAGCGCCTTTAATTCAGCGCAGGTTCTGAAGATGGTATCTTCTATAGCGCGATATTTAAATTCAGGAAAGGCTTTTAAGAACTTAGTATTATCAAAATGCACCACCGCTTGAGCAGTTGCAGCGGTTTCCTTGGTTAATAATGGCGTCTTACCCGTAATCGCTCCTTTCACTGCTTCTAATCGCCAAACAATGGCTGCTAATAAAGGGGTTACTTTTTTATGCGGTGGACGTTTATTAAATGCATTGGCAATACGCGTAAATATTTCTTGGTATGGCAAATTTGCACCACTAATGACATAACGTTGTCCTTGCACATCACTTTGCATTAATATTTGCATGGCATCAATAACGTCTAATACATCTACAAATCCACTCACTCCTTTTGAATACCATGGAAACTGATCATAGGCCGATTTAAAAATTTCGGAAGAGCCTTTGTTCCAATCCCCTGCTCCTAATATAATTACAGGATTTACTATGGCTACATTTAATCCTTCACCCATTCCTCTCCACACTTCCATTTCCGCTAAATATTTAGACTTTCCATAAATACTATTGCTTGTTTCGGGCGTCCAGTTCATGGTCTCATCAACAGGTGCGTCTTCTCTAATTCTTCCTAAAGCAGCAACCGAACTTACGTACACTAATTTCTGTATTTGATGTTGAATACAAATATTTACTACATTCGCCGTTCCTTCCACATTGGCTTGTAACATAGCAGCAGCTTGCTTTGGCGAGAACGCAACAATCGCCGCACAATGATATACCTGTGTGACTCCTTGTATTGCTTCCTCCAAACTATTCACGTCTAATAAGTCTCCTTGTATCCATTGCACTTTATCGGATCCTTTAAAAACAGGAATAGTTTTTCGATACAATGCACGAACAGCCAATCCCTTTTCTATTAAAGAAGCTATTAAATGCGATCCCACTAAACCACTTGCGCCTGTTACAAAAATCATCGGGTATTATTTATCTTTTAACAATCTGCCAATATCAGTTTTTAATTGCTGCACTTCTAATGCTTTTAAGCCATCGTATATTTTACCCCGAATTTTTCCGTTTCTGTCTACCAGTGCAAAAAACTGAGTATGTATAAACTGATCCTCTATTTTTTCTACATTGTTTTTAGGATCATCTAACAAATAAGTGCCCCTAGCCATTTGATACAAGCTGTCTTTTCGGCCAGTTAAAAAAATCCACTTCTTCGTATCTACTTTTAAAGAGTCGGCATAACGTTTTAATACCGGTACCGAATCAGTTTCGGGATTACAGGTATGTGAAAATATTTGAAAATCGGGTTCGTCCTTGTACAACATATAAACCTCCTTCATATTGGTATTGAGTTTGGGACAAATGCCTTTGCAGGTAGTAAAAAAATATTCAACCACCGTAACCTTATTATATACGTTGGAGTCGGAGACCATTTGACCATCCTGATTGGTAAAATGAAAAGGTTTTACATAGCTTAAAGTAGGCATTTTCACTTTCCAATTGTCCGTCCCTCTAAATACAAAATAATAGAAAGCCCCCAATAAAACAGTGAAAAATACTATATAAACTACAAGCTTCTTAGACATAAAAATGATTTTAAAAGATATGAAACCCTTTTGGACTACAAAGGTAATATTATTTTAGTTGCCCTATCTTTGTACCATGTTTAAAAAATGGAATTGGGACGCGATTGGAATTGGAGCTTCTTTGGCTTGCGCCATTCACTGTGCCTTATTGCCTTTATTTTTTAGCAGCCTTCCTTTATTAGGCATCAATATCTTGCACAATTTTCAATTTGAATTTGGGATGATATTATTGTCTTTTGCGATTGGTGCTTATTCTTTATACCATGGCTATAAAAAACACCATCATTCCTTTAAACCCATTATTTTGTTTAGTATTGGAATAGCCCTTATGTTGAGTAGAATGGCCTTTAGAGAAATTGAATTGATTTTATTATTCCCTGCCGCGTTTTTTATTATCATCTCACACATTAACAACCACAATCGTTGCAGGATGCATAACCATGCACACGCCGATGATTGTGATCACTAATCAATAAAATTATTTTTGTGGAGTATTAAGAGAAAGTATAGCTCATGGAGCCATCCTTCTCGTCATTTAATTGAATACCCATTGCAGTTAATTGATTTCTGATTTTATCACTGGTAGCAAAATCTTTTCTGGTCTTTGCATCCTTGCGAATTTCAATTAATAAATCAATCACGCCTTTTAATTGTTCTAAATTAGCTCCTGTTGCTACCTTAATACCTAAAATATTTTCAATAAATAAAGTCAATTGATTTTGTACAAAAATCCAAGTGTCCCCACTTAATGCATCTACTGCTATATGTTTGTCTTTTAAGGAATTAATGTTAGGTAGTATTTCAAACATATTTGCAACCACTTTAGCCGTGTTCATGTCATCGTCCATGAATATTTCTAATTCCTTGGCCCAAGTATTTAATTGTGCATCTAAAGCTGCATCGGTAGCTATGCCCCCGGCAGTGAAGCTTTGTGTCTTTAACCACTCGTAGCCTTCCATTAATCGCTTTAATGCTTTTTCAGCACCTTGCAATGCTTCATTGCTAAAATCCAAAGTGCCGCGATACTGACTTTGTAAAATAAAGAAGCGCACTGTCATAGGTGCATAAGCCTGCGTTAATTCTGGGTGATTGCCGGTAAACAATTCACTTAGCTTAATCACATTGTTATAGCTCTTCCCCATCTTGCGACCGTTAATGGTAATCATGTTGTTGTGCATCCAATAACGCGCAGGAATTTCGTGATTACAAACATTACTTTGTGCAATCTCACACTCATGATGTGGAAATTGTAAATCCATTCCACCGCCGTGAATATCAAAACGCTTGCCTAAATATTTAGTAGCCATGGCCGAACACTCAATATGCCATCCCGGGAAACCTTCTCCCCATGGGCTTTGCCAGCGCATGATATGTTCTATTGGTGCTTTTTTCCATAAAGCAAAATCTACTTTATTTCGTTTCTCTTCCTGATTCTCTAATTCACGCGTAGTTTCTAATTGCTCTTCTAAATTACGACCACTTAAAATTCCATAAGGTTGGTTCTTCTTTGAATAGTCTTCATTGTATTTTATTACATCAAAATAAACTGAACCATTGCTTTCATAAGCATAGCCGTCTTTAATGATGGTTTTGATCATTTCAATTTGTTCCACAATATGACCCGTTGCGGTGGGTTCAATGCTAGGAGGCAAATTATTAAACTGCTCCATCGCCCAATGATACAAGTGCGTATATTTTTGCACCAGTTCCATAGGTTCTAGTTTTTCCAAAATAGCTTTGGATGTAATTTTATCTTCTGCTTGTTTTCCTTCCTCCTCAAAATGACCCGCATCCGTGATATTGCGGACATAACGCACTTTATACCCCTTGTGTAATAAATAACGAAACACCACATCAAAAGTGATAAAAGGACGCGCATGACCCAAATGGCTTTCTCCGCTTACGGTTGGTCCACAAACATACATACCCACATACGGTGCATTAATAGGTTCGAAAACTTCTTTTTGACGGGTTAGGGAGTTGTAAATTTTAAGTGCCATAATATGACACAAAGATATTTTATTTTAAGCAACCGATTATTGTTTTTTTAACAATAGATCCGCCATAATCATGTGATGGTCACTTAAATTTTCATCGGTTTGATCCCAGGATTTAACCTCCCATTTTTCATTGGCTAAAATGTAGTCAATTCTAAGTATGGGGGAAAGTCCCAAGTAGGTTGCTCCAAAGCCAAAGCCCTTTGCTAAAAAAGCATCCTGCCATCCGTTGGCAATTTTCTGATAGGTATAGGAATTAGGGACATCATTAAAGTCACCGGTAATGATGGTGGGATAGGGACTACTATTTATTTCTTTTTCAACCATTGCAGCCTGTATGGCTCTTTCCTCAAAAGCGTGCTTCATCTTACGCACTACACCCCATTTGTTTTTAGTGGCGTCGTCAATGGCATCAAAATCTTTTTGTTTAAATCTATACGATGCTAAATGGGTGGTATAAACACGGATGGTATCGTCGCCTTTTAAAATGGTGGTCCCAATTAAGCTTTCTTTGTTTTGGTAAGCAAATCGCTGAACATTAATAATCTTATACTTTGAATAAATAATACAGCCCGAATAATAGGCCAATTCTCGCGTTTGATAGTCTTTTGAAAAATAGGAATAAGGATATTCTGCCGTGAAATATTGTGCATGATTTGCTACATCCTTAGGTCTTTCGTTGGTATTGTATTCCTGCATACAAATAATATCAGGACTCCATTTTTGTATAGAGTAGGCAATTTCTTGCGTGCGTAATTTTAAGGCAGTATTGGTTTCATTACCATTAAAGCCACTTACATTCCAGCTAATGATACGTATCGTATTTGATTTTTTGTTTTTTGGAAAAGCGTTTCCCGGGTGCCACCCAAAAAAAACATAAATAAATTTCCAGCCAATGATCATAGTAAGCAAAGGAATGCTTGCTATGATTGGTTTGGCCACCAACCAAAAAAATAAAAGTAAAAGTTCTAATACAAGTAAATAAGGAATGATTAAACCTAAAAAGCCATTGACCCAAATGAATTCAGTAGGTGAAAAAAATAAAGGGTAAAGAATAAGTATAGAAATTAAAACATTAACAACAATTAATATTTTTTTCCCTGCTATTCGTATTGGGGATTTTTTAGCCATTAATTTTTAGGACTTAAACTATTATTTAACAAATGTAATAGCTGATGCATCCATTTCCCTAAATCTTTCCCTCTTTTTAATAACATTACATACGCCAATCCCGTGATACCGCCAATCGCAATGGCAATGTCTACAGAGATGGAAGCATCTAATAAAGCATATCCCTGTAATAACATATAGATAAGACCTAGTATCCATAATGGAATACCGCCATATATAATTGGTAAAATTTTATAATTGGGTATTAAAGCAATACTTGCAACTACTAATCCCGTAATACTCACGCCTGCTCCTACTAAAGGTTGATTGGCGCCAATGGATAAAAAAGTAATCGCTCCCAGGAGACCACTGTAAAAATAGATAGGGAATACATGTTTATTGGCGCCCTTTACTTGTAGCAAATGTATAAAGATGGACATCCAAATCATATTAGGAATCAAAGTCCAAAAACCATCATGCACCCAATTGTAGGTAAATAAAGACCAGGGCTGATGGTACCAATCGCTTTGAAGGGTAAGGGGATAAAATAGTTGATTATAGAATTGCTCTAAAGGAAGACTTTCTAAATAGTAAATTACTTTTAGCATTCCTAAAATCACATACCCCACTAGGTTAATAGCCAGCAATGCAACAAGCGCGTTGTTGTCAGCACCCAATAATGGTTTTTGATTGATTTCTTCTTGCATGTAATTATTCTTTATACTCCTTTAATATCTTCTGTTATTTTTTTTCCAAATAAATACCAATATAAAACCAATCACCGCTCCTCCAACATGTGCCCATCTTGCAATACCGTCTCCTGGAGCATTTTGTAAGGCAGTGATTAATTCATAAGAAAAATAAATAATCCCCAGCCACTTTGCTTTCATGGGCAGGAAAAAATAAATATAGATGTAGGTATTGGGAAATAAATAGACAAAAGCGATAAGGATGCCAAACACAGCTCCACTAGCACCTAATGTTGGAGTGTCTATCCCATACATATTAGTAGCATGTAATATTTCATAAGAAGTAATGCCAAGGTGTAAAAATGCGGCACCCAATCCACATAACAAATAAAAGAATAAAAATTGTTTCGAGCCCCATATGTTTTCAAGAATGGCGCCAAACATCCATAGGGCTAACATATTACCAAAAATATGTCCAATGCTTCCGTGCATAAACATATGGGTAATTAATTGCCAAGGTTCAAACAGTGAACTTTGATAGGCATGTAATGTAAAAATCTGAGCAAATGCTGACAGACTTAAAGAGTCTGGTAACGTTGATAGCGATGGGTCTCGAAAAGTATATTGTGCCAAAAACATCAAACCATTAATAATTAATAAGTTTTTAATTACGGGTGGCAATACACCAAATCCGGTAGGTCTAAATTGAGTCATTGGATTCTTTTTTTATGTAAAGGATGCTCTTTTTTTTAATTGTACAACATTTTCAATATGCAGTGTGTGAGGAAACATATCCACCGGTTGAATTTTAGTTACCTCATATTTTTGATCTAGCAATGCGAGGTCCCTAGCTTGAGTTGCAGGGTTACAGCTAACATACACGATAATAGGCGCTTCCATTGCTAATAGTTTTCGCACTAATTTTTCATGCATCCCTGCCCTTGGAGGATCGGTAATAATTACATCGGGCTTCCCGTGTGTTTCAAAAAATGCATCATCACAAATATCAATGACATCTCCTGCAAAAAAAGCAGTGTCTGTTAATTGATTCATGGCTGCATTTTCTTTTGCATCTTCAATCGCTTCTGCTACAAATTCAACGCCCACAATTTTTTTAGCCTGTTTACTACAAAATATACCAATACTTCCTGTGCCGCAATACAAGTCATACAACACTTCCTTTCCTGTAAGTTCAGCAAAGTCGCGTGTTACCTGATATAATTTTTCGGCTTGATTAGAATTGGTTTGAAAAAAAGATTTGGGGCTAATTTTAAATGCAAAATCTTCAAGCATTTCGGTGATATATCCATTTCCAAAAAACACCTGTGGGAGCAAGTCTTGCATACTGTCGTTTCGCTTGGTATTAATGGTATACAGCAGGGTGGTAATTTCAGGAAATTGTTTTATCAATAAATTTAAAAGCGCTTCTCTTTTTTCCGTATCCTCATAACCCAAAATTAAATTCACCATCCATTGTCCATCTTTTGTGTTGCGCACAAACATGTTTCTGAGCCAACCCTGGTGTTGTTTGATATTATAAAAAGGCATTTCGTTTTCAATGGCAAAATTTACCACCGCCTTTCTTATTAAATTAGTAGGTTCTTCTTGTAAATAACAGGTATCTATTTCAACCACTTTTTCAAAAAATCCTCTTGCATGAAATCCGCCCGCACCCGGCGATGGAATGGCTTCTGTTCCAGCAGCCTTCATGGCCTTAAACTCCTCAAAGGGAATAAATCTTTCGGTGGCGAATGTATATTCTACTTTATTTCTGTACCCTTCTGTTGGGGTAGCTCCCAAAATGGGTAGCATTTCCGGCAAAGCCACTTTTGCAATCCTGGTTAAATTGTCCACCACCTGCTTGTGCTTGTATTTTAATTGCTGCGCGTAGGGCAACATCTGCCATTGACATCCTCCACAAACTCCAAAATGGGAACAAAAAGGTTTTACTCTCATTTCGGAGTAGCTATGAAAATGCTTTGCAAAGCCTTCGGCCCAATCGGCCTTGTTTTTTTGTAATTGGATATCTACCACATCACCAGGCACGGCTCCTTCCACAAAAATAACTTTACCGTCCACCCTAGCTAAGGATTTCCCTTCCGCAGCATAGTCCTCAATAAGAACCTTCTCTAAAACAGGTTTTTGCTTTATTTTTCTCACGAGGTCAAAGGTACTCAACCCGCCTTATATTTAAAGTAAATGCAGGTATAATTTAACTTGTCTAATTAATTTATATTTTTACAGCATGAGAAAAATTTTGATCGCTGTATTATTGCTTCCCTTCCTATCAATGGCGCAAACAAAAAAAACTGCCGTTGGAACAAACAATCAGGGACGCGCTATTCAAATTAGCCTTAAACCGTACCCGAAGGATACAAAAATATACCTTGGCACCAATTATGGCAATAGCAAAGTATTTGCGGATTCTTGTGTCTTAAATGAGAAAAGCGAGGGTATCTTTAAATCTAAGGAAAAATTAACACCAGGTATTTATTTTTTGGTCTCACCTAAAATGAGCATTCTATTTGATTTTTTAGTAGACGACCTGCAACAATTTAAAATTACTGCCGACACAACAGATCTTAAAAATGTGATTATTACCGGCTCCAAGGAAAATGAAATGTTTAAAAATTATTCTCAAGTAGTTAATAATTTATTTGTGGAGTTGAATCAAATAGAACAAAATTTTAAAGAAGCAAAAACAGAAAAAGATTCTGCAACATTTAAAGAAGCCTACTTAGCTAAAGACAAAGAAATTAAACAAAAGAGGCGCGCTTATATTGCTGAAAATCCCAGATCTATGATGAGTTTTTTATTAAATACTATGGAAGTTCCAGAAGCACCTAGTATTCCCATCGTCAATGGCAAAGCGGATTCGCTGTATCCTTATAGATATGTAAAAGATCATTATTGGGACAATATCGTCTTTAATGATAACCGTTTATTGAGAACTCCTTTTTTTGAAAACAAATTAGATGATTATTTTAAAAATTATATTTCACGAGAACCCGATTCTATTATCAGCGAAGTGCAATACATGTTAACGGTCGCTAAAACTGGAAAAGAAATTTATCCGTTTTTACTTTTTAAGTTTACTAATAAATACATTAGTCCAGAATTTATGGGTCAGGACAAAGTGTTCTTGCATATTTATCAAAACTTTTTTGCGAAGGGAGACACCACTTTACTTAGCGAGGCTTCCAAAAAATCCTTGCGTGAAAGGGCTTATAGTTTAATGGCCAATCAATTGGGCTTACCCGCGCCTATACTGGTTTTGAACGATATGAATGAAAAGCGTTTTGCTTTACACAACATGAAAGCTACTTATACCTTTATTGCATTTTGGGATCCTACTTGTAGTCATTGCAAAGTTGAAATTCCAAAATTAGATTCAATCTATAAAGCAAGTTGGATAAAGCATGACGTTAAAATAATTGCAGTCAATACAAATGCCAAAGAAATGAAGCTATGGAAAGAATTTATTAAGGATAATAAATTAGATCAATGGATAAATGCTTATCAAACAGACGAAGACTTAAATAAAGAAATTACAGAAGGCAGACCCACCACTATTAGACAATTATATGATGTGTTTAAAACACCCACTTTTTATTTACTGGACAAGGATAAAAAAATTGTCGCCAAAAATTTGAGCATTGAACAGTTTAATGATTTTATACAGTCAACACTGAAAAAATAATTTAAAAAACAGCAGCCACTACATCCTTTACAACCTTAGGTTTACCCAGGGTGTAATAATGTAAAACCGGCACACCATAGGCTTTTAGCTCCTTGCTTTGCTGTATTAACCATTCAGTTCCTACTTGCTCGCAAGCTTCGTCCGTGGTTGCTGCTTCCATGGCGTTTCTTAAGTCCGCAGGAATATCTACATAAAAAATATTCGGTAAAATAGTAAGTTGCTTTTTATTCGTGATGGGTTTTAAGCCTGGAATAATGGGTACATTAATTCCCATACTGCGACACGCATCTACATATTCAAAATATTTTTTGTTGTCAAAAAACATTTGTGTCATAATATATTGTGCACCGGCATCTACTTTTTCTTTGGCTTTTTGTAAATCAAATTCCATGCTAGGTGCTTCAAAATGTTTTTCGGGATAACCAGATACGCCCATGCAAAAATTAGTTTTGCTTCCGTTTAAAATTTCTTTGTCTAAATATTCCCCCTTATTTAATCCAACTACCTGCTTTAATAAATCAAGGGCTTGAACATTACCATTGGGCTCGGGCACAAAAGTTTTTTGTCCTTTTTCTGCATCTCCTCTTAATACCAATACATTGTCAATGCCTAAAAATTGTAAGTCAATTAAGGCGTCTTCGGTTTCTCTTTTCGAGAATCCGCCACAAATAATATGCGGCACGGCGTCTATATTATAATGGTTCATAATGGCCGCACAAATACCTACCGTGCCAGGGCGCTTACGCACATCTACCTTTTCATCTATGCCCATTGCATTTTTACGAATAATGGTTTCGCTACGATGATAGGTAACATTTATCCAAGAAGGCTTGAACTCCATTAAGGGGTCTAAGTGCTCATATATATAAGAAATGGTTTTGCCTTTTAAAGGCGGCAATACCTCAAAGGATACCAATGTGTCTTTGGCCTTAGCCAAATGTTCAATTACCTGCATAGATTTATTTTAAAACAATAGTTTGCAAAAATAGTTAATATTGGTAAGTGATGGGTGCAAAAGATAGATTTACCCTTATTTTTGTATAAATATATACTGTGATACTTACTATACATACCGATAAACTCATTAAGCAATATAAGAACCGACGCGTAGTGGACCAGGTGAGCATTTCGGTAAAGCAAGGAGAAATTGTGGGCCTATTGGGACCCAATGGCGCAGGTAAGACGACCACTTTTTATATGGTAGTGGGCTTAATTGCCCCCGACGAGGGCCGTGTATTTTTAAATGACGAGGATATCACCAAGCTCCCAATGTATAAAAGAGCACAAATGGGATTGGGGTATTTGCCACAGGAGGCCAGTGTATTTAGAAAACTATCCGTATCGGATAATATCATGGCGGTTTTAGAAATGACAAAATTAACCAAGGGAGAGAGAGATTATAAATTAGCGTCCCTTTTGGATGAATTTAATTTACATCATGTACGCAACAATAATGGAGATAGTTTAAGTGGTGGAGAGCGAAGACGTACAGAAATTGCGCGCGCATTGGCCGTTGATCCTAAATTTATTTTATTAGACGAACCCTTTGCTGGCGTGGATCCTATCGCTGTTGAAGATATACAGGCGGTGGTGTCTAGATTAAAATTAAAAGACATAGGCATTTTAATTACCGATCACAATGTAAATGAAACCTTATCCATTTGTGACCGTGCTTATTTATTAATTGAAGGTAAAATTTTCAAACACGGAACTGCCGAAGAGTTAGCAGAAGACGAACAAGTAAGAAGATTATACCTAGGTACCAACTTTGAATTAAAGCGCAAGGATTGGATTATTGAAATGGGCCAAAAAAGCTAGTTTATTTAGGGGTATGGCGTATATTGTGTAACGCCTATGAAGATTTTTAGTCCCGCATTGTCAAGACTGGCTCGACTTCGCTATTGGCGAATTGAGCATTGGGTAAATGACCCTGTTGCCGCACAAAGAGAAGTGTTGCAGGACCTTATTACACATGGTCAATACACCCAATTTGGGAGACAATATCAATTCTCAGAAATCTTTAATATCAGAAAGTTTAAAGAATGCGTTCCCATTCACGAATACGAAGACCTAAAGCCCTACATAGATAAAATATTGGCCGGAGAGGACTCGGTGTTATGGAATACGCCTGTTGAATGGTTTGCCAAAAGCAGTGGCACCACCAACGATAAGAGTAAATTTATTCCGCTGACCACAGAGAGCATTGAAGAAAACCATTTTCATGGATCCAAGGACGTGCTTACTATTTATTATAATGCCCTACCCGATAGTGATTTATTAATGGGAAAAGGATTGGTGATTGGTGGATCACATCAGGTGCATCCGCTTGAAAACAATTTTCAATATGGAGATTTAAGTGCTGTGCTTTTACAAAATTCTCCTTTTTGGTCTTCTTTTATTAGGACACCGGAGTTATCCATTGCACTCATGGATGAATGGGAAAATAAAATTGAAAGCCTGGCACAAAGCACCATCAATGAAGATGTAAGTTCTATTTCGGGCGTACCCACCTGGACCATGGTATTATTAAAAAGAATTTTAGAAATTTCTGGCAAGAAAAATATAAAAGAAGTATGGCCCAATTTTGAAGTATACATTCATGGAGGTGTTTCATTTACTCCCTATAAAAATGAGTTTAATAAATTAATTGGGCCGGGTTGTAATTATGTAGAAATATACAATGCCAGCGAAGGTTTTTTTGCAGCACAGGATAAGCACAATGAAGAAGGCATGTTGTTATTTTTAGATCATGGTATATTTTATGAGTTTATGCCTACCGAAGAATACGGAAGAGAAAATCCACGCACAATTGGATTAGAAAAAGTGGAGTTAGGAAAAAATTATGCGATTGTAATAAGTACCAATGGCGGATTGTGGAGATACCTAGTAGGCGACACCATTCAATTTACAACTCTTGCTCCTTTTAGAATAAAAGTATCCGGCAGGTTAAAACAATTTATAAATGCTTTTGGGGAAGAAGTAATCGCAGACAATACCGATAGAGCAATTAGTGATGCTTGTGCAGCATTTGACCTAACACTTATTGATTACACTGCAGCGCCTATTTATATGTCAGAAAAAAATTCGGGGGCACATGAATGGCTCATTGAATTTGAAAAAGCACCCGAGGATTTAAATGCATTTACCATTTGTTTAGATAAAAATTTACAATCTTTAAATAGTGACTACGAAGCAAAACGATATAAGGACATTGCACTTGGATTGCCACAAATTACAGCAGTAAAAAAAGGTTGTTTTCATGAATGGCTAAAAAGTAAAGGGAAACTAGGAGGACAACATAAAGTGCCTCGTTTATCCAACGAGCGCAAGCTTATTGAGGAATTAAAAAATATTCACTTTGAATGATAAAAAATGATAGAAACATTAGGATGGATCGCAACAGCCGTGGTGGTAGGATCTTTTGCAATACAAGATGTTAAAAAATTACGCATTGCAAACACTGCTGGTAGCTTGCTGTGGATAGCTTATGGTTTTTTAAAACAGGATAATCCTGTTATCTTTGTGAATATTAGTATTGTATTGATGCATACCTATTGGTTTATTAAAAACAGAAAACAATGAAATTATTAGACGGAAAAGTAGCCATCGTAACTGGCGCAGCAAGAGGAATAGGGGCAGCCATTGCCTTAAAACTAGCTGAGCAGGGTGCTCATATTGCCTTTACCTATGTAAGTGACAGTAGTGCAGAGAAAGCAAATAGCTTGGTAACGGAAATAGAAAAAATGGGTGTTAAAGCAAAAGCTTATCAAGCCAATGCGGGAGACTTTGCAGCTTGTGAATCCTTGGTAAATGAAGTTGTAGCAACATTTGGTACGGTAGATATTTGTGTAAACAACGCAGGTATTTCCAAAGATAATTTATTATTACGTATGACACCCGAGCAATGGGATGATGTGATGGAAACCAATTTGAAAAGTGTATTTAATATGACCAAGCAGGTGATTCGTCCGATGATGAAAGCAAGAAGCGGAAGTATTATTAATATGAGTTCTATTATAGGCATTCGTGGCAATGCGGGTCAAAGCAGTTACGCAGCAAGCAAGGCTGGTATTATTGGATTCACAAAATCTATCGCCGCTGAAATTGGAAGTAGAAATATTCGTTGCAATGCCATCGCCCCTGGATTTATTGAAACCGATATGACTCATTATTTAAATGAGGGCGATGCAGGAAAAGCATTCTTGGAGAAAATTCCATTAGGAAGATTTGGTAAAGCAGAAGAAATTGCCAACACTACTTTATTTTTAGCAAGTGACTTAAGTAGTTATATTACAGGACAAGTAATAAGTGCTTGTGGAGGTTTGAATATTTAAATTCTTGCATCAATTTCTTTTTTCAAGTCGGCATAAATGCTTTCTACCGTTCCCTCTCCTTTTACTGAGATTACTTTATTGTATTGCGCATAATGCGTAGCCACGGCAGTGGTTTTATCGTGGTACTCTTGAATACGCGCGCGAATAATAGTTTCATTAGTATCATCACTTCTGCCGGAAGTTGCGCCACGACCCAATAATCTTTTTACCAATTCTTCTTCGCCTACTTCTAACGCAAGTACAACATTAATTTCAGTACCCTTATGTTGTAATAAAGCATCGAGTGCAATACACTGTGCAGTCGTACGTGGAAATCCATCAAATAAAAACCCTTTAGCCTGGGGATGTGCATTCATAAAATTATCTACCATTCCAATCACTACCTCATCCGGCACCAACTGCCCTGCATCCATAAATGTTTTTGCTTTTAGCCCTAATGGGGTCTGGTGCGTAATTTCAGATCTTAATAAATTGCCCGTTGATAAGTGTTGCAAACCATTGGCAGCAATAATATTTTCACTTTGCGTTCCTTTGCCGCTTCCTGGAGGGCCAAATAAGATTAAAT
>Ga0114974_10001656_pt1 | contig 17508 bp, 2 predicted proteins | sample S_130206_EF_Meta_FD_87318 | JGI IMG/M metagenome (GOLD analysis project Ga0114974, IMG submission 87318) | Freshwater microbial communities from Lake Simoncouche, Canada to study carbon cycling - S_130206_EF_MetaG | ecosystem: Environmental > Aquatic > Freshwater > Lake | place: Lake... | reverse complement strand
TATCGAGATGGAAATCAAGATTCAGCTTACATTACACACCCAACAGCTGCAGCATTTGATCCTATTAACAAACGCCTATTTGTCTTTGAGGATACACCTATTCGTATGATTTATTATGCAGATTCAACTGGAAAGACTCCAACCAATGATGATTATTATTACAGTTGTTTGATAAATGCGCCAGGCGGTACCACAATATTAGATATGGTAGTTGATACGAGTGGTAACTTATTTTATATTGCTGCTGGACGTTCCTGTATATTTAAACTAGTATTGCCACCTTTTCCAGCAGCAGGTGAAGCTAAGGATAAATATCATAAGATGCCAGCTGGCAGCACGGGTGTATGTATATTTGATGGATCTCATGATAATAATACTGGATATTTTACATGGGCAAACAATGATACACGGCCAATTCCGCCAGCTGATCTACCCCCTTTAACACGCCCAATGATTTTTGCTGGAAAGTTTAGTACACTTGGGTATGTAGATGATGTAAGTGGCAATGCGCAGTTTTGTCTTCCTACGGGGCTTTCGATTGATTCTAAGAATATTATCTATGTTGCAGATTATGGAAATAGCGTAATACGAGGGATTTATCCAAACGGAACAGTGTTTACTGTGGCGGGCACATTTAGACCGCCAGATTCAACAACACCCAGTACACAGGATGATTTAACCGTTTTTGGCGCTGCTACAAACTTTGGAGATGGTCCAAATAGTTCAGCAGGGTTTAGTGCGCCTATGTCTGTTGCTGTAGATTCAGAAGATAATATTTATGTATTGGATCGCGGAATGAATGCTAAAAATAATAAAAAACTTAAATTAACAGTAACTGGTAATCCTGTTGAATATTATGCGGGCCCTGCCTGGCCATACGCTTCTGACACAACTAAATGTAACTCATTTACGCGTATAAGAAAAATAGTGAAGATTCCTCCTCCATCTGCGCCAGCTTCGTTTGCGTTAGTAGACGCGGATTCCATAAGTGCAACCTTTTCATGGGCGTCTGAAACCGCTGTAACAGGATTTGAAGACAAAGGGTTTGCTGCGTATTTTCAGTTTCTTATCAAAACAACTGCTGCTGCGACGGAAGTAACTTATGCGATTGATGGAACAACCCCATATAATCCTGCTAATAGAGGAACAACCGCATCGAGATTTATTACAAGTAATGCGAGCAATCCTCTGCAGAGGGGGTTCTATCAAAATAATATGATTACATTGCCATTGCCACCTCTTTCAGGGGGCGCTGCTTACAGCTCGATTAAGCTGGTAGCATTTAATAAATCTGGTCAAAACGCATCGAATGCTCTTACATCTGTAGTTATTCCAGAACTATATCGTAACTATACTGTATCCGTATGCGGACAAGGGGCGACAACGGGTGGATTTAGAAACGGTGGTCCACTTGTAACACAGTTTCTAAATATCCGAGGTATAGCGGCAGATTCTACTGGTAACTTGTATGTTGCTGATTGGAACAATTATGTTATCCGTAAAATAGATAGAACAGGAACATCGAGTACATTTTTTGGAACGGGTGTTGCGGGCGCTAGCCTTACAACCTTAAATGTCGCATTTTGGGTTAAATTCAGCTACGGTGGCGGCTGGCCAATGTACGTAGTGGATGCTAATAATAATAGAGTTCTAAGCATTACTTCAGCAGGAGTCGCTACCAAACTTAATACATCGGGTCTTGCCCTCCCCGTATTAGATGGCAGTTTAACCCTTGATAGTGCTAATAATGTCTATGTTACTGCGGCCAGCACACATTGTATTTATATGATAACCCCTGCTGGAGTAGCAAGCCTGTTTGCTGGTTCACCTGGTGTGGTAGGATCTGATGATGGCACTGCTTTAAATGCAAGATTTAATACTCCACAAGATATACATTATGATACAAAATACGCCTGCTTGTATGTCTGTGATGCTGGTAATAATTTAATACGGAAAATTGTTATTACAAATCCCCCCAATGGAACAGGATATGTGAACACCCTTGCTGGCAACAATGTAGCTGGGTATACAAATGGGCTCGGAAGCGCCGCAGCATTTAACTATCCTATTGGTGTAATCACAAATTCTAAGGGATATCTATATGTGACAGACTATAATAATCATTGTATTCGGAAAGTTTCTCCTGCTGGGCTTGTTTCAATATGCAGTGGTACTCCAGGTGTTGCAGGATCAGCTATTGATGGGAGTACTCAAGTAACTGCTTATAACACTAGTACAAGTACTGTGAAATATAACATACCACAGGGTATATGTGTTAATTCTACAGGCATGATATATATAGCAGAATCGGGTAGCCCTCGTCCTGTTATTCGTGCATTAAGTACAATTCCACCGCCCACCTTGCCGACTTCTTATCGCCTAACTACTGTAACACCTACGTCTATAACCATAGGTTGGGCAGGAGATACTGGTGCAACCTCATATTCTTTTATGATTGACCCTTCCTCTCCTTCTGATGTTATGCCAACTGTTCCAGTAGGGACAAATACTGCGACTTTTACAGGATTAACCGAAAGCACAAAATATACGATATTTATGACTTTAACTAATATTATGGGGTCAGTCTATTCTCCAGGTCTTGTCTATACAACAAAGATTGATTCCACTGCTATTAATCTTGCGGCCCCTATAACAAAGTCATTTAGTTTAACGGGCACCACTACAAGTATGGTAATGGCAACTCTACAATGGACGGGTATGACACGAGTTACGGCGCGCTCCTATACACTCACACCCACTAGTGGAGCGCCTATAACAGGGACGATGCCACTGAATCAAGCGTCCCCGTTTACTGTATCAGGTCTTCAACCAAGCACCGCGTATACTGCGACGATTACTGGAACTATTTCAGGTGTTCCTGATATTCAGAGTGCTACTGCAACAACAGCGCCCCCAGCTACAACATACACGGCGACAACGAATCAGCAAACCTTTACTACTGGGGCTGCCGCTCCACCCTTGTACATTGGCACGATTGCGGGTGTAAAAGGCGCTGCACTAGGCCCCACCACAGCAACGCCGACCCCTACCGCAAACCTCTTAAGTACGCAACTAAATATGGTGCGTGAAATCGTATCTGATGGTGCTGGCAACTTTTATATTGCGGCAAAGACATGTATATTGAAAATGAGCCCTCCTGAGACTCCGCCATCCTTGTATGTTTTTGATGCAACACAGACGACTCCTACTCCTATGGCGCTATCGAATCCGCCTCTTGGACTGCCTGGCTCTACACTTACTCTTATTGCTGGTTCGGCGACGGCTGGTGCGCCATCTACAACCCTACAAACTGGAGCCGCAATCCGCTTTACAAATATTGGAGGCATGGTGTATAGCCAAGCGCAAAACTGTCTGTATGTCGGTGACATGGCTGGCAACCATGTAGTTGTAAAAGTGACGTTAACAGGGACCCCTACTGCGATTGTTGTGGCTGGAACCGCCCCAAACACCCCCTTTCAACATCCCAAAGGCTTCGCATTGGATCCAGATGGTTCCATCTATGTTAACTCATATAGCACAGCAATTATGTGGAAACTTCCTAGTAATGGGGGGGCCCCCGTTCAAATTAGTACCGCAGCAAATCAGTATCAAGCTGGTATGAAGCGCTTTCCAGATGGTAGTTTATATGTAGCATGCGCAAATAACCATACAATCCGTAAATATACACCTTCTGCTACTAACCCAGGCACATTTGTAGAATCTATATTTGCAGGAGCTTCTGGCGCAGGAGGATTTATAGATGGGCCACTTGCAACAGCAAGATTTAATTATCCCCAGTCACTTGTAGTCGATTCAAGATACAATATCTATATATATGATGCTCATAACTATGCTATCCGAGTAATATCTGGTGGAAATGTGTATACACTTTTAGGAGGGCCTACAACTCCACTTGGCGCAGGAAATATTGATGGACCAGTGACAAGTGCGAGAGTTACTGGGCAAACCTATGTGAGTGATGGAAATGGCTCATACGCCCCATTATTCTGCGATTCCAATGATAATCTATACTTTTCCGATACAAATAATGGCACCATACGCTTGATAACGACCTTTCCAGCGTCGCAAGTGATTACACAGACGCAGCTTGACTATTACAAGACTTCTGGTGCGCAGGCATCGTCTGCGGTGGCCCAGAATGTGTCTTCTGCGATTGCGCAGAATACTTCTAGAGCACAGGCCTCGTCTGCGGTGGCCCAAGTGGCTTCTCAGGCGGTGGCCTCATCCGCTATACAACAAAATGCCCTTTCTGCGCCTGTCGCAGCCAAAAACCAGGTCTTTTCGGCGTTCGGCCCCATTAAAACTGATTTGGGGTCATATGCGGCGACGATTTATCCTTCGTCGGTAAGTCCTACGGGGCCTCAGCCGGCGAGGAGCGGGACCGGCCTCATGGATGCGCCGACCGCGATGACGAATTTGAGAACCAGGATGGGTGAACTACAGACTTGGCTTGCGAATCTTGCGGCCGCGGTGTCGCCGATTTTCGCAATCGCCCCCATGTATCAAGATAGGTCATTGCAGTTTAAAGTATCTGACCCCTATCTCGAATCGGTCGGTATTTTTAAAATCTATGATGCTATGCGCATGGCATATATTACAATTGACGCCACCAATGGCTATATGGTGCCAAATATAGCAACACCGAGTAATAGGCCATTTGTGAATGGCCGGCGCCCCACGGCCTCAGGCGCATCAGGTGTTACTACTATCCTGCCCACAGATAAGGCAGTGTCGCCTGGTAATATAACTGTCCCAGCTACGGCTGTTACGACAACGAGTGGCGCAAGCGGCATTTGGAATATCTATTTTGATACAGTTGCGCGAAGATATTTTTACACGAATACTTCTGGAGTTTCGCAGTATGAGCATCCTATTCCACCTATCTTCTCGGGGTCAGACACAGTTATTATAGATAAAAGCACGGACTTCTTATCTCCTGGCTGGATAAAGCTCAGAAATACATCGCCGGATCAGCCCTATCTTGCCTACTATTTGAATACGGCGACTACTGAGACAACTTGGGTACATCCGAATCTGCCGCCTGATCCCACAACTTCGACCCCACAAACTGATGCGACTCTGAAGGGCCCGTGGAAGAAATACATTTCGACAGATACTAGTAAAAGCCCTTCTACATCTGGCAAATCCTTTTATGTGAATGGCGTTACCTTAGAGGCGCAGTGGGAGTTCCCAGATATCTATTTCGACCAAGGGCCTTCCACGGCGCAACAGGCCTCTTCTTCTGTCGCACAATACGAGTCTTCTGCGAAAGTCTCCTCTGCTGTAGCTCAAAAGGATTCCTCGGCCCAGCAGCAAGCGGTTTCAGGCGCACAGGCATCTTCTGCTATCCAACAAAGGGATTCTGGGGGCCAGCAGCAGAAGGATTCTTCGGCGCAGTTCCAGCGCGACTCCTCCGCTGTCCAGCAAAGGGATTCTGGAGGTCAGCAACAAAAGGATTCTTCGGCGAAGTTCCAGCGCGACTCTTCTGCTATCCAGCAAAAGGATTCTTCGGCCCAGTTTCAGCGCGACTCTTCTGCTATCCAACAAAGGGATTCTGGAGGACAGCAACAAAAGGATTCTTCGGCAAAGTTCCAGCGCGACTCTTCTGCATTCCAGCAAACGGCATCTTCTTCCTTCCAACAGCGGGATTTAGCTGTTGCGGTAGCGGCCAAAGATGTTATTAAAACCCCAATGCTCACACTAGCCGCACTAATCGCTCGGCAACTACAGGCTATGTATAGTTCAGGGACACCACCTGACCCAAATATAATAACAACTCTACAGAATGATATGCAGTCGCTACAAACAATGAAGGCCAACTTGTTAAACTCTGCTACGCCAATCTTTCAGTTAAGCCCAGATTATCAGGATCAAGGCCTTCAACTCTTTGTACAAGATAATACTCTAAACTCTTTTGGAATACGAAAGGTCTTCGATACTCTTCGAAACGGCTATGTATTCCTTAACGCGCAAAATAATATAATCAATCCTCCACTCACGCCGTATTCGCGCGCATATACATCTGGTGCGCAACGCGGAGGCGCAGAACGCAAACATAAGAAGGATAGTAGAAAATCGGGTGTTCTCTTCTATAAGGTCTAGTAGAATCGACTACCGTGTTGTGCTGGATTAACTGCTCTCTTCGAGGGTAGTTAATCTAGCCTACAACACAACTGTAGTGATGTAGGCTAGATTAACTAGCCTGTTTGAGGCTAGTTAATCCGGCACATGACGCTAGGACAATCAGCAATACTTCGTAGTATAAGATACTATGAAGCATTCCGACACTGAGGAATAATCGGCAAGTTAAAATAGCCAATAGAAATAGAATGCCCTATACGAGAAGTGGGCGAAAGAAGAGTAATAGAAGAACACGGAAGGTTCTTACTCATCTGCCCGCCCCCCTTTTCAAGTCCCCAAGTTGGAAACAAACCGCTGGTGCTGCTACGATTAAGTGGGCGACATTTGGTGAATTTTTAGTAACCACGGTAGTTGGCCAGACAAACACTACTAATGCGTGCTTTAATGTTCAAAAAAAATGGAATGATAATGGATTCGTTCCAAATTCAACCCTTAGATTAGGCGCTCGTAATGAACTAAATTTCCTTAGAGGTGTTGATACATCTGGAAGCGGATATTATTTAAAACCTAGTAATAACAATCCGCCTAATTCTACTATTGCACCAGAAGGCGACTATGATGGAATTACAGTAGATTCATTGAATAATCCAATTGCGATTAAAATAGATCCCGTGCCCGTAGTTGGAGGAAGTGTTACATTATCTGTTCAATCTGGCAAGTCATGGATACCTGGTGCGACCGCATTTGTTTATCGAAGGGGTTACGCAACAGGGCAGTATTTTTTTGGTAAAGTAGCATCATATTCAGGTTTTACCTTAGTTATTGATAATATTAGTGAGGTGCGCGGCGGCAGCGGTGATTATAAAACTTCATATAATTATAATATTGAATGCGTGGAACCTTATACGCCCGTACCTAGTCTTTATTCGCCTATGAAAATTGCTATAGATTCAGCGTCAAATATATTTATTTTGGAACAGATTGGCGGTGATAATGTGCTGCGAATGTATTCTACACGCACGAATACGATGTCAAGCCACATAACGGTAGGTATGGGCAATGGACAAATAGCCCAGTGTAATGGTATAGCAGTTGACCCAAAAACTGATATAGTATATGCAAATGAATTTTCATACAATAAGATTTACCAACTTCTTAAAAGTACGAGTGCGGAAACCTTTAGCGGAAAACCTTACCCTACAAGTTATAATAGAGTTTCAGGGCTCACTTCTGTAACAAGCAATTCAGCTAACCTGCCTATAAATGGAAATCAAGCTGACTCAAGAGTATCTCATCCAAAAAGTATAGCATTTGATCCAATTCGGCCACGCATGTATGTAGCTCAAGATTCACGTATAGTTATGGTTGACTGTGCGATTTCAGATAGTACAAAAACACCAACCGGTGACTGGTATTATTATAGTATTTTTTTTAATGCTAGCATGGAGATTATTGATATGGTAGTAGATAATAGTGGCAATTTATTTTTTATTAATAATGGAGCTTCAACTTGTATATATAAAGTAGTCCCGCCGCCTGTTCCAGAGCCATGGCAAAATATAGATGGCTATCATACATGTGCAAAGAATACACAAAATGTACTATTGGAAGTTATATTTAATGAACTAAATGGGAAATATACATGGAAGACACGGGCGCCGGTAACACCCGCCGGTTTAACTCCTTTAAAACTTCCATTTATTTTTGCTGGACAGTATGGTCAAGCTGGTTACATAGACGATGTGAGTGGAAATGCGAAATTTAACTTCCCTACAGGACTTTCAGTTGATTCCAACAATATTATCTATGTTGCAGATTACGGAAATAGTGTTATACGCGGCATTTATCCAAATGGAACAGTATTTACTGTTGCTGGTAAATATACTGAGCCAGCAGCAACCAAAGCTACTACTGTACAGGATAACTTAACTGCGTTGGGTGCTGCTACAAACTTTGGAGATGGTACAAACACTACAGCAGCTTTTAGCGCGCCAGTTAGCGTAGCTGTAGATTCAGCAAATAATATCTATGTTGCAGATCGAGGAATGGAGGCAAAATCTAGTACAGTAGATCTAAATGTTATCACGTTAATGTTAGCGGACAGAGTCACACTGGAAAAACTCACAGGCCCTACATATCCATATTTTAATACAGAAAAATCCAAATGTGGCTCATTTGTGCGTATAAGAAAAATAAATCGCCTTGGCGCCCCATCGGTGCCAACTTCATTTACCTTGGTAACGGCAGATTCCATTAGCGCAACCTTTTCATGGGATCCTGGTTCTGCTGTAACAGGATTTGAAAGCAAGGGCTACAACGCGTATTTTCAGTTTCTTATTAAGCCTAGCTCTGCTGCGGCGGAAGTAAGCTATTCTATTGATGGTACAACTCCGTATAATCCTGCTAATAAAGCAACGACTGCGACAACCTTCCTCGCAAATAACGAACCTAATCCTACGCAAAAGGGCTTTTATCAAAATAATATGATTACCTTGCCATTGGTCCCACTGGCCACGGGCGCATATTCATCTATTAAACTGGTAACCTTTAATGGAACTGGTCAAAATGTATCAGATGCGTTGACTGATATAAATCTTCCTGCACAGTATCGTAACTATACTATATTATTGTGCGGGCAGGCGGCTGCAGGAGGGCCAGTAAACGGTGGCCCACGTGAAACAAAGTTTAATAATATCCGAGGTATAGCGGCAGATTCCGATAATAATCTCTATGTGGCCGAATGGCCAAGCCACGTTATTCGTAAAATAACTCCTACAGGGACATCAACTACCTTTTTTGGAACGGGTGCGGCGGGTGCTAGCCTAACACAGGTAAACACCGCAGCCTGGCTTACATTCAGCTATGGCGGCGGCTGGCCAATGTATATTGCGGATTGGGGCAATAGCAGGGTTCTCAGCGTAACTTCAGCAGGAGTCGCCACTGTATTTAATACATCCGGTGTGGCATTACCCCAAGTAAATGGCGGTATAGCGGTCGATAGTGCAAATAATGTGTATGTTATCGCATCGGCAAGCCATTGTATTTATATGATAACCCCTGCTGGAGTGGTAAGCCTGTTTGCTGGTTTGCCTGGTACAGCAGGCTCTACAGACGGAACGCTTTTAAATGCAAGATTTAATGGGCCACAAGATATACATTATGATACAAAATACAACTGCCTATATGTGTGTGATAGTTCAAATCATTTGATACGAAAAATCACTCTTACCAACCCTGCAGTATCAACTCTTGCTGGCAACAAAACAGCGGAGTATAAAAATGGCCTGGGAAGCGTGGCGGCGTTTAACATTCCTTACGCCGTAACAACAGATGCGGATGGATATTTGTATGTAACAGACAATGGTAATCACTGTATTCGGAAAGTATCGCCAGCCGGCTTCGTATCAATCTTCAGTGGTACCCAAGGCGCGAATGCGTTTCAGGATGGAAGTTCTTTACCGACCTCGTATGACTCTGTTACAAGCGATGTGAAATATAGTGGTCCAATGGGCATATGTGCGAGCTCCTCAGGTATGATGTATATTACAGAATCGGGCGGCGCGCGCTACGATGTTCGCGCGTTAAGTGCTACCCCGCCGCCCACCCTACCTTCCAGTATTCGTCTAAGCGCTATAACAAGTGACTCTATAACGATAGCTTGGGCAGGAGACGCGAATGCTGCCTCGTATTCTTTCACCATTTCTCCATCCACCCCTTCTGTCGTTATCCCAAATGTTCCAGTAACAACCAAGACTGCGACATTTACCGGATTAACGGAATGTACGCAATACACCATAAATATGACATTAACCAATGGCATGGGCTCCGTGTATCCTACCGCCCTCGTATACACAACGAAGATTGATACAGCCCCTATAAATCTTGCGACCCCTACAACAAAGTCATTTAACTTGACCGGTTCTACTACGCCTCTTGTAATGGTAGCCCTATCATGGACAGGTATGACGCGGGTCAGTTCGATTGGTTACACACTGGCACCGAACAGTGGAGCGGTTATTAGAGCTACAATGCCTACAGGCCAAAGATCGCCATACACTGTCGCGGGCCTTCAACCAAATATGACCTATACTGCGACAATTACTGGAACTATTCCAAATGTTCCTGATATTCAGAGTGCTGGCGCAACAACCCCTCCGCCCAATATAACATATTCGGAAACAACGAACGAGGCAAACTTTACTACTGCGGCTGCCGCGCCCCCTGTGTATGTTGGTACGATTGCGGGTGTAAAAGGCACGGCTACTACAGAAACAAATGCGACGGCGACTCCCAGTACAGATCTTACTACAACAAACCTAAACTCAGTGCGAGATATTGCTACAGACGCAGGAGGAAATATCTATGTTTCTTCTACAACCTGTATTCTTATTATTCGCCCGCCAACGCCCGCTGTTAACCTCTATACATTTGATGCAACACAGGTAAGGCCGACTCCAAATCTTCTTTCTAATCCACCCCTGGGCCTACCTGGTTCCACCATAGCCCTTTTCGCGGGTTCTCGTATTACAGCGGGCGCACCGTCGACGACGGCGCAATCTGGATCCGCAATCAGGTTTGGAAACATTATGGGAATGGTCTATAGTTCAGAAGAAAACTGCCTCTATGTGTCTGATTCAGCCTATAATGTCATTGTAAAGGTTACCCTAGGAGCATCTCCTACATCAGTTATAGTAGCAGGAAAATCTTCAGCAGGAAATGTTGATGGTGCGCTGAACACCAACCAAATGAATGCGCCCAAGGGTCTTACGATTGACCGCAATGGCTTTCTTTATATTGCTGACTACAATAATAGCCTTGTTCGTAAACTGAGCCCTACAGGAACCTTATCAACTATTTCAGCTTCTCCGTTCCCTATTTATGCTGCATACCCATCTGATATCGCCGTATTTCCAGATGGTTCTGTTTACACCCCTTGCGCAAATGACCATACAATTCGCAAACTAAGCCCTGACCCTGCGAATCCAGGAAAGTATATTGCTTCTTTGTTTGCTGGCATAAATACCTCAGCAGGATTCGTGGATGGCCCCTTAGCCACTGCGAAGTTTAACTCGCCTCAAAGCATCGCAGTAGATTCAAACTATAACATCTATATTTATGATGCAGGAAACTATGCTATCCGTATTATAACGGGTGGCAATGTCTACACATACATTGGAAGTGGCAGTGGAAATGTAGATGGCGAGGCGGCTACTGCGAAGTTTACTGGCGGGGGCGCGTCAGCAAGCGCCGCAAACTATACTGGCCTGTTTTCTGACGCAAAAGGAAATCTATATTTGTCTGATACTGGCAATGGAACCATACGCTTAATAGCGAACTTTCCTGTTGCTCAAGTTATTACACAGGCGCGGCTTGATGAGTACAAGACATCTGGCGCACAGGCTTCTTCCGCAGTCCAGCAAAAGGATTCTGGGGGCCAGCAACAGGCAGTTTCAGGCGCACAGTCATCTTCTGCGCAACAGCAAAAGGATTCTGGGGGTCAGCAACAGAAGGATTCGTCCGCGCAGCAACAAAAGGATTCGTCCGCACAGTTCCAGCGCGACTCTTCCGCAGTCCAGCAAAAGGATTCTGGGGGTCAGCAACAAAAGGATTCTTCGGCAAAGTTTCAACGCGACTCTTCCGCCGTCAAGCAAAAGGATTCGTCGGCGCAGTTCCAGCGCGACTCCTCTGCAGTCCAGCAAAAGGATTCTGGGGGTCAGCAACAAACGGCCTCTGCATCAAAGCAGCAGCGTGACTCTTCTGCAGTCCAGCAATCCGCATCCTCTGCAGTGCTAGAGTCAGTGATAGCGGATCTCGTATCCCCTAAAGATGATTATAAAGGCGCATTCAAAGAGCTACAGGCGCAACTTCTTTATCAACTAGAGAACATTTATAGGCCAGGTATTACACCCGAGCCAGAAGAAGTATCAAATTTACAGGCTGATTTAGGAACATTTGAAATAGTGCTCCAGCAGTTATTGTCGTTGGCGGCGCCAATATATCAGCTAAATCCGAACTATAAAGATGGAAGCCTTCTAACCCTTGTAGAAGATAATACCCTTTCCTCCTTTGGAGTCACAAAGTACTTTGATACACTTCGAAATCGCAATGTGTTCCTCGATGTAAATAATAATATAGTAGAGTCTCCACTTACACCTTATATACGCGCCTACACATCATCTGGCCCGCAATCTGGAGGTGGTAAACATAAACATAAAAAGGATAGTAGAAAATCCGGCGTTCTCTTTTATAGGCTCTAAAATACAATTTTGAAGGTACGGCGTATGAGGCGAATAATAACCCCATTCATGTATAGATATATGCTAGCCGAGGAGGAACCAGTAGGAAACGAACAAAGTACTACATACGCGCAAGCAGGCGGTGGTGTTAATGGACTTTTATCAACCGATGTATTAATCGCAGGTGATTTAACAGTTCCTACAGGTGGAGCCTGGGTCGTCTATTTTGATACAATTGCGCGAAGATACTTCTATGCAAACACCCTTACGAATGTCCTTCAGTATGAACACCCTTCCCCACCTGTATATTCGGCCCCAGATCTACCTGTTGTTGATACAACAACAAAATTCTTACAGAATGGTTGGGTAAAGCTTAAGAATACCTTGAATGGCAATGTCTTTTACTATATGAATGTACTGAGTGGTGAACTATTATGGGTACACCCGAATCCGCCCCCGTCGCCTGCAAGTTCTACTTTAACACCTGATGCGACCCTTCAAGGTCCTTGGAAAAAGTATATTTCTACAGCGTCTTCGGTATCTGGCCCTTCAACAAACGGCGCACCATTTTATCTGAATGGTGTTACCCAAGAGGCGCAGTGGAACTTTCCAAGTGAGGCGTTTGACCTGAGGCCTTCCGCTGCGCAACAGACCTCTTCTGCAGTGGCGCAAGTAGCCTCTACTGCGCGTGCATCATCTTCAGTTGCGCAAAAGGATTCCTCGGCGCAGCAGCAAGCAGTTTCAGGTGCGCAGTCCTCTTCTGCAGTCGCGCAAAAAGACTCTTCGGCGCAGCAGCAGCGTGATTCAGGCGCACAGACTTCTTCGGCCCAGCAGCAAAAAGACTCTTCGGCCCAGTTCCAGCGCGACTCTTCCGCCGTACAGCAAAAGGATTCTGGGGGCCAACAACAGCGTGATTCTTCCGCCGTTCAGCAAAGGGATTCTGGAGGTCAACAACAAAAAGACTCTTCAGCCCAGTTCCAGCGCGACTCTTCCGCCATTCAACAGAAGGATTCTGGTGCGCAGCAACAGCGCGATTCGTCCGCCGTTCAGCAAAGGGATTCTGGAGGTCAACAGCAAAAAGACTCTTCGGCCCAGTTCCAGCGTGACTCATCTGCCATCCAGCAAAAAGATTCTGGGGCGCAACAACAGCGCGATTCGTCCGCCGTTCAGCAAAGGGATTCTGGGGGTCTACAGCAAAAAGACTCTTCGGCCAAGCAGCAAAAGGATTCTTCGGCGCAGCAGCAATGGGATTCTGGGGCGAAGCGCCAGCGTGATTCTTCGGCCGTTCAGCAAAAGGATTCTTCTGCGCAGGAGCAGCGTGTTTCTTCGGCAAAGTATCAGCAAGTTGAGGCAGCTACAGTATCCTATCGCTATATTTTGCTGTCCATTATTGATACGAGGGATAGTTCACGAACGAAAGCAGAGATCGATGGACTTTTCTTGAATAAAACCACTGTTCCTGCCGCATGGAATCCTGAGGCTACCGCCAAGTGTGTAAATACAAATACACTTGCACCGGTGCTTGATTTTGACACCGAGCAACCCTTATCCTATGGCCCGGAATCTCCAAATGGAAATATATTTGTTAGTACAATATCTCAAGATCAGCCTCGGGTTGTAAAAATCAAGAAAGGCAATTCTATTTTAATAGATAATAAGGTACCTATTACATTTAATGCCTATTATTTTGGAACTCCGCTAGATACAGCTGACGATTTAATAAAATGGACCCTCAAAGGTTCAACCGATGGCTCCGTGTTCGTAACGATTGACGATAAAAGCGATGCTCCTCAGACAAGTCTGGTCTCAGTTACTGCGGGTCTTATACCACCTATTGAACTAACCGTGGGCGCACTTATGCGTGCTTCTTCTGCGTACAAACAGCTGGCTTCTTCAGCAACAGCGCAAGTAGCTTCGTCTGCTTTTGCGCAAAAGGATTCTTCCGCACAGCAACAGCGTGATTCGTCCGCCTTCCAGCAAAAGGATTCTGGAGGCCAGCAACAGAAGGACTCTTCTGCGCAGCAGCAGCGTGATTCATCCGCCGTTCAGCAAAAGGATTCTGGAGGACAGCAGCAGAAGGACTCTTCTGCGCAGCAGCAGCGCGACTCTTCTGCCGTCCAGCAAAGGGATTCTGGGGGCCAACAACAGAAGGATTCGTCGGCCAAACAACAATGGGATTCAGGTGCGCAGCAGCAGAAGGATTCATCAGCCCAGTACCAGCGCGATTCGTCCGCCGTCCAGCAAAGGGATTCTGGGGGCCAACAACAAAAGGATTCGTCGGCCAAACAACAATGGGATTCAGGTGCGCAGCAGCAGAAGGATTCATCAGCACAGTACCAGCGCGACTCATCCGCCGTCCAGCAAAAGGATTCTGGAGGCCAGCAGCAGAAGGATTCGTCTGCCCAGTACCAGCGCGACTCGTCCGCCGTTCAGCAAAAGGATTCAGGGGGCCAACAGCAGAAGGATTCATCCGCCCAGCAGCAGCGTGACTCTTCCGCTGTCCAGCAAAAGGATTCTGGAGGACAACAACAGAAGGATTCTTCCGCCCAGCAACAGAAGGATTCGTCGGCCCAGTTCCAGCGCGACTCTTCGGCCGTCCAGCAAAAGGATTCTGGAGGACAGCAGCAAAAGGATTCGTCGGCTCAGTTCCAGCGCGACTCTTCCGCTGTCCAGCAAAAGGATTCTGGGGGTCAACAACAGAAGGATTCTTCCGCCCAGCAACAAAAGGATTCGTCAGCCCAGCAGCAGCGCGACTCATCGGCCTTCCAGCAGAAGGATTCTGGGGGTCAGCAGCAAAAGGATTCTTCCGCGCAGCAACAGCGCGACTCTTCTGCGCGTGCTGAAAGCGATTTATCAGATGCTATAAATGAAAAAGACTCCTATAAAGGTCCCCTTAAATCAGAAATACAGCCAGGTGCAAATACTATGCTCACATCAGTGTATTCGAGGACAGGTGGCGTGACAATGGAAACTATATCAGATCTACGCACGAGTATTGGAGATATAGTTGATTTTATGGGCCGCATACAAAGTGCTTCGAAAAAGATATTTGCCTTTCATGACTACTATCAGGATCCTGCGCTTCAAACCTTAGTCCCAGATGCGAAACTAACCGCCCTCGGCTATAAAAAGGTATATGATTCGATGCGGGGCAAGTATATAGTATTAGATACCACAAACAAAATAATACCAAATCCCCTCACACCTGCTACCCGCGGATACACCACCTTTACTATGCGCGGAGGTGATAGAGTACCCAAAAAATCTCGAAAGGTCTACACTCGTTAAATAGTTCCGGAGTTGAATCCCGACAGTAGCATGTTAGCATGAAGGCCCCCTTAGAAATAAAGTGAAGTAATCTCTGACTACTTCACTTTATTAGATAACAGTATCTGCGTACAAGTTTGCGCCAGTATTCATTCTAATACATATAGTAGAGTTCTATGAGTACGGTAAAGCCGCCGCTTACAGTAAAACAAGCTAGCGCAGCACTGGTTCAAGTAGCTTCCGCCGCGCTCGCGTATCCTACAACATCAACAAGGGGTGGTATAACGATTTATTCGACCGATAAACTAATCAGTGACCCAACTCTGCCTGACAGTAGTTGGGTAACCTATTTTGATACAATGGCGCGTAGATATTTTTATTTACAGACATCGACGCAAACTGCGCAGTATGAGCATCCGAGGCCTCCTGTATTTTCAGGTTCTGATAATATTATTATTGATTCCACAGTCTACTTCTTACCGGCTGGATGGGTTAAGCTTCAAAGCGCGAATCCTACTGCTGAACCTTCGGCGCAATCGCAGAATCTTATGTATTTCTTCAACATTAATACTGGCGAGAGTACCTGGATTCACCCGAATCCGCCGCCGGATCCTAGTAGGCTTACTCGTGTCAGTGAAACCACGCTTCTTTCGACTTATTCAAAGTACATTGATCCGAGATCAACTAGCGAGGCCCCCCTTTCATCTGGCAAGGCCTTTTATGTGAATGTGGATACCAAGGAGGCTCAATGGAACTTTCCAGATGTCGGATTCAATACCGGCCCTTCGACAGCACGCACGGCGTCATCTGCGGTGGCGCAGGATGCTTCTAGGGCGCAGGTATCTTCCGCAGTTGCGCAAAAGGATTCTTCTGCGCAGCAGCAGACCGATTCTGGAGCGCAGCAGCAGACGGCTTCCGCATCCTTCAGGGCACGCGATTCTTCGGCCCAGCAGCAGCGCGATTCTTCGGCGTACCAGCAGCGCGACTCATCTGCCTTCCAGCAAAAGGATTCTGGGGCCCAGCAACAGGCCGATTCTTCTGCACGGCAGCAGCGTGATTCTTCGGCGCAGCAGCAATGGGATTCTGGTGCGCAGTACCAGCGTGACTCATCCGCCTTCCAGCAAAAGGATTCTGGTGGCCAGCAGCAGCGTGATTCTTCTGCGAAACAGCAGACTGTATCTTCTGCGAACTTTCAGCGAGTAACAGCAGCGACTGTGAGCTACAGATACTTCCTCATAACAGTCTTCTCACCGAGAGTTCCGCCGGATGATTCGGACCCCTACGAGATCCGTATTAGTGATTCAGCGATTTGTGGCTTCTTTTTGAAAAAGACGAATCTTGCTGCGCCGTGGGCGCCCACGGTAACTGCAGTCGCTGTAAATTCTACGACTCTTCAGCCGCTCACTGACTCGGAAGGAACTCCTATAACATACATGCCCGGTTCTACCTACGGTAATATGTTCGATCGCACCTTTCAGTCAAAGATATCACCCATTCAACCTTCTGGATCGTACCCCGTGTCTATTCTGATTGATAATACGGTCCCTATTATATTCAACTCCTACTATTTTGGCGTTGGAGATTCGAGCAATGCGGATGTAGTCAAGTGGTCGATTAAGGGCTCCAACGACGGTGTAAACTACTTTATGGTCGATGACCAATCCACGGTGCCTCGCACGGATCTTGTACCGGATGTGCGTAATACTTTCATACCGCCGATTGAGGTGAATGTCTCGTACAAGCAGGCGGCTTCTTCTGCGATTCGGCAAGGCGCATCTTCTGCAACCAGGCAGGGCGCATCATCTTCCGTTGCGCAAAAGACATCTTCTGCGGTACAGCAAAAGGATTCTGGGGCGCAGCAGCAGGGCGCATCTTCTGCGACTATTCAAGGCGCGTCTTCCTC
>Ga0114974_10001654_pt1 | contig 17530 bp, 15 predicted proteins | sample S_130206_EF_Meta_FD_87318 | JGI IMG/M metagenome (GOLD analysis project Ga0114974, IMG submission 87318) | Freshwater microbial communities from Lake Simoncouche, Canada to study carbon cycling - S_130206_EF_MetaG | ecosystem: Environmental > Aquatic > Freshwater > Lake | place: Lake... | reverse complement strand
TACTGGACCTACAGGAGCACAAGGAATTACAGGTCCTACTGGACAACAAGGTGTAGCAGGGCCAACTGGTGCGACTGGTGTACAAGGTCCAACAGGGCCTATTGGTATCACTGGTGCACAAGGTCAAACTGGTATTCAAGGTATTCAGGGAGTTACAGGCCCAACGGGGCCACAAGGAATTACTGGGCCGACTGGTGCACAAGGTATTCAAGGTATTCAAGGTATTCAAGGAATTCGAGGTCTAACTGGTCCACAAGGAATTACAGGGCCTCAAGGTTTATCAATTACTGGGCCACAAGGAATTCAAGGTATTCAAGGTATTACTGGACCAACTGGTGCACAAGGTATCCAAGGAATTACTGGGCCGACTGGACAGCAAGGAATTACTGGACCAACAGGCATCCAAGGTGAAATTGGTCCAACTGGACCACAAGGAATTCAAGGTATCCAGGGAATTACTGGGCCTAGTGGTACACAAGGACTACTTGGACCTACAGGCGCATCTGGAATTAAAGGAGATACAGGTCAGGGCCTCTTTATTTCTGGTTCATATGGAGTCTACGGAGTATTTATTGAAGAACGTCCTACAGGTTTTGCTGGTGAAGCATATATTGTTGCTGGTGACTTGTATGTTTGGGATGCTATTAACGTTCAGTGGTCAAATACAGGTCGTTTCCAAGGACCTACAGGTCCTCAAGGCAATGTAGGTCCAACAGGAAACCAAGGTATTACAGGCCCAACAGGGCAAGTCGGTGCCACTGGTGCAACTGGCGCCTTTGATTATGGCAGTTGGAATACATACACCCCTGTTTGGACTGCAACAAGTATTAACCCAACTCTTGGTAATGGAACTATCTTTGGTAAGTATGTTCAGATGGGTAGATTGATTAAAGGAAATCTATTTATTATTGCTGGCTCAACCACCAACCGTGGAAATGGAACATATAGAATTACACTCCCATTCACAGCGGTGAGCGGTATGCGAAACATTGAACCAATAGGAACTGTATCAATGAGAAGTATTAGCACTGGTAAAAATTTCTTTGGAACAGCCGCTATTAATAATGATGATAGAACAAAAATTGAATTGTTCATTCATACTCAGGTAGCGGTTTATGCAGAAGGACTACCTGCAAGCCATACTGACCCATTTACATTTAATGCTAATGATGAAATTATTGTTTCATTTATGTACGAGAGGACGGTCTAATAAATGGCTATTGATTTTCCATCAAGTCCTCAAGTAAATGACACTTATCAATTTGGTTTGCAAACTTGGAAGTGGGATGGAACAACTTGGAATATTGTTGTTAGTCAACTTACTGGGCCGACTGGTGCGACTGGTGCACAAGGTCCGACGGGTGCCTCATCTACTATTGCTGGTCCGACAGGACCTACTGGTCGTTACGGAAAGTTTGCCTTAGAATCATCAACACCTCCATCTAATGCTGCATCTGGTGATGCTTGGTTTGATTCTGCAACAGGACAGTTATATGTTTATTACGATAACTACTGGGTTGAATCTGCATCAAGTATTGGTGGAGTAACAGGTCCAACTGGACCAACGGGACCAACGGGACCAACAGGACCGACAGGCTCTACAGGTTCACAAGGTGTAATTGGATTAACTGGACCAACAGGCTGGACTGGCCCTCGTGGGTATGAAGCAAAAATTGCTGGAACATATGCAACTTCAGCAGCACTTATTGCTGCTCTCCCAACTGGACCATCTATTCCAACACATTCATATTTAGTTGATGGTCAAGTTTATTCTTGGTCTACAACATCTTTTACTTGGGAAAATTTAGGAAGTATTAAAGGACCTCAAGGAGTAACTGGTCCATTAGGACCAACTGGACCGCAAGGAATTACAGGACCTACAGGTTCACTTGGACCTACAGGTTCACAAGGCGCTGGTCTTACTATTGCTGGAAGTTTTAATACATATCCAGAACTTCTTGCTGCACTTCCATATGGACCAACAATGCCTGGACAAGGTTATTTAGTTCAAGGAACTTTGTATGTTTGGAATGCTTCTGAAGTTTGGGCAAACGTAGGTGTTATTCAAGGTCCAACTGGTATTCAAGGTATTCAGGGAGTTACAGGTCCAACGGGTGCGACTGGTGCAACAGGTCTATCAATTACTGGGCCACAAGGAATTACTGGGCCGACTGGTGCAACAGGTATTCGTGGTTTCCAGGGTGCTACTGGAAATATTGGTCCAACTGGTGTTCAAGGTCCCACTGGTCCGCAAGGTATTACTGGACCAACTGGTGCACAAGGTATTACAGGACCTATTGGGTTAACAGGACCGACTGGTATTGGTATTGCAATTAAAGGCTACTACCCAAGTTACCCTGCTTTGGCTGCTGCTAAACCTACAGGTGCTGTAGGTGATGGTTATATTATTGTAAACAACCTTTGGATTTGGAATGCTGCTGTAGCAGACTGGCAGAACGCAGGTCCTGTTGTGGGTCCGCAAGGCCCAACTGGGGTTCAAGGAATTACTGGACCTACTGGACAATCAATTACTGGGCCGACTGGTGCGACTGGTGCTGCCTCAACTGTTGCGGGACCTACGGGTCCGCAAGGTATTACAGGACCAACTGGAGCGACTGGGCAGTCTGTTACAGGACCTGCTGGTCCGACGGGTGCAACAGGTGCAGCAAGCACAGTTGTGGGACCGACTGGACCTGCTGGTCCATCTGTGACTGGTCCGACGGGTGCAACAGGTGCAGCAAGCACAGTTGTGGGACCAACTGGTGCGACAGGTGCTACGGGAGCGACTGGTGTTGGTGCGACTGGACCGACAGGAACTCCTTTCTATGAACTCACTGGAAACGTATATACAACTCCAATTACTCTTGCTCCAGCAGATGCATTTAAATTAGTTCGTATGAATGTCGCTATTGCACACACAATAACAATTCCACCAGATGGTCAGAGCGGATATACCTTCCCTGTGGGAACACAGATTGTTCTTATTCAATACAACTCTGGACAAACAACTATTGCTCCAGGTGCAGGAGTTATTCTTAACTCTGAAGGTGGAAAAAGAAAACTTTCTCAGACATACGCTACAGGCTCTCTTCTAAAGATTGCTGCTAATGAATGGTTACTTGCTGGAAGTTTGGTGGGTTAATCAATGCTTAAAGCCCTCCATGGGATTTGGTCTTCTCGTATCCGTCTAAATGCCCCGTCTTCATATACTCTTCAAACAAGTAGTTTTGGAAGCACAGAAATATCATCAGTAGAGTTTTTAAATAATCAATTTATTGCTGTGGGGAACTCAGGTAAGTTAGCAACCTCTCCTGAAGCAATCACATGGACTCAACAAACAAGTAGTTTTGGAACATCTACCATCTGGGACGTTGCTTATGGTGCTGGTGTTTATGTTGCAGTTGGCGCTTCTGGAAAACTTGCTACCTCGGCAGATGGAAATAGTTGGACACAAAGAACGAGTAGTTTTGGAACTTCAACAATTCTTCATGTAATTTATTCTGGCTCTCTTTTTGTTGCTGTTGGTGTTTCTGGAAAGTTAGCAACTTCTATAGATGGACTTACTTGGACACAGCGAACAAGTAGTTTTGGAACTTCAATTATTTATGGAATTACTTATTCAGGGTCTTTATATGTTGCAGTAGGTGATGCAGGTAAACTAGCAACTTCACCAGATGCAACAACTTGGACTCAAAGAGCAAGTAGTTTTACCACAAGCATTATTTATTCAGTTTCTTATGGTTTAAATTATTATGTTGCTTGCGGGGGAGATGGAAAAATTGCAATTTCATCAGATGGCTCTACATGGACTCAGAAGACGCAGACGGTTGGAGCGCTCACTTTGAGAGATGTAGATTTTGGTGCTGCAACATTTTTTATTGGCGGAGTAAACGGAACAACAATATATTCAACAGATGCTAATAACTGGGTACAAGTTGAGTCAAACTTTACTGGTTCAAATGTCAACACTGTCTCATACGGATTTCCAACAGGGATACCAAAGTTTGTTGCAGCAGGTCAATTAGGGCTTTTGGGCACATCGCTCATTACTAACTAGGAGAGTGAAATGGCGTATACTTATACAATAACAAGAGAACTGATTTGTGAAGTAAAATTAGATGATGTAGTTGTTGATAGTTCTGGCCCATGGGAGTCAGAGGCTTCAGCCATCAACTGGGCATCCGCATATACAAACCAATTAAATCTTGGTCTTGAATCCTAACCGTACAATTAGAACTATCTATTCTTGAGGAGAGTGTAAATGGCAGCGATTGATTTTCCTAATTCGCCTTCCCTAAATCAAGAATTTAGTTCTGGAACAAATACTTGGCGTTGGAATGGCAGTGTTTGGCAAGTTGTAAAGATTGCTCCAATTGGTCCTACAGGTCCGACGGGTGCTCGTGGTCTTCAGGGAATTACTGGGCCAACGGGTGCTACGGGTGCAGTTGGTGCTGGTCTTACACTTCTTGGTTCATATGCCACGCTTAATCAACTGATTGCTGCTGACCCTGTCGGAAGTATCGGTGAGGCGTACCTTGTACAAGGTGACTTATATGTTTGGGATGTTGTAGGCGCACAATGGCTTAATGCAGGAAACATTCTTGGTCCTACAGGACCTACAGGTTCTACTGGCCCAATATCTACAGTTCCAGGACCGACTGGCCCTACTGGAAGCACTGGTCCACAAGGAACATCTATTAATGTTCGAGGAAGTGTTGCAACTCCTCAAAATCTTCCACCTACAGGCAATGCTCGAAACGACGCATTTGTTGTTGACTCAGATGGTGATATGTATGTCTGGAGTGGCACTGCGTGGAGTAGCGTTGGACAGATTGTCGGTCCAACGGGACCAACGGGACCAACTGGCCCTACTGGAAATATTGGCCCCAAAGGCAAGGACTACGTTTCAACTGATGGAACTGGTATTCCTACAGAAACTTATATTGGTTTAGGCTCACCTACAGGACCAACCTCTGGTGATATTTGGTTTGATATTGATGACCTTGGTGCCAATGCTGCAATCTATTCTGGAACTACAGCACCAGACCCAGCAGAGTTTCAATTTTGGGCGTCTGAAGAAAATGTAATTGAAGAACTTATCTACTCCGACCCAAACCCTCCAGCAGGAACACGCTTTGAGGGAGATTTGTGGATTGATGAAGATGATATTGATTTAGATTATCTTGCTATTCAACCCACAGCACCAGATGAAGATGTAACTGTTCTCTGGGTTGACACCAGTGGTCAAGATGAAATTTTGGAAGGTCCCCAAGGACCAACGGGACCTACGGGTCCGCAAGGTATTGCTGGGCCAGCAGGACAAAGTTTTGTTCCTGGACCAACTGGACCGCAGGGCGTGCCTGGAGCAACCAACGAAGTTGATTTTATTTTAGGAAGCCACTTAGAAAATATTTCTAGGGCTCATTTAGGAACTAACTGCGCTATCAATATTAGACCTGATTTTGGCTCAAACCCAGCAGCAATTCTTATATCGCCAAAGGTATTGACAATTAATAGTATTTCTATGTTTTGTTTTAATGGCTCTGGCTTCTTGGACTTACCTGGAGCAACATACGCTAGATATCTTCTTTACACAATAAATTTACAGACTGGCGGTATGACTCTTGTTGCACGAACCAATAGTGATACAAGTTTGATGACCGAGACAGGTGCTTGGTATACCCGTTCATTTAGTATTTTTGGCGGGTATCCATCATCTTATACTTTAGTCCCTGGTCAAGCCTATGCTGTTGTTTTCTCAACAGATACATCCGCCACAACTTTACTTTTGGCTGGTATGGACCTAGGTAAACCTGCGTTTGCAAACACTATTGGGCTAGGAATTCCAGGAAATACCATTTCGGGAACAATCTCCAGAGGAGACTCTTTACTAACACCAACTTTACTTTCTACATATGCCAACCTTGTCCCCTGGGTCAGGGTATTTTAGGGCATATGCGGAAGTCGTAAAAGAGAAAATAGGATAATATATAGATGCTACTTGTTGACGAGTGTAGGAGCAATCAATGTCATTAAAACGCTGGACAGGTACCCAATGGGTAGTTGTTGCTGGTTCACGTCCGGGTGCTCAAGGAGCCCCTGGCCCAACGGGCCCTGCTGGCTCAACTGGAACCGCAGGAGCAGTAGGTGCAACAGGACCAACAGGCGCTGCTGGTGTTGCAGGTACTCGTGGAAGTAAAATTAATGTTGGCGCTGTTGCACCAGAGTCGGCAGGTATTTCTGGTGCCTTACAAGCAGATGTCTACCTAAACTCTGCAAACGGAAACTTTTATGCGTATAGTTCATCCAACAGCACATGGGTGTTGCAAGGTAATATCAAAGGAGCAAATGGTGCGGCAGGGGCAACTGGTCCTACAGGCGCTATTGGTGCACAAGGTATTCCTGGAGCAAACGGAACTACAGCAGACACAAATAGAATTAGTTTGTTAGAAATGAACACTTTGCTATCACTCGGCCTCTTTGGAGACCAAGCAGTAAGTTCAACTACAAACATTACAAATATTGGCTCAAACTCCAGTGCCCTAATCGCTCTGGCCCTACTGTAAACGATGGCGAGGATATAAAAATATGTCAAGAAGAGTAATCAGAGGTACGACTTATACCTTTAATCCATCAACTAAAACTATTGTCATCCCTCGTGTTGTGCAGCAAGAGCGTCTTATGCTCATTACCAACATCACTAGGGGTACAATTATTTATAACTTTGCCGAATCAACTTTGGCTGCACAATCATTTGTATATAGCAATGACCCAGTTGACCCGTCAACAACAGTAGTTTTAAACTCCTCTCTTTCTACATCAGGGATGTTGTCCACAGACAAACTTGCAATTATGGTGGACGAGTTAAATGAGACAGTAACTTTCTCCGACACTCTTCTTGATGCTGTAGATAAACTTCGCGTTGCCCCTCCACAGTCTTTGATGGATACAGACTTTGAATACTCTGTTCAGCCATCTAAGTGGGAAGCACTTTTATTGATGAATAACTACCCTTCATTCTTTGCAAAGGGTACTGGCGGTAACTCATTTGAAAACGTTACTATTGAAGGAAACGGTCAAGGACCTCGTTCTTTAGTTACTATAACAACTTTAGCATTCCACAATTTATTGCCAGGAAGCATTGTTTCAATTCAAGATACAACTAATTTTCGTGCTGAAGGAACATTCCTTGTTAACAGCGTTCCAACACCAACAACATTTACATACTTTGCTCGTGGACTAGTTTCTGGTTCAATCGCTATTGCTAACTACTCAACCGTATATGGTGGAGATACATTTGATAATGCTCATATTCCTGGTGGTGTAGCAAGTACATCAACACTTAATGGTTTTGGAGCAACAACAAGCGGTGGAAATCCTTCAATAATCACACTTTCATTTACAAACCCTCATGGTTTGTTCCCAGGTACACCTATTGTTGTTAACAACACTAGCGGTATGAATGGTAACTGGATTGTTAAGACAGTTCCAGACCCACGCTCATTTACATTTGAAATTTCTGACCAAGTTGTTACAGCAGTTTCAACATCGTCATCATCAGTTGTCTATACAAAGCCAGAAGGTTATGTACAGCATCGCCCAACAGACGGCGGCGTGTCTCTTACAACTCTTAGCAACGCAATGGGTTCACAGACAATTCGTCAGACTCGTCGTTATTTCCGATATCAGTCAGGTAAGTCAATCCAGTTCTCAACTGGTGCAAAGTTTACTCCTTCATTTGACATTGTTCGTCTTTTTGCAAGTGATGTTGGCTCCGCTGGAGTTAAGACAGTTACTGTAGAAACTCTTCAAGACCATGGTCTACAACCAGGAGCAACAATTCTTGTAGAAGGTATTGAAACTGTTGCTTTAAATAATCCTTACAATGGCACATTTACTGTCTTTACTGTTACAGACACAAATACTTTTTCATATCAAGTAACTCTATCTTCTGCTCTACCTCTAACAGATTTAACTCCTGGAGGAACTAATCGTTCAATTACAGTTTCTAACTGGATTGGAGCAACTACTCGTACAGGTATGTTTGATGACCAGAATGGTTTCTATTTTGAGTATGATGGTCAATATATGTATGCAGTTCGTCGCTACTCAAATACGGAGTTGGCGGGAAAAATTGCCGTTAATCAACGTTCAGGACAAGTTATTGGAACAGGAACAATTTTTAGAAAGCAACTAACAGTTGGCGATAAAGTTGTTATTCGTGGTCAAACCTATCTTGTAAATAATATTCACAGCGATACAGAGTTATATATTAACCCAACTTATCGCGGTGAAAACTTAACTAATGGTCGTATCCTAAAAACTCAAGAAATTCGTATTCGTCAAGACCAATGGAACTTTGATAAGATGGATGGAACAGGTCCTTCAGGATACGTTCTAGACCCTCGTAAGATGCAGATGGTTTACATTGACTATACTTGGTACGGCGCTGGGTTTATTCGTTGGGGATTCAGGACAATTCGCGGTGATGTGGTTTATTGCCATCGTATGGCTAACAACAACATTAACAATGCCGCATATCAGCGCTCAGGTAACCTACCTGCTCGCTATGAAGTATTTAATGAGCCACGCAGTGCACGTTTGACTTCAGGTGAAACAAATGCTGTTGGCTCAACGCTGCAACCAAATGCAACAACTATGTATGTTGACAATGTTACTGGCTGGGCACCAAGCGGATATCTTTTTGTAAAAAATGACTCTGCTTGCGAAATGATGTCTTATAGTCAAATTGGAGCGTATAGTTCTACTGCAAAGGGCTTCCCTGTAACAGTTGCTCGTCGTCAGACATACTCAATTTACTTCCCTGGTCAAACAGTTATTTTGGCAGCAGGAAGTTCATCTACAGCCTTATCATTTAACCCAGACACCACTCTAGGTGGAAATGGCGCTGCTCAGGTATCTGTTCAGACCGTCACACAAACCTGCGCCCCTCAAATCTCCCACTGGGGTTCATCTGTAATTATGGATGGTCGTTTTGATGATGACTCAAACTACACATTTACTGCTGGTATGCAGAAGACATTGACAGTTACTACAGGTGTAGCAAGACCTCTAGTTGCCGTTCGTCTTGCTCCTTCAGTAGATAACGCGATTGCTAAAAACTTTGGTAACCGTGAACTTGTTAACCGTATGCAGATGAAACTATCTTCGATGGGTATTTCTGCTAACGGACAGTTCCTCATCAGAGGTATCCTAAATCCAACAACAATTTCATATAACAACCACGCTGCGGGTTCATTTGATGTTACTGGATATACAGTTGTTACCGCAGTTGCGCCGTTTGCATCAGTTGCAAATACTGCGTTTCAGTCATATATCAACCTAAGTAGCGTTCAAAACTTAGCAGTTGGTATGCAGGTAAGAGGAGCAGGTACTACTGGAAGAGTTGTCACTGGAGCAGTTATTACCGGTATTTTTGGAACAACTATTCAGTTGTCACAGCCGATTACTGCTGGTGCTACCTTGAGTGGAGAAACAATCAACTTCACTGGAACTCCTGCATACAACGGATTACCTATTGACTGGCAGCGTGACCGTGTTGGTTCAGGTTCTTTGGCTCAGGTGCTTTACTTTGACAATTCTGGTCCATATGGAGGATTAGTTCCTGGAAGTGCTGGTACAACTTTCCCTGCTACTGGCTCGCTTTCAGGTGGTGACGAAGTGTTCTCGTTCTATACAGAAAACTCTGGTTCCACAGCGTTCAACGTTACTAACTATGAATTGAAGACAATTCGAGAACTTGGTAACTCAATTCTCAGCGGTAACGGTAACCCTGCTAGCCCAAGTTACCCAAACTCTCCTGACGTGCTAGTTATTACGGCTGCCAACATTGGTACTGCTTCGGCTAACATCTCTGCCCGTGTCTCTTGGACTGAGGCTCAGGCATAAAATGGTAAACTACAAAAACACCCATAGCAAAAAAACTGCTAGAATTTACAATCAAGGAATGGAGAAATAATGCCTAGTTATGACAGCCTGTCTACCCAAATTGATGCGGTTAAGGCAGAAATTACCACTAGCCTCGCTGCTAGTACTTATACTGCTCAGGACCTAGTTTTCGTTTCTAAGGCATTAGAAACTCTAGGCTCACTCCTAGGAGTGAATGATATTGTTGCTGCTACTACGGCCTCTGTTGCTCTCGTGAATAACGCTGGCACTACTCAGGTAAGTTCAGTTAACACGGCTGGTACTACGCAAGTTGCGGCAGTGAACTCAGCGGGAAACACAAAAATAGCAACAATCACTGCAACAGCAAATGATTTAACCATCAACTCATACATGGGAGTGTTAGCATAATGGCAACTACAGCAAAGAAACTTTTCGCGGGTGTGGCTACTACCTCTGGTGTCACTGCTTATAACGGCGTGCCATCAGGTGGAAACACAATCGTTACAAATATCGTCGTAGCAAATAAAACAGCATCTGTTACTACTATAACTGTCCAGTTTGGAACTGGCGGCTATAACTCAGCAACAGCATTTAACTTTTGTAGTGGTCTACAAGTTCCAGCCAACGGAACTGTAAACTTTGATATTCGTCAGGTTATGAACCCAAACGATGTCATCTATGTTGGTGCTTCATCCAATAACGCGCTTGATGTACTTATTTCAGGCGTAGAAGTCACCGCGTAATAAAACAGAAACGAGAGGCTAAAGAACAATGGCTATTTCAGGTAGCAAAGATTTAATTGTATTTCCTAATGACAACTCTGGACGCTTCTCGATTAAAGAAGTCCAGTACAACTCAAACGGCACATTTACCGTACCAACTGGCATCACAGCAGTAGAAGTTATTGCTGTAGGTGGTGGCGGTGGTGGTGGCGGTGGCGCTGACATTATTGCTGGTGGTGGTGGTGGCGGAGGACAGGTTGTCCAGCGTCAAGTTCCTGTTACTCCAGGCACAACATACAACGTTTCAATTGGTGCAGGTGGACATGGTGGTCAAGGTGCAGTAACAGCCATTACTGACTACATCAACACTATGCCTGGCGGCGTAGGTGGAACAACAGTATTTGGTGGCTCAACCCCTGTAAACCTTTTGATGAACCCTTCTTTTAACAAGGGAACTTCTCTCTGGGAAGCAAATAATATTCAGCAAGTTCAGAAGACTGCTACTGGTACTTCAGGTCTGTTTACAATTGATATTCGTCCAGATAATACTGGAATTTTAGTTGGTATGACAGTAACTGGTACAGGTATTGGTTCCAACGCAGTTGTGACTCAAATTGCAACAAACGTAATTACACTATCTGTTATCAACTCAGGTACCGTATCTGGAACACTTACATTCCTTCTACAGTCTTGCACAATCACACCAACAAGCATTATTTACAACGACAACATTAACCTTTCTGCATCTCTGGGAACAAATCAATCAAATAACTTGATTCAGGCTCAGTACGCTCAGTTAGAAGACGTTGCTCTTACTGGTTCTTCATTCTTCGTACTTGATAACTTGGCTTCTATTACTGCTCAGGTATCTTCAAACCCTTATCCAAAACTTGCTGAAATGGTTTCACCAGCAGCGATTGGTACATCTTCAGGTGCTAACGCACTTATCTGTACTAACTCAACAACTGGTGCTCGTCTAGTAGGTCTTTCAACTTCAGGCTCAGGTGCTCTATCTGGCGGAACAACTGGTTTTGCTTATGACCCTAACGCAACCTACACAGTTTCAATGTATGTTTACCACACAAGCCCTACACCACAGAACCTTGTTGTTCAGTTGCGTATTGGTGATGGTTCTAACTACCCAACAAATAACCAGGGAACTTCTTCTGGTACAGGAACTGTTTACTCATCTGGTTCTCCAGCATCTGGTGGATATAACGTAACTCAGGTTACTATTACAGCACCACTATCTGGTTACGGTGGAACAATTGCTAAGACAATTTCTGGTCTACAAGGAAACAACTTTATTGCTGTAGACAATGCTGACGGTCTCTTCGTAGGTCAGGCAGTTTCTGGTACTGGTATTGGTGCAGCAGCAACTGTTGTAAACATTGCTGGAACAACAATTACACTTTCTGCTAACAACTCTGGAGCAGTAAGCGGAACAGGTACTTTTGCACACACAGGTATTGTTTCTGGTGCATGGCGCCGTGTTTCTGCAACATTTACTGGTCTTCCAGCATATGCAGCAGGTCTAACTGCTAAGTGGGCCTATATTGGACTTCTTGTTCCTGCTAACGTAACTATGTTGTTTGATAACGTTCAGGTTGAACTTGGAAACTCTGCTACAGCATATCGTCCACCAACCTACAACAGTGGTGTTGGTCTTAAAATGATTTCAACTGTAACTACTGGTGCAAACATGGAAGTTTCACATGATTTCATCAAAGCAACACCAGGACAGATTTACACAGGCTCATTCTATGCTTGGGCATGGAAAGAATATAGAACTACTAATGCCTACCTTGAGTTCTATGATGTTGACCAGAATTTTATTTCTCGTACATCAGGAACCGCATCTCTTCTAGGAACAACTGGAACAAAGATGGGCTCTACAAGCAACCTTCAGGCAACACCTGGGCGTCGTTATACAGTAAGTGGTACAGCACCAGGAAACGCAGTTTATATGCGTCTTGGAGCAACATTTGCTTTTGCTGCTAACAACGCCACTGGTGGTTCTGAGCCTGAGTTCTACTTAGCATATGCTCAATTAGAAGCAGCAGGAGGAGTTACATTCTACAAGGATGGAAATACTTCTGGATATACATGGGCTGGCGAAGCACATTACTCTGCAACAATTACTTCACCTCTTCTTGTAGCCAAGGGCGGTGGTGGTGGTGGAACTTACAACACTAACCTTCGTTTCTGGCAGTTCGGTCTTCCAGGCGCTAACGCAGGTGGACACGGAATCACAAACTCATCTACAACACCTACATATGGTGGTGGTGGTGCTGGTGCTGGTGGTCCTGGTGGAAACGCTATTTCTTACTCAGCAGTAGAAAGCGCTAGCGGTACAACTTCTGGCTATGGAACATCTGGCTCAACAATGCTTCAGAATGTTCAGCAGCAGGGTAATCAAGGCGGATACGCAGTTTCTTCAACTAGCGCATCAATCCCTACTTACGGTGGAGATGGTGGTCCAGGAGTTCTTGTTAATGGAACTGGAACACTTGCTGTTACACAACTTGGTGGCGGTGGCGGTGGAGGCGGATGGAATGCCTTTGCACAGGGTTCAAACAACAACCCAGGTCGCGGTCAAGCAGGTGGCGGTAAGGGTGGACACACTTACATTGCATACTTAACTGGTCAGGGTGGCGGTCTTATTACAGATTACTACGCTCGCGGTCTTGATGCTGCTCCTAATACAGGTTCTGGTGGTGGTGGTGCAGGTTCAAACGGTGGTGTTTCACCTTTGACACTTCAAACACACTCAGCATCGCAGTTTATTAACTTCGAGACATCGGGTGCTCCTAACCAAGATATGACCCGCTGGGCTCCTGTATATAACGCTACAACAGCGCTTCTTACTGGTTCTACTAAGTACGGTACTAACGCACTTCGTACAACAATTCAGGATGCTGGAAATGCCAAGGTAATTACATCTTGGACAGATTTCCCAATCTTGCCTCGTACACAGTTGTTCTTCTCAGGCTTCTCATTCCGTTTGTCTACTGGTTCAAACCCAGGAACACCAAACCTAGGAACAAAGGTTGCTCGTCCTACTATTCAGTGGTATGACATCAACAAGGTCCTTATTCGTGAAGACCGTCCATCAGTTAACGCAGCACTTGTTGCATCAACATATTCTGATACAGTTGCAGGAACAATTTCAACATGGCAGCCACCTTTGGCTCCAGCCAACTGTGCATACTTCCAAGTTGCAGTTGAAATGTTGAATATGTCTGCTGGTGACGTTTGCGATATTGACTTCAACACAACTCAGTATTACCCATACGTTCCTACAGGTGGAAATGGTGCTGACGGTACTGTTATCATTCGTTACACCGAGAAGTTCACAGCGTAAGGTATAGGAGATAAATAATGAAAAAATTTGCTCTAATAGCGGCTGGCAAGGTTCAAAACATTGTCGTTGCTGAAAGCGAAGACCTAATTGGCCCAGAAGCAGCAATGTATGTTGTTGTAGATATTACTGATGAAGTACTTGCTCCATCAGTTGGCTGGACACATAACTTCAAGGAGAAAACATTTGCTCCTGAACTTCCAAAAGGAGTTCCTGCCTGGGAAGTCTTAGTTGCGGAAGAAGCAGCACCTGCTGCAAAGGCTACTTCTACAAAGAAGAAGTCTTCTGATGAAACACCTGCGGAGGAATAAATAATGCCAATTACAATGTCACCACAGGTGCTAACCGCATCAACTGATGCTTATATTACACAAGGTATCACAGCGCGTCTTCAGACTCTTTCTGGTGCTAGTGCTAATGGACCAATCACAATAAGCGTTATTGACTATCCAGTAACAGTTTTATCAAGCCAGACTGCTACATCAACCATTACATTTTCAAATGTTCCTAGCAACTTTGCAAATACTTGGTATGTTGAAACATCAAACCGTGGCTCAAATACAGTTAACTTCTCAAACGTTACTTGGGATGGTGGAGGAACACCTACTCTTGCAACAAGCGGAAAGTCTGTACTAGAGTTCTACAGCCGTGATGGTGGAACCACTATCTATGGTCGCGTTCGTTTTGCAAATATTGCATAATAATTAAGTAGCCTAAACCCCGTGCCTCCTGGTGCGGGGTTTTTGCTTTGTTTGGGGTAGACTACCCGCATGGCTAAAGTAAAAGTTGCTGTATACACCATTGCCCTTAATGAAGAGAAGCACGTTGAACGCTGGTATAACTCAGTAAAAGATGACGCTGACTATCTCTTAATTGCCGATACAGGCTCTACTGACCGCACTATTGAGATTGCTAAATCTTTAGGTATCAATGTTGTTTCTATTACAGTCAAACCATGGCGCTTTGATGTAGGAAGAAATGCATCACTTGCTTTTGTTCCAACAGATATTGATTACTGTCTTCCACTAGATATGGACGAGATTATGTTGCCTGGTTGGAAAGATGAACTACAAAAAGCCTTTGACAATCATGCCACACGTCCGCGTTATGACTATGTGTGGAACTTTAATGAAGATGGTACCCCAGGGACAACCTTTAAGGGAGATAAACTTCATGCTCGCCACGGATATCGTTGGAAAAACCCTGTTCACGAAATTTTAGTACCTGACCGCATTCAAGAAATTCAATATCATACAAACGCTGTAATGGAGCATCACGCTGACAACACTAAGTCACGAGCCCAATATTTAGATTTGTTAAAACTATCTATTGATGAAGACCCGTATGACGATAGAAATACTTTTTACTATGCACGAGAGTGCTACTTCTATCGTCAATACGAAGAAGCAACAATATATTTTAAAAAGCATCTTAGTATGCCAAATGCCACATGGGATATGGAACGCGCCGCATCTATGCGTTACATAGGAATTATGAATCAAGACGAGTGCGAGCATTGGTTTAATATGGCAATTAAAGAGGCTCCAGGACGCCGTGAGCCGTATGTAGAGTTGGCTAAGTATTATTACAACACCTCTAAGTGGAAAGAGTGCTACGAGAATGCCATAACAGCACTAGCAATCAAAGAGCGTCCGCAAGAGTATCTTTGTGAAGCCGATGCCTGGGGCTACTTGCCACATGACTTTGCTTCAATTGCTTGTTATAGGTTAGGCAACTATGCTCAGGCAGTAACTCACGCACAAGATGCTATAAAGATGGCTCTTCCAAACGAAATGGAACGACTTCTTAAAAACTTAGAGTTCTGTGAACAAGCGATGAAAGAGGCAGACAGTGACTGAACTACCTAATTGGTTTTTAGCAGTAGATGGGCCAGGAATTTTTGAGCGTCATCTATCTTCAAAAAGAATGGAAGAAATTCATTGTTTGCAGGTTGGAGCCTATAAAGGTGATGCATCTGTATGGCTTATTGAAAACATACTATTTCACCCAAAATCTACATTAACTGATGTAGATACCTGGGGAGGCTCTAACGAGGTTGCTCACGACTCTCTTGATTGGAATGAAGTAGAGCAAGCCTATAATGCTCAGACAGGTTCCTATGTTGAGTCTGGTCGAATTATTAAAAAGAAAATGACTAGCGATGAGTTTTTTGCAACTAAAGATTCAAAAAGTCTATACGATTTTATTTATATAGATGGTGACCATGAAGCAGTTCCTGTTTTAAAAGACGGTATGAATGCTGTAGAGGCTCTTAAAGTAGGCGGTATTTTGGCTTTTGATGATTACCAATGGGATGCAGGAAAAGGTCCAGCCTACCGACCAAGAGCAGCAGTTGATGCAATAATGCTCTGCTACTCAAATCGTTTTAAAGTATTAGAGATAGGACTACAAGTTTGGTTAGTTAAGATTTCTTAACTCGTTTACTTTTTTTCTCTAGTTTTTCTTTTTCTTTTAGTTGCTTAGCAAGTTTATCTTCGCGCTCTAACTTATAAGCATCTACCGCGTTAGCACTTGTTCGACTGCGCCAAGCAAATCCACACTCCGTGCAAGTAACAATTTTTGCTGTGGTCCAGCGACCAGTAGTAGATAGTTGTTCAATAGATACTTCCAGTTTTCCTGGACGCGCTGTGCAATGAGGACAGTTCGGGTAGCGACGTCTGCGTGTCTCTTCACCTAAGTAAGATACAGATAGCGCTCTACGAATCTCTACTTCGTCTTTGCCGCCCCATACACCCCAGATTTGACGATGCTCTAGAGCCCACTGAAGACATTGTTTACGGACAGGGCAGGTAAAACACATATTCTTTGCCGCATATTTTTCTGAGAAGTCCTTTGAAAAAAACCAGTCAATATACTCCCTATTTTTAGGTAGTGCACACACTGCTTCTCTTTGCCACTCAAGGCTATTTGCTGGCTTCCACATAATAAACAATAATACACTAAACAGTCTAAAAATTATGTAACTAAAGCAAACTAATTTTTATTAAATTTCTACCCAAGTAATTGGCTGAATATCTTGAACTATATCACCATATTCAGTTTCGCCAGTCTCATCGCAAGCGTATAAATCCGTATCTTCTTCAAACGTGCCTATCCAACCGCAAACAACTTTTGAAAGTTCAAGTCGTTTAAAAGCATCTCCTAGAGAATCAACAACTCCATCGCGTTGAATTGTGGAGGCCAATGCTTTTCTAATAAGTTCATGCTCGATGTCAATGTGGTCAATAGTAAAATAGATAAGAGAGTCGCTTCTTTCTTGGGACAGCCCGCAACCCGACCATTCAGACCACAGGTGCTCCCCGTGGCGTGTGTCTTTTGCCATTACTAGACTCCGAATCTACTCGTCGTCTATAGTATCAAATTCGTATTCAAAATCCTTGGCTGAGTCATCAGTAAGAAAGTAAACTTTTTGTGGGTCTTTTAATTCATATATTCCTGCAATAGTTATAGCACCACACATACAGCAGACATCAACATTTCCTGACTCAAAAATTTCAGGAGTTTTTACTCCAACAAG
>Ga0114974_10001653_pt1 | contig 17535 bp, 6 predicted proteins | sample S_130206_EF_Meta_FD_87318 | JGI IMG/M metagenome (GOLD analysis project Ga0114974, IMG submission 87318) | Freshwater microbial communities from Lake Simoncouche, Canada to study carbon cycling - S_130206_EF_MetaG | ecosystem: Environmental > Aquatic > Freshwater > Lake | place: Lake... | reverse complement strand
GTTTCGAGATAACGGACAGACTCCAACGACAGCTAAGTACTGGGGGATTCTGCCTCCGGCAAAACCTGCCGATATCACTCCAAGCGCAATGACGATAACCTCGATCTTTGCAAGTGGAGTGTACAGTACAGCACCGCTTATTGACATCATCGGAAGTCGAGCATCCAGTACCATTAGTGCCAGAGTCGAGCAACCAGCAGGATCAAGCTCAGGCTTCTACAAGATCACCCTCGCATCTGCCTCATCTGCGTGGTTACCGGGCATGTATGTAGTCACCGGGGCACAAAGTTCAGTTATCGAGAAAGTAGACTCGGCTGGCGCTATCTATGCTTATTTTTCGTCAGCTCCCTCCGTATCTGCAAGTATCTTTGCTTATGAAAGTGCTACCGTTTCCACTACCGCTGGTTTAACGTATACGGCTACGTCCAATGCTTTCTCTTCTCCGGGGTTAGATCTTTCATTTGGCGCAACTAACGACAATGAAGGGTACGTCACTGACGACACGATAGCTTTTTCTTTCTTTACGTCAAACCCAGAAAATATTTACGATATTCGGCTTCGTTTTTATACCAATAGTGCAGGCTCCGCCTATTACGAAAAGGCTATTTCCCCTGGCCCAGTCCAAGGCCTTCAAAACGCAGTCTCTTCAAACGCTACTATAAACCCGGATTCTCCAGGAATGGTTGCAGACGAAAACGGCGTAAGTAATGCAGTTACCGATCCAGTAATCCCAACTGGCAACGTGATTGCTTATGACGTAACCCAGGTTGGCCTGAATCCAGCTTACCTAACTCCGTCTAAAGCTGGCATGGGCGGCTGGAGTCAGGTGGAGATTTCCAAGCGTTCATTCCTTGCGCTTGGAAACGCGGGAACGGTTGACGACGGATCGGGCGGACAGGGCTGGAAGACTATTTACAGAGCGGAAGTAATTATTCGTCCAACTACGACAACTGCGGTCGTCAGTTTCAAGCTTGGCTCAATCTTTGCTTACGGCGGAAAAGGAGTTAACTCAAATTACGGAGCTAAGCTAACCCCGTACAGTTATGTTTACACCTACAAGAACAAGATAACGGGTGCTGAGTCCAATCCATGTATTGAGATGATCCCCGAGAATACTCTCAACATTGTGCGCCAAGGCATTAACGTCAATGTGCTAGGCACTAGCATGTCCGACTTCCAGAGTTTAAGTGCTGAAGTAGACACTATTTGTATTTATAGATCTGGTGGAACATTTGCGGATGGTTTATACCGCAGAGTTGGGGTTATTAATAATCCTGGCGCGGGTGTTGGTGATTTCGTAGATACGGCTGATGATCTCTCAATCGTAGGTGCGCCGATTGCAGAGTTTGATAACGATGCCCCGGTGACTTCGGATATCGGACAGGAGTACAAGTTTAATCTGGCGGCTAACTACCCCAAGGGTGCCGCAACGATCTCACTGAGCACTATATCCTCAACGATGAGGGATATCCTTACTCCGGGGACGATTGTTAATATTGGAGGTGGGATTGCGGGGGCCACTGGCAAGCAGGAATCTTGCGTTGTTTTAGTTGTAAATGCTGGTTCTTTTACAACCTACCTGCAATACGACCACCTTTCTGGCGAAGCGGTAATCTGGGACACTAACGCTGGCGTTGCCTGCGACGTTCTTTGCTCTGCGTTTAATCGGATGTGGGTCGCTGGAGACGCAAAGAACCCGCATGTTCTTTATTCTTCAAAGACAGGAAAACCAGAGTCTTTCCCTATAATTAATCAGGGGACCGGGAACCCTCATGCCATAGCTGTTTCATCGCCAGATAATCCAATTAACGGCATTGCTGAGTTTAACGGAGAGCTGATCTGTCTCTGTCAGAACGGGATCTACACGATCAGGCTGGACAACGGCAGGATGGTTGGTCCGTTTAAGACCCCTGCCAATCGAGGCTTGGTACTGAAATACGCTTGGGGATACGTCGATAACGAAATTTGGTTCTTATCAAATGATGGTATCTATGCTTGGGCAGGCGCTGGAATTCGCAAAGTTACGTTTGCGATAGACTTTGTCTTTAACCAAAAAACAGTCAACGGGATCTCCTATTTTGATCGCATTGCCTCTGCGGCGTCTTATCCACTGTGTAATATTCAGCAAAAGAACAACGAAGTATTCTTCAACTACATCAACACGGATGGCTGGTTCTTTGTTCTTCGCTATCACTTGCTGTTTGATCGATGGAGCGTTGACGAGGTCTACGATCCAAGCTCGGTGCAGTCACTAACTAGGAACGGTATATCCCTAAAGCCGGTATCTATCACGGCAATGGTCTCCGATAGAGCTGCTGGTGTTCTCTATGCGTCAAAGACGGCCCAGACCGGTGCTTCGACGTTTGTGGCTACGCTCGTTAAATACGACGACGTAACCACCTACACTGACAACGGTGAGCCCATTTACTACGAAACCAAAACTAAATTCTACGACATGGGCACTGCCCTGGCTCAAAAGAACTTTACTGACATTGGCTTTGAGTTTACATCCGGCACTTCTACTGACGGAGATAATACCTTCTTTTATAAGGTTTACTACGACTATTCGTCATCCGCTGGTGATTCTTCGGCCTCTCTTCCATACACACAAGCAAGGCAAGTCTCGCAATTCCCGCTACAGCAGACTGGTTCTCCGCTTGCGTCCGAGGGCAAGGAAGCCAGGGCGGCGATGTTTAGCCTCTACGGAAAATCGAAAGCCTACAATATCTTTCATAACTTTTCCTACACCTTTATTCCGTTATCGGATACGATCAAGGGCCGCGTTACGGACTGGGACGACCTAGGGCATCCTTTTGATAAACGGTTGTTCAATGTCACTATTGAATACGACAACGGCAACACTGACTTGGTCCTATACTTGGATACTGTCAGTGGATTAAATAGCTCTGCTACGACTTTAGGAATTCAGACGATTACTCTTCCGGCTAAAACAGGTCGAGCTAAGAGTAGCATTGCGATCACTGCTGATATTGTTGCCAAGATGGTGCGGCTACGGCCCAAAGTCGCCTCGGTCTCCTACCAGATCTTCAATTATTCATTCCAAAAGGAAGACTATCCGCGAGATGTCATGAATAATACGGACTGGTCTGACTTGGGCTACCAGTACGAAAAGAGACTGTACCAGCTCTATATCAACTGTGATACTGGCGGTGCAAATGTAAGTGTTGCCATCGAAACGGATGGCGGTACCGTTCTTCAGACGGTGACAGTAAATGGAAGCTCCACAAACCGGATGCAGGCTATTCCGCTAAATAAGGACCTGATCGGAAAGCTGATCCGGCTGAAAGTCACGAGTTCCTTGGTAAACGTAAAATTCCAGCTTTTTGACTACAAGTTTGATTTTGAGAATCTTCCAAAACCGATTGTTCTCTCTACTCCTCCAAATGACTTTGGCTACGACTATTTAAAATATGCTGAGCAAGTGTCGTTCGATATAAACACCAGCGGATATAATGTCCCGGTGAGTCTGTACGGCGACGGCGTTCTAATGCAGACCGTGACGGTCAACGGTACTCAGACTGATAGGAATCAGATTGTTACGCTCAGTCCGGCGTTAACTTTTCGCACAATGCGTCTCGAAGTAGGGGCAATTCCTGCCGGTGGCCGCTTCCAACTTTGGGATTATCGTCCGATTTTCAAGCCTGCTGATAAAGGAGAAGTATTCCATACTTTCGACTGGGATGATCTCCAGTATCCGTACGATAAAAAGCTGACTGAGATCACTATTGAATTTCAGACAAACACTGGTAACGTCCAGATTGCAATCGACACGCTCTCTGGAATTGACGGAAATACTCGATCTGAGCCATTCCAGACCCTGACCTTGCCAAACAGCTCTAATAATAGGGGCTTCAAAACATTCCCGATTAACGAAACCGTATGTAAGATGATCAGGGTTCGGGCTATTGGCCCAACTCCTCTGCCTACTGATTTCAAGATGTACGGATACAAGGTTGGAAACGTAGTCCAGTATCCAGCAGATATCGTAAACTTCACCGACTGGTCTGACCTTGGATATCAATATGAGAAGCGTCTATACCAGTTGTACATAAATTGCGATACTGCTGGTCAAAATGTAACGGTCAACATAGAGGCAGATGGCGGCATAGTCCAACAGGTGAACGTAAACGGAACGGCGACCAACAGGATGCAGCCTATTCCGATCAATAACGATATCATTGGCAAGCTGATTCGGCTAAGCGTTGTCAGCGTTCCAGGCGGTGGGAAATTCCAGCTTTTCGACTACAAGTTTGATTTCGAGAATCTTCCGAAGCCCATAGTTCTCTCGACTCCATGGAATGATTTTGGATACGATTACCTGAAATACGCCGAGCAGATCTCTTTCGACGTAAACACTAACAACCTGCCAGTGCCGGTGAGCCTATACGGCGACGGTACATTGATGCAAACCGTTACCGTGACCGGGACGCAAGCTAATCGAAATCAGATCATTACTCTAAATCCGGCGTTGACCTTCCGTACAATGCGCCTTGAAGTCGGGGCCGTCCCCGGTGGTGGTCGATTCCAGCTTTGGGACTATCGCCCGATCTTCAAACCTGCAGATAAAGGTGAGGTGTTCCATACTTTTGATTGGGACGATCTGCAATACCCCTACGATAAGAAATTAACTGAGATTTCAATTGAGTTTGAAACTGGAGCGGCTGATGACGTTAAGATTGCAATAGATACGCTTAGCGGTATTGATGGAACTACCAGATTGGAGCCATTTCAAACCCTGACCCTACCTAACACTAGCGGGTCTCGCGGGTTTAAGACATTCCCGATTAACGAAACTGTATGTAAAATGATTAGGGTTCGGGCTATTGGCTCCGGCTCCCCCACTACTACGTCGGTACTTCCTGCATCGTTCAAGATGTACGGCTATAAGGTCGGAAACGCAATTCAGTATCCAGCGGATATCGTAAAGTTCACGGATTGGTCAGACTTAGGCTACCAGTACGAAAAGCGTCTTTATCAACTCTACGTTAATTGCGATACCAACAATACTAACGTGATAGTCGATATAGAAGCCGATAGCGGCACTCTTCTTCAAACAGTGACGGTTAACGGTACTGCGAACAATAGGATGCAGCCAATCCCAATAGCCAAGGATAAGATCGGTAAGTTGATCCGATTGAATGTTACCAGTATTCCAGGCGGGGGAAAATTCCAATTATTTGACTACAAGTTTGATTTTGAGAACCTTCCAAAGCCGATTGTACTCTCGACTCCGTGGAATGACTTTGGCTACGACTATTTGAAATATGCCGAGCAAATATCGTTTGACGTAAACACAGGCGGAGTGGGCGTTACTGTTGATATTTACGGTGATGGAGTTTTCAAGCAGCAAGTAACGGTCAACGGAACGCAGGATAATAGAAATCAGATCATTACCCTCAGTCCGGCGTTAACTTTCCGGACGATGCGCCTTGAAGTAGTGACTATTCCAGGCGGTGGCCGTTTCCAGCTCTGGGATTACCGTCCAATCTTCAAACCAGCAGATAAAGGTGAGGTCTTTCACACTTTTGACTGGGATGACCTGCAATACCCCTACGATAAAAAGCTGACAGAGATAAGTATTGAATTTCAGACCAATACGAGTAACGTCCAGATTGCAATAGATACACTGAGTGGAATTGACGGAAATACGCGATCTGAGCCATTCCAGACTCTAACCTTGCCAAATAGCTCTAACAATAGGGGCTTTAAGACGTTCCCGATTAACGAAACCGTATGTAAAATGATTAGGGTTCGAGCCATTGGCCCAACGCCGCTGCCCTCTGACTTTAAGATGTACGGGTACAAGGCCGGGAACGCGGTACAGTATCCGGCTGACATTGTACTCTTTACTGATTGGTCCGACCTGGGCTACCAGTACGAAAAACGCCTGTACCAACTGTACATAAACTGTGACACTGCTGGCGCTAACGTAAGCGTTGCGATTGAGGCGGACGGCGGAACTGTTCTTCAAACAGTAACGGTCAATGGAACAGCGACCAACAGAATGCAGCCCATCCCGCTAGATAAAGACTTGATCGGTAAGTTGATCCGATTGAGTGTGGTTAGCGTTCCAGGCGGTGGAAAATTCCAACTGTTTGACTACAAGTTCGATTTCGAGAATCTCCCGAAGCCCATTGTTCTGTCTACTCCGTGGAACGATTTTGGCTACGATTACCTGAAATATGCCGAGCAAATTTCTTTTGACGTAAACACCAACAACCTACCCGTTCCGGTTAGCATCTACGGCGATGGCGTTTTGATGCAAATCATTAACGTGACCGGAACTCAAGCTAATAGAAACCAAATTATCACCCTCAACCCAGCCTTGACCTTCCGCACGATGCGTCTTGAGGTGGGAACTGTTCCCGGTGGCGGTCGGTTCCAGCTTTGGGATTACCGTCCGATCTTCAAACCAGCTGATAAGGGAGAGGTGTTCCATACTTTTGATTGGGATGATCTCCAGTACCCCTACGATAAAAAGCTAACTGAGATTTCAATTGAGTTTGAGACTGGAGCGGCTGATGACGTTAAGATTGCAATTGACACCCTTTCTGGAATTGATGGAACCACACAATCTCTGGCTTTCCAGACGCTAACTCTACCAAACACGTCTGGTGTTCGTGGCTTAAAAACATTCCCAATTAACGAAACTGTATGCAAACTGGTAAGGATCCGAGCCATTGGCTCCGGCTCTCCTACTACTGCGGTACTTCCTGCATCGTTCAAGATGTACGGATACAAGATGGGAAATGTGGCGCAATATCCAGCCGACATCGTAAAGTTCACTGATTGGTCTGATCTTGGATATCAATACGAAAAGCGACTGTATCAACTCTACGTCAATTGCGATACCGCTGGTCAAAACGTGATAGTTAACGTGGAAGCAGATGGTACCGTGTTGCAGCAAGTAACGGTCAACGGCACTGCTACCAACAGGATGCAGCCCATCCCGATTAATAATGATATTATCGGCAAACTGGTCCGGTTGAGCGTTGTTAGTATCCCAGGTGGTGGTAAGTTCCAACTTTTTGACTACAAGTTCGACTTTGAAAACCTACCGAAGCCGATTGTTCTGTCTACTCCGTGGAATGACTTTGGCTACGATTATTTGAAATACGCTGAGCAGATTTCTTTTGACGTAAATACCAATAACCAGACCGTACCAGTTAGCATCTACGGAGATGGTACGTTAATGCAAACTATTAACGTGACCGGAACCCAAGCTAATAGAAATCAGATCATTACCCTCAACCCAGCGTTAACATTCCGCACAATGCGTCTCGAAGTAGGAGCCGTCCCAGCCGGTGGACGTTTCCAGCTTTGGGATTACCGTCCGATCTTTAAGCCTGCCGACAAGGGCGAAGTATTCCATACTTTTGATTGGGATGATGTCCAGTATCCTTACGATAAAAAGCTGACTGAGATCACTATTGAGTTTGAAACCGGAGCCTCTGACGATGTAAAAATTGCGCTGGATACGCTTTCCGGCCTAGACGGAACTACACTTACTTCCGCTTTTCAGACGTTGACCTTGCCGAATACTAGCGGGTCTCGCGGGTTTAAGACATTTGCAATAAACGAAACTATCTGCAAAATGATCCGAATCCGGGCGATTGGCTCCGGCTCTCCCACTACATCAGTACTGCCATCGTCGTTCAAGATGTACGGCTACAAACTTGGTAACGTAACGCAATATCCGGCAGATATTGTCTTTTTCACCGACTGGTCTGATCTTGGGTATCAATATGAAAAGCGTTTTTACCAGCTCTTCATGAACTGTGACACCAACGGATTTGACGTAACGGTAAATATCGAGGCTGACGGAGATTCGTTTGGGATTAGCTCGATAGCTAGTCAAGGTATCTACGTCAGGGTTAATACGTCTGCTAATCATTTCCTCGCCAACGGAGATAAGGTTTATATCAAAGCAGTGACCGGGTCTGGTGCCGCAAACGTAAACGGGACATGGATTGTTACCGTGATTAGCGCAACCGCTTTCATGCTGAACGATTCTACTTTTACCGGGTCTCCAACCGGAGGAACCGCTTACAAGATATTGCAGCAGGTGGTCGCAAACGCTACGACGACAAATCGTATGCTCACTTTTGCGATGGATAAAGACCTAATCGGAAAGCTGGTTCGGCTGAACGTGGTAAACATTCCGGCTGGTGGCAAGTTCCAGTTATTTGATCAGAAGTTTGAGTTTGAGAACCTTCCCAAGCCGATTGTTTTATCTACGCCGTGGGCTGATTTTGGCTACGACTATGTAAAGTATGCCGAGCAACTTTTGTTTGATGTAAACACAAACGGAGTTCAGATCCCGGTTGATATTTACTGCGATGGCGTATGGAAACAGCGCATTATTGTTAGCGGAACGCAGCAGTCCAGAAATTTTAACTGCACCTTGAATCCAGCTATCACGTTTCAAACGATGCGTCTCCAGATCAACCCGGATCAGATTCCGAGCGGTGGTAGGTTCCAGCTCTGGGAGTATAAGCCGGTGTTCCGTCCCGCCGACAAGGGTGAGGTCAATCACACCTTTGACTGGGATAATCTCGAACATCCTTACGACAAAAAGATCAGCGAAGTGACAATTGAGTTCGAGACCAACGGGAAGAATGTTGCGATTGCGCTTGATACGCTAACCGGCATCAACGGAAACACTGAAAATCTAGCAGTACAGACATTCACCCTGAATTCTACTGGCCGTGGATACAAAACCTTTCCGATTAACGAAACGATCTGCAAAATGGTCCGAATCCGCGCAGTCTCCACTGCTGGAAGGAATAACAGACTTGATCCTGACTTCAAGATGTACGGATACAAGTTTGGCAATACTGCTCCTTATCCGCCGGATATCCAAAGGTTCTCCGAATGGGCAGACCTTGACTATCCATGCGACAAGATATTCCGTGGGGTTGGGCTGACTATTGATACCGGAGGGGTGAACTGCACTGTCGTCCTTGAGGTAGACGGCGTAGCCAGCCAGACGTTTACCGTGAATACTACCAGCGCGTCCAGGCAGACATTCCTTACGGCGCAAACCAATACCGAAATCATTGGCAAGTTGTATCGACTGACATTTACCCCAGGCGCTGGAGGAAAGGCTCAAGTATTTGGGGCTCCTGCCTTTAATACGGTAAAGGATTCCTGTCCGTTTGTGTTCCTTGATAGCTACGAGCAGGGGCTCGGAAGCGTTGGGTACAGCGTCCTTAAGCAGTTCTGGGCCGACTACAAGTGCGCTGGCAGCATTACGGTAAAGTTCTATAACGAGCAAAACGTGCTTTTCTATAGCAAGACACTTGGACCGCATACATCTCGCGACGTAGACCGATTCTACTTGCCCACAATTAATGGTTCCGTGATCAATAAATCCAAGAAACATCGTGTCACAATAGAAGCGGTAGACCCAACAAAGCCGTTTAAATGGTATCGCGATGCGTCCAGATTGGAGTACATTAACCTTTCATCTGACCAGCGCCAGGGATACTACCAGTTCATCCCTTGGACCAATATGCAGTTGCCGGTGTAAAATATGGAAACAAAAGAGCCAGATAGCAGACTCTCGGTACGGAAAAAGGATCTAGATGATCAAGAACTTTACCGATTAAACCAGATCATAAACGATCTTTATTCTAAGGTCTCTACGGCTAGAGACGAGACGGCTGACGCCTCCCGCCGTTTCATTAGGTCTGGCGTCGTATCGTCTGTCTCTGATTCTTCTAATCCGTCAGTAATACCGGTGCCCCCCGGTGGCGACTTACCTCAAATACCAGCTTCTGATTGGGTCCTTAATCCGATTGTTTACTCCGCCGGGGAGGATGGGCAGCAGTACGGGTTTGTCAGTATTACCGTAGCTAATAAGCCACCGGTTATTGACTACTTTTCGCTGTTTGTCCAAGATTACTCCTCCGGGTATGTGAACACAGTAGGGACAGCCGTTACGCTAACTTCTTCAAGCAAGGAAGCTGGAAATACCTTTGAGAACTGTATAGCTGGGCAGATAATCAATATCAACAGCGTAGCGTACACGATTGCGGTCACCCCAACCTCTCCGTACGAGTCGCTAACGCTTACCTCTAGCGCGGGGACTCAGAACAATGTATATTTCAACCTAGATCCAGTTGATGGAGCTTGGATCGAAATAGCTTCCGACGCTGAAGCCGGGTCTTGGCAATTACGTCCGCCGCAGGGGCTGGATGTTCCGTGCTGCGTTACGGCTAGTACGAAGTCGCAAAAGACTTACGAGCCTCCAAATGGGACCAACTACAAGCGGTTGGTTTTTGCTGCTTGGGGGGTAGCGCCACAGCTCTCGTCTTTTACTGTTACCGTTGAACAGCAAACGCAAGCCGGGGTTTCAAGTGGTATATTTGTCGTTAATTTTACTAGGCCACTAGACCCAGAGTACTACTACTCCTCTATCGAGCGTCTTTGGTATGTGAACAATACATTTACTGGGGATATTGGCGCTACGGCAATCGTTGATGTTGCAGGTACGACGGTAACTTATAATACGTCGTCTGTTCTTTACAGTTCGACCTTTAGGGGGCAAAACTTTAACTACCTTCAGGCTGGTGACACTGTATATATCAATGCAGGATTGACCCTTCCCGAGTCAAATGCTTACATAATTGCCGAGGTTATCAACAATACAGAGCTAAGGCTTACGACCGCACCGCCTGCCGGGGTAGGGCAAGTATTCGCTCAATGGACCCGCATTGCGGCTGAAGCAAACTCGTTTCGGCAAAGCGATTACTGGCCGCTTCCTTCCAACGTAGAATACTGGAAATTTAGGGCCAGATCGGTAAATCACCGCGAAATAGCAAATAACACTTCGCCTCCTACGGTAAACGTCACAGTTCCTCTCAGTACCGGGGTAGATCAAATAGCTCCAGGCGCAATTACCGCAGCGGCTTTTGCGTCTACGATCAGGCCAGTAGATCTAGTCACTACTGCCGGTATTTCAGTGACTTCAATCGTTGTCGCTACTAACGTAGGAACGGTTACGACTTCATCAGCTCATGGATTATCTACCGGAAGGCAAGTTGCTATTTATGGAGGAACTGGAACTTCTTCTAAAGTAAACGGCTTGTACACCATTACGGTAACCGGAGGCAGTACTTTTACCGTGACAACCGCTGGGGTTTTGAACGGGACGTATAGTGCTGGGTTTTTTGAAGTGCCGTTTCCGGTGCTGCCATCGGCTCTTTACCCAAATGGTGCGGTAGCTTTCATAACCGCCAACACGAAACTGTATCGGTCTAACAATTCAACGTGGACATCCGCAGCAGACGGATCTGATCTCGTAGCTAATTCGATCACGGCTGGTCAGATCGCCGCTGGCGCGATCAGCACAACCGAGTTATTTGCTGGAGAAATTTTAGTTGGGGCTGGTAGCGGAAGGCCAACCCGTTTTCAGGTTGTTGATTCTTCCAACAACATGATTGGCTTTATTGGTGACATCACTACGCCTATCGTTTTTCTTGGTGCCTACTTTGTCAATCTTAGGATTGGGCCAAACATTGCTACCCCAGTTATCTCCGCAAATTCTTCTGGAGTTTCAATAAACGGTGCCACCTTTGCCCTTACAGCCAATGGAATAACAACAACAGTCGACAACTCAATATCCTCAGGATATACCGCCGGATTGCGGATTTTAGACTCTACATCAGCCAAGAAGATCCAAGTTGGATTGTCTGGTGGCGCTCCTTCTATCCAGCTCAATGACACCACGTCAGGTAGCCCTTCTGTAGTTTTGGCCGTATCTACTGGACTTTACGGGTACTTGACGCTCACGGACTCAACTGGAACATCCGGCGTAGAGTGCATTGGTCAGGCTTCGATATACTCGACCGGTGCATGGCGCGGAAATATAACGACGGGTAGACTAGAAGCGGTGCGTGATTTGACGGTTAGCGGAAGTTTAACCGCCGGAGGCGGTACTGGAACCAGCGGTCAGGTATTGGTCAGTACAGGAACAGGGGTCCAGTGGTCGACTGGGGCGTCGGGGACATTAACCTCAATCAACTCAATGACCGGTCCATCTATCACGATAGCCGCTGGATCTGGCATCTCAATCTCCAACGCTAGTAATACCGTTACGATATCCAGCTCTGGCGTGGTACTAACCACTACTAATCAAGAAGTAGAGGGCTATAAATATTTTGGCGTGTCTGGCTCTGATCGAGTTGTCATGTATAGACCATCGGACAACTTGATCGGCATTCAAACAATGCTGGATGGGCAAACGGACCCAACTACGTACTCGTATGGCGGCACACAAAACCAGCTAGTATTGCAGCCACGAGCTGGCGTCGTGGGGATCGGCGCGATAAATAACGCCTATACCCTTAACGTCTCCGGCACCCTGGCGGTAACAAATACCGCCACTATCTCCTCGCACATTCTTACGACTTCTGCTTCAAGCGCAGACATTGGAGACGCGACCAACTACTTCCAGACGGTGTACGCAGAGAATGGGAATTTTGCACCTGCTGGAGTTGTTTCAAATTATTTTAAGGTTAGAAAATTTGAGGTTTGCGACATATCGGGTGGTGGTACTTTTTGGGATCAGCAAGTAATTGCTTCGTTTGCTTCAAGTTCTTGGACTCTGCGCGACAACTCTGGGTCACGAGCTTTTCAATTTAATCGAGTAGTTTCTTCATCTCCCGCCAACTACGTCTTGGTATTTGGCGACCTCTTCCCCGCTAAACGGTCAACCGGATCTGGTGACAATGTAACCGACCTTACTTACCCGTCACTTGGGAGCACTACCGACCGATGGATTAAAATATGGTCAACTGAAGCCGATTTCTCAGGTACCGTAAAGCTTGGGACCTCTTCCGTGGCTGGGTATGTATGGACGGCAACAGATACAGTAGGTAATGGTGGATGGGCGGCAAGTGGCGGAGGAGTAACCTCAATAACTGGTACGGCCAATCAGGTGATTGTCTCTCCGGCGTCCACGGGAGCTGTTACGCTGAATCTGCCGCAAGATATTGCCACATCAAGCAACGTCACCTTTGGTAGTGTTATTTCGGCAACGGTAGGCCCGACTACGCTTACCGGCTTAAATCTTCGCACGGATAACACGACCCGATGGTCAATTTCATCAGTTGGAATGCTGATACCCGCTGCTTTTGATACCTACGACATCGGGAATACTACTCCAAATCGAGTTCGTACCGTGTATGCTCAGAACGTAGACACGAAATCTCCGGGCTACCCCAGTGGATTCGTTAGGGCTGGGTATTACAAGATTTGCGATATCACGGGATTGTCTGGCGAGTGGGAGATGTCGGCGGTTGCGTCAAGCGTTGCTAGTAATCTAAGCATAAAAGATAACTCTGGCAATTTACTTCTTAAGGCATTTAGGAATCCTGGAAACTACATTGATTTCTATGCAAATCTCCAGCCATCCGCTACAAATAATTACGAAAACGGAGCTTCTTCATTTCGGTGGAGTAAGGTTTGGTCCGTTGCTGGCGACTTTAGTGGAGCAGTTGGTATTAGCGGGAACCTATCGCTTTCGGCGGATATTCTCTTTTCTGGGAATATGTTGCCGTTATTTGCTGGCAATGGAAGCATTGGCAACGCAACATATCCGTACGGGCAACTGCACGTTTACGATGCTTATATCTATAATGAAATATTTGCCAGTGGATCTTCCGGCTCTAGCGGTCAATTACTAGCCAGTACAGGTACGGGCTCTGCCGTTCAATGGCAGAATATTTCAAGTAGACTTTCTGCGGGTACTGGCATTTCTATTTCTGGTACTACAACGGCCACGATTGCAAACACTGGCGTTACCTCGATCACTGGTACCGCAAATCAGGTGATTGCCTCGGCCTCGACGGGCAGTATTACGCTAAGCCTGCCGCAGAGTATTGCCACTACGAGCACAGTTACCTTCGATACGTTAACGCTATCAAATGGAGGCGCGAAGGGTTTATCTATTAAGGACCTTGGGGGTACCGGTCGCGTGGTCCTAACAATCGCCAGTGACAACAATCTCTACCTAGACAACAATGACGGAGGATATGATATCTACATTAGGCCAGCCGCAGGGAGATATACTTTTGTTGATGGCAGCTATTTTGCTCCATACACAAACAACGCTATCAGCCTCGGGTACAATGGGCAGGGATGGTCTAACGTATACTCCCACGCATACAATGCATATAATGGGTCATCTTGGGTTAGCGGAACGACGGCCACGATCACTGGCGGCGTTACCAATATAACTGTGGTTGACGGGATTGTCACCAGCGTCTCTTGATGTATAATTACGATATGGCGAAAATTGAATTATCTACAAAGCATAGAATTTTACTGGAAATATTGCTCGGCCAGCAGCGTGGATCTGTCTCCGAGATTGAAGTTTTTTACGACGTAAAGAACAAAATCAAAGTCGAAGACCGCGATACCTACCTTCGGCAGCTACCGACCGGAGATGTCGTCATCGACGAATTATCTGTTTCGGCAGCGCCGGTCCTGTCTTTTGAATTTGAGAAGGAAGAGCGGAAAAGAATGCTCGAACTCCTCTCATCCCATAAAGGGTTCACCCCAAGCGACCTTGAGTGGGTTCTTCCATTCAAGAAACAACTCGAACTGGTTTAATGAAAACACTAGTTTTACTGCTGTTTCTTATGATGCCGATCACAGCACAGACTCATTCAGCGGCTACTAACTTTACGGTCGATCTTCTGGGATCACCAGATGACCGGCCAGACACATGGGGTACAGCGGGGTCGACCGTAAAGGTCGTGAAGTTTAAACCTCCCGCTGGATATCGAGTAAGAATTCTTCGCGTTTATGGGGACCTTTTACTTTGGCCGATTGGTCAGGTTCCCGCAGGACGCTTTGCTGGCGTTCTCTTTGGGTTGCAAACTACGGCACCTGAGGGGAGCGTCAGGATGGACTGGGGCGCAGATAACACTATGCTCTACCTCCAAGACGCAACTAGCGGGGACGTTCGACGGGCAGCGTTTGACCACGATGTCTCAGTTGGCGGACTCCTTCAGCCCGACAATATGCTCTTTGTGAAGATGGCAGTCTGGCTCAATAACACCTCGCTTCCTATTCATATCGAGCCATCATTTGTAATGGTTTACCGATTCGAGAAAAATGATAACAATACAGCCTATCAATCAACTCCCAAACCTGATTGGCCTTTGGTACTTAAGCATGGTTCGGGCGGGGAGAGCCAGTCAAGTATTTTACTCGTTTCCCCACGACCTTAAGTTCGCTCTTGATTGGAGTATGCGGACTGCTGTCTTCTACGGTGCTTTTCGCGATGATGAATTATTTGGTGCCGGTTGGGTAGATAGTCCGCTCGTAATCGGCACGGAACCGACCCTGACTAAGGCTGAGTTGGGGTTCGGTTTCATGGATAACTGTAATGTTTTCGAGGCTTTACAGGCAGGGCGTCTCATGTTAGACTACTCCTTTGACGTATGCAAAGTGGACTTCCTGTTTGGGACCACTCCTTTATCAAATAAAGCTGCACTTGTATACGCTAAAAGACTAGGGCTGAGGATGTACGAGCCAGTCGAAAACTTTTGCACTTACCAGGGCAAGGTCGACGCTTGTGTGACCTCATCTATATCAAAGGAGAGATGGAATGAGCGAAGAAAAACGAGAGAAGCTGGAGAAGTTTCTAGTAGCTGCCCGTAAAGAATTCGGGGTGTCCTCCGTTATTACGGCGAACGACAAGAGGCAGAAAGTAGACGTAATATCCACCGGATCGCCAAAGGTCGATATGGCTACCGGAATCGGTGGCTTCCCAAGGGGTAGAATCACTGAAGTGTTTGGTATGGAGTCGTCTGGCAAGACCACGCTTGCCCTTCACGCCGCAGCCAACTGCCAGAAGTCGGGCATGGATGTTCTTTTTGTGGACGTGGAGCATGCTCTCGATCCGCGATATGCGAGCAATCTAGGCGTTAAGCTCGAATCACTGATAGTTAGTCAGCCAGACAACGGAGAGCAGGCTTTAGACATTATCAAGTTTGGCCTGTCTTCTGGCGCTTTTGGCATGATTGTCTTGGACTCGGTTGCCTCGTTGGTCCCGCGAGTTGCGTTCGAGGGAGACATGGCGGATGCCCTCGTTGGTGTTGTGGCTCGGCTGATGTCGAAAGCGTGTCCTATTTTCGTAGACCTAGCAGCCGAATCAAATACTGCTCTGGTATTGATTAACCAGATCCGCTCTACTATCGGCATATCGTACGGTGATCCTACGGTGACCAGCGGCGGAAAGGCTTTGAAGTTTTACGCTTCGATCCGTATGCAGACCTACCGCTCTACTCTTCAGAAAAACGGAGAAGACGTAGTCGGCAATACGGTAAAAGTGAAAGTAGTAAAGAACAAGCTGGCACCGCCGTTCAAGGAATGCGAGGCCGAAGTTATTTACGGTAAAGGATTTAGCCGAGAAAGCGACCTATTGGACCTTGGGCAGGAGGCTGGCTCGATTGAGCGCGGCGGTGCTTGGTATACGATAAACGGCGAACGATTACAGGGCAAAGACCGAGCCATGCAGTACCTACTGATGAACCAGGAGTACTGCGATAAACTGCAAGCTGAATTGATTGCCAACCTCGATTAGCATTTTACTTTGATATTTGGAGACTCCCGAACCTACAATTAGGTATAGGAGTCTCCTTTTATTTATGGGCGCTGGAAATCGAAAGGAATCAAAGCAACGCCAACAGGGCTTAAGTAATTATCAAGAGGAGTCGGGTCGCTTCTTCATGGACCAGTCCAAGCAGGAACTGGAACAGCGTCGAAAGATTCAGGCTCCTGTCATTGAGCGTTACACAAAACTGGCATCCGGTGATCCAACTGAGATAATGGCGGCTTCGGCTGTTCCGCTGGGTAATCTAGCAAAGGCTACCCAACAGGCTCGGGCCAATATCATGGAGATGGCTCCCGGCGCGGCCAGGACGGCTGCGCTTGGTCAGTTAGGTCGAGAATCCGGAGGGCAGCAGGCGTCTTTCCTGAATCAATCTTATCTTTCAGCGTTTCCTGCATTGCAAGGATTGGCTACTGAAAGCGCCAGTACTGGACTTTCGGCGGCTGGGGCTGGCTACCGAGGGGTAGAGGGCGCAGCGACCACGAATAAGGGGATCATGGATACCCAGCAGGCGGAGAAAGCTTCTCAGCTTGGATTGGTTGGTAGCTTAGCCGGGATGGCTGGCAGTATTGCAACCGCAGGGATGATGGGGGGAGGGAAAGCAGGAGGCGGCTTATCCAGCGCTCAATCATGCAATCCGTCTTTCATGATGCACGCATCACTTTCATATTTCCTGGTTCTTCGAGCGGCACCGAGAAACGATATATTCTCCGGTGGTAACCTTGGTCCTTCCGTCAACTCCTTAATTCAACCGACTGGTTCTAATTTATTTTCTGGCTTCCAAGGTGCTCCTATACCTTATCAATTTAACCGCCAACCCAATATACTCGGCCTCTAGCAAATATAAACAGCTTCTTTGGATACAACAACAGGTAAATATTTATGGC
>Ga0114974_10001652_pt1 | contig 17552 bp, 28 predicted proteins | sample S_130206_EF_Meta_FD_87318 | JGI IMG/M metagenome (GOLD analysis project Ga0114974, IMG submission 87318) | Freshwater microbial communities from Lake Simoncouche, Canada to study carbon cycling - S_130206_EF_MetaG | ecosystem: Environmental > Aquatic > Freshwater > Lake | place: Lake... | reverse complement strand
GGAAACCTCAACTAAGGAAGTTGCTCCTAAATCTAATCCGACAGGCAAACCTGCATCAGAAACAGAAACTTCGGTAAAATCAACAACACCAGCTCCTAAGCCTGTTAATTCATCTACTGAAACTTCCGTTAAAGCGCCAACAATGCAGCTGAAGAAGGCCGGTATGAAGAAAAAGCGTTAAGTAATGCCATTTACTCTTAAATCACAATCTCCTTTGTTAAAACAAAAGTTATCGCCTAAGGCTGCTAAAGATAAAGCGGCTAGGGATCTTGCGTATGCAAAAACCGACGATAGAAGAACAAAGAAAGCACACTCACAGAGGATGCATCGTAAACACCCAGGCAACAAAGGGAAAGACTATGATCACGAAGATGGCAGGTTTGAAAGTGTGAAGCAGAATCGTGGCAATGAGGGAGAGGGTACTAAAAAGGAAAGTGGTAAGAAATATAAAATAAAGTAATATGAACATGAAAGGTATAGGCCCACAAGGACTAGGCACAAGTAAAAACAATGGTTATACTATTGGGGAAAGTAATTGTGGTTGCAATCATAGCCCGTTAAAGAAAACCGCTGCTTGGACACGTAAAGAAGGTAAAGATCCTAAAGGAGGGTTGAATGCAAAAGGCGTTGCAAGTTATAGAGCGGCTAACCCTGGTAGTAAACTACAAACCGCAGTAACAAAAAAACCATCGGAATTAAAGGCTGGCAGTAAAGATGCAAAGCGTAGAAAATCATTTTGTGCTAGAATGTCTGGTATGCCAGGCCCTATGAAGAAACCTAACGGAGAGCCAACAAGAAAAAAATTAGCATTAGACAAATGGAATTGTTAAAAAGAAAAGATGGCACAAAATCCCGTAGGGGACTTTGGGATAATATTAGAGAAAATAAAGGGAGTGGTAAAAAGCCAACCAAAGCAATGCTCACGGAAGCAAAAAAAATAAAAACTAAAACTAAAAAGAAATAATTATGAAACCATCAATATTAAAGCATTGTTCGGGTAGAAACTATAACTCGCCTTTTCATCAAGAAAAAAAAGAAAAAAGTTTTAGTGCGGATTTAAATATAGACCAAGAACAAAAAATGATTTCTCCCTCACTAAGTGCCACTTCTGGAAACTTAAGTGCAAATGCTGGAGCTAATATCTCTCCTATGGGTAAGTCATATAATGCTGGTATTGGCTTTAATAAAGGAGGATTTCATGCCGGTGTAGGAATATCCGGAGCGGACAAAAGCAAACCTAATTTAACAGCTAACATAGGTTATAGTAAGAACTTTTAAATAATAAATAATGGCAATATCATATAGTTACCCTTTGGGTACACCTAAATTAACGGACACAGTACTAGGGATACAGTATGAAGAGATGAAAGATCCCGCTGTAAAAAATTTTAGTATAAACGACATAGTTACTTTGGCAATTGAAGAAGCGGTTATTCCTACACTTCAAGGGGTTACGAACGAGGGGGCAAATACAACTGTACAAATGCAAATCAACGGTGTTGATGTGGCTACAGTTAATGATATACCAGTTACTTCTTACTCCTCTTATATAGCTAGTGTTGATTATAATTCAGTAAATAATGTTTTTATAGATGAAATAGGGTTTTCCTCTGTTGTGGTAACTAACCCAAGTAACGGAAAAGTTGTTTTTACAAAAACCGGAGTTTTTACAGGAGTTGATGTAAATAAAATATGTTTTTTAAGTCAAAATTTATCAAATAGCGGTCAAGTATTTGTAACTCTGCTATCACAAGGTGGAGTATTTGGAGAAAATCCTAATGATAAAATGACACTGAATATTTTTGATATGGCAGGAGGTCAAACAGGAACGCCATTTGGAAATGTTATTATTGAAGTTAGAATATATAATTAATAATAAATAAATGCCAATATCTAATTCATATCCAAGCGGCATACCTATTGAAGATGCAGACTTATTTGTAGGTACAAAAGCCTATAATAATAGAACTGTAAACTATACTGCTCAAGGTGTTGCGGATTATTTAAATATAAACTCGAAGGTCTCTATTGGGGGACAAATGTCATTTCAGTTTGTTACTGTACCTAATATAGCTAAAACCATTGCGTTTGACGGCGGAGGAGGTAACAATACCGCATTTTCAGCAATAACTAAATTGATTGTTTCTGCTGTCGATGCTTCTACCGCAAATATAACTATATTCTTAAACTATTTAAATAATAGTCAAGTATTATTATCTGAGCAAAATCAACCAAACTTTTTCGGTCATTATAAAATAACAGGGTATACACAAATAGGTACATCGGCATTTTATGAATTAGATTTAGAATTCATTGGCGGTAATGGAACTATTATAGATAAACAATATTATGATTTAATATCATTTGTTTTAAGTGCAGAAACATCTCCTACAGAATGGGGAACTATAACTGGTGATATAGAGGATCAAACAGACCTGATAAACTATATATCATCTCAAATACCTACACCAATGCTTGTAGCATTGCCGTTTACAACAGACCATATTACTGCAACAGGTAATCAATACGTAGTAGGCGATGTAGTTTGGTATCTTGGGAATGTATATAGATGTATTGCTAGTAATGATTCATTGTTACCAACAAATACATTGTATTGGACAAATCTTGGCTCAGGATACCCATTAGTTCAACAACCCGCTGATTGGAATGCAACAAGTGGTAATAATCAGATACTAAACAAACCTACAATACCAACTACTCCAACGTGGCAAGAAACTTTGGACGTTGATTTTGGAGTTTCAAATATTGTGACTACACCTTTTTATTATGATGATGGAGTAATAAAAAATTCGAATGATGTATTTGGCGTAAGAACGGAACAGCTTACTGGAGATTTATTGTTTACTTCTGTAGCCCAAGGACAAATTACAGTTGCTAATGGTAGTAGTGGTAAATCAACATCTATTGATTATGATTATGGAATTAAATTTTACAAACTTATAAGTTCCTCTGCAAAAAGCACATATATAAAAGCCGACAATGTCATTAATAACAATGTTATTTTTCAACTTCCTAATAAAATAACTGGAGATTATACTTTAGCGACTTTAAATGATATTACTACTCCTCTTACAACTAAAGGAGATTTATATACGTTTAGTACAGTTGATACAAGGCTGCCTGTAGGACTTGATACACAAGTTCTTATAGCAGATAGTACAACTGCAACAGGATTGAAATGGGGAACTAATACTGCTGCTACTCCTACAGGATACTATGCAATGTATCAAGATGTATTAACACAAACTGTTGCAGTAATTAATACAGGTTATCCAATTAATTTTAGAACTTTAGATTTTAGCAATGGAGTTACAGTTGTTAGTAATTCTCGTATAACATTTGCTAATACAGGAATATATAACTTGCAGTTCAGTGTTCAACTTGAAAATAGTGATACACAAGAGCACGATGTAACAATATGGCTTAGAAAAAATGGGGTGGATGTAGTTGGATCAGCAGGATTTGTCGCTGTAGTATCAAAACATGGTGGAATTAATGGGCACGTATTACCTTCTTGGAATTACTTATTAGATGTTGTTGCAGGAGAATATTACGAGTTGGTATGGAGTGCGACAAGTACTCAAGTAACTATGCCATTCATTGCAGGAGGTAGTCCACCACCATCCACTGCATCTGCAATATTTACTGTTACACAACAGGCAGGTATAATGGCAGGAACAGGAATAACTGCTCTTAATAGTTTAACAGGATCTGCACAAACATTAGTTGCTAACGAAAGTGGGGCAGATTTTAATATATCTTCAGTAGGAACAACTCATACGTTTAATTTACCTACTGCAAGCGCTACAAATAGGGGGGCATTGAGTTCAACAGATTGGAGTACATTTAATAATAAACAAAATACTTTAAGTTATATACCTTATAAATTCATACAAACTTCTGCAACTGCACATACGGGAACAGTAGCAGAAACAATTATTGCAACTGCAACTATTAATGGGGGTGCTTTTAATAGTAGTGATATAATGAAGGTATTATATAGAGTTACAAAACCAACTACTTTAGCTACTGCTGTTATGAGGATAAAAATTAATACCACAAATACATTAGTTGGAGCAACGCAAATTGCTATAGTTAATCTAATAGCCGCAAATGCCTATGGACTTATGAATAGGAATTTTGTTTTGCAAGGCGGAAATTTAAGTGGATACAATTTCAGCAGCGCAGTGCCTTTGGATATTGCAGTTGCTAACACAGCTGGAAGTTCAACCACTTATAATACTGCAAATACTTTGTATATGTTTTTTACAATACAACTTGGCAATATTGCTGATAGTGTTACGCCTAATTTATTTAATATTACAAACTAATGAAATCAATAATAAACGGACTTACAGGAGAGTTTTTATATTGCACCGCGGTAGAATATGAACTACAAGAAGATGAAATGGCAATAGACGAACTATTACTTGTTTTATATGAAAAGCCATATTTCAATTTTGAAACAAGAGAGTTTTACGAAGGCGCAATAAATAATGAATTATAAAAATAAAAAATGAGTAGAAAAAATTTAGACGCGTTAATAAATAAATGGATAAGTAGAAAATTATTTGTTTTCTTAGTAGCCAGTGGTTTATTGATGTTTGCGGACTTAGAGTCATCAGACTGGGCGTTAATTGCAATAACATATTTAAGTAGCCAAACAGTATTAGATTCTGTTACGGTATATTCTAAAATGAAAAACAACAATAATAATGAATAGCGTTCACGACATAAGACTTTTGGTTGTAAATGGTTTTTTAATTAGTTTCTCTTTCTCAAATGTAGAATTAGGATTAAAGATTTTATCTCTATTATTGGCGGTTGGATATACAGCAAGACGGTGGTGGTTAATGGAAAAAAATAAAAAGAGATGATAACTCAGCAACAACTAGTAGATAAATATGGAACCCCTAATAAAGATGGTAAGGAATATATTATATCTATAACTTTGCCATATCCCATGTATTATGATGGTAAAAAAGTAACTAAAATTAGTTGTCATAAATTAGTCGCAGATAAACTATTAGCAATTTTTAATGACATATTAGAGTTTTATGGGCAAGACGCAATTAGTGATTTAAAAATTGATGATTATGGCGGTTGTTTTAATTATCGTTTAATGCGCGGTGGAACTAAATTAAGCGTGCATAGTTGGGGTTGTGCTATTGACCTAAACCCAAGCAGGAACTTATTAAAAGAAACTTCAAAGACTGCAAGATTTGCTCGTATAGAATATAAACCAATGATTGACATATTTTACAAGCATGGTTTTGAAAGCATGGGTAGAGAAAAAAATTATGACTGGATGCATTTTCAAGTAAAAGATTAAAAAATGAAAAAATTATTATTTATTTTAGTTAGTATTGTATTTATATCTTGTTCTTCAAGAAAAGTATTGGTTGCTAAAACCGATATAAAAAAAGACAGTCTCGTGGAAACAAAAGTTGTAGTAACAAAAATAGACACTACAAATAAAACGGATTCTACAAAAGTGATTATAGATACCGATAGCAGTGAGATTGTTATAACCCCAATTGATTCAAGTAAAACAATTATTGTTGATGGCAAAAGTTATAAAAATGTTGTTTTAAAGATTAAAAAAAATAAATCTAATACATTATATACAAATAACAAAAAAGAAGTTAATATCAAACGTATTGATTCCGTAGCAACGTCTAAAACAAAAACAAAAGAACATCAAATTGGCAAAACAAAAATAATTGATAAAAAGCAAAATTATTGGAGTTTGTTTTGGTGGATATTATTAATACTAATTATATATTTATTATGGCGAAACAAACAACGACTACTCAGCGTGTTGTAAAAAATATTGCAAGACCAGGTATTCACGCTAAAGCTAAAACGTCTAATTTAAAAGCATCTAAAAATTATAAGAAACTATCTAGAGGACAAGGATAGGTAAAAAAAAATAAAAACAGGTGATATATAAGTTATATCAATTTAATCAAATAAAATTATGTCAGACGCTATAGTCAAAAATTTAAGTTTTGGAAAAGAAGCTAGTGATAAAGTATTTGCTGGAATAGAGAAACTAGCAAAGGCCGTTAGTTCTACATTAGGAGCAAGTGGTAAATGTGTTCTTTTAGAAGATACGACAGGTAGACCTGTAATTACAAAGGACGGAGTAACAGTTGCTGATTCTATTATTTTATTAGATCCTGTTGAAAATATGGGAGCTACATTGCTAAAAGAAGCAGCAAGAAAGACTGTTAGAGAAGCAGGAGATGGAACCACAACAGCAACGGTATTAGCCCACGCTATTTTAAAGAATGCTTATGCCGTTGAAAATCCAAACGAAAGAAAAATAAAAGAAGGTATAAATTCAGCGGTAATTAAAGTATTAGATTATCTAGACAAGATAAGTATAACTGTTGATGACAATATGTTAGATCAAATTGCTACTATATCAACAAATAACGATCCCGAATTAGGTAAGTTAGTTGGCGACGCATTTAGATCTGTTGGAAATACGGGAGTTGTAATGATGGAAACGTCATCAGATTCTGAATCTAGTTTAGAGTTGGTTGAAGGAATACAATGTGATATGGGGTTAAAGAACATGCATTTTGTAACTAACCAAAAAAGTAAAACCGCAGAATTAGATAACCCACTAGTATTGTTAGTTGAATCACAAATAGATAACATAAGACAAATACAATCAATATTAGAGTATGTTATAAAGAATAATAAATCATTACTTATAATTGGAGATATGGAAGCAGTTCCATTATCCACATTAGCAATGAACAAATTAAAAGGTAATATAAAAATAAATGTTATTGATGCACCTACATTTGGCGTAAATAGAAAAGAAATATTTGACGATCTGGCATTACTTACAGGAGCAACTGTAATTAATGAAGATCTTGGAGATGATTTAGATTTAATACAACCCGAATTACTTGGTACTTGCGTTAAGAGTATCACTAGTCAAGAGGAAACAATATTACATATAAGCGAAACACCTGAAAAGGTATTAGAGATTATAGATGATATTAAAAAATCTTTATTAGAAAATCCTACTGCTGTAAAAGTAATAAAGTTAGAAAAAAGATTAGCAAGATTAACTGGCAGAATTGCGTTGGTTAAAGTTGGCGCTAATTCAGAGATTGAGTTAAAAGAAAAAGCAGATAGAATTGAAGATGCTATTTGTGCAACCAAGGCAGCGATTAAAGAAGGTATTGTACCTGGGGGAGGAATTGCTTTATTAAATGCTTCTCATAACATAGATACCTTTTCACTTGGCGAAGAAATATTGTTAGATTCTATTAGAGCACCATTCCGAACAATACTAGATAATGCAGGTATGGATAATGTGCCTTTAGAAACAATATCAAAAGTAGGATACGGTTTAAATGTAGTAACAGGTAAAACTGTTAATATGATTGAAGCTGGCATAATAGATCCATTGCTTGTTACTAAAAGCGCATTAAGAAATGCAGCATCTGTAGCTACAACTATATTATCAACTGATTGTGTAATTAATAATTTACGCGCATAATGAAAGCAGTTGGTAAAAGATTAATTATAGAAAAAGTAAAAGAAGGTACTACAGAAACAAAAGGAGGCCTTCTATTAGCTGAAAGTCACAGAGATGATATTAGATATATAGAAGCTAAAGTTATTAGTGTTGGAGATGAAGTAGTAGGCGTTAAAGAAGGCGATAGTATATTTTATGATAGACATAATGGCCATAAGATAGAACCTGGAAAAGAAACCTACTACGTTATAAGACTAGACGATGTTGTAGTTGTATTATGAGCCGTTTAGAACCTTCAGATATTAGAGATATAGGTTTATTAAAACATTATAGGATAATACGTAGATGGGCTTGTAGGAATAATGATTTAACAGACGCAGATTTAGAATTACTAATTTATTTTGATTGTATGGAGTTCTTTACCAAACAAGATTATAAAATAGGTACTTATGCTTACAGTTGGGATAATAAACGCTGGAACAATTTATTAAAAGAAGGGTGGATAGTGGTTTGGAGAAATAGAAACCATACAACCCAAAAATACAATATATATAAAGTTTCATTTAAGTGTAAACAACTAATAAGTAGAATGTACCGTATAATGCTTGGTAAAGAAGACATACCAACAAGTCATAGGAATATTATAATGAGTGGTAAAACATATATGGACAACCTTATGATAACCGCCATAGAAAACGTAAATAAAGATAAAACAAGAAACAATGAATCAACTTAATCCAACGCCTATAAATCCGAAAGCTTTTACTAATATTAATAATATACAAGGTATGTTTGGGACTCAAGTTCCAAATACATTTACAAGAGATGTTAGTAATCCTTATGATCCAACAAGTACATTAGCAACTAATCCTGGAGTATCACCTATTCCGCCACCTACTGAAGTCAAAACACCTATTGTTCCACCTTACGATATAAACAACTATTAACTATGAATTTAAACGCAAAAAAACATCCAATGACAGTTCTCGATAGAGAAGCTAAATTATCTGGGGTTGGGGCAAATGCAGTATGGGCTGGTCCATTTGACACCACATCATTCCCAAAAGGTAAAGGATCAAGCTCAGGTAAAGACGGTATTATATTTAATAACGTTAAACCAACTTGTGATCCAAGACCAATTACACAACGAGCAAAAGGCAAATATTAAGATTACCAAAATATAAATAATAACCAAACCTAAAACTAAAAACAATGTTCAAATTTATCTCAATTGCTACTACAGCTAGTGGCACACAACCAATTCTTTTTAATGTAGCGGATATTACAGCAGTATCTTATCTTACTGAAACTACTTTCGCTATTTATACGGGGCCTATAAGTTACACATTTACAACAAGTGCTGCTGGCGCATCTAGTACTGTTGCCGCTGTAAATGCTGCTATTTTTGCTCAAGGACCATTATTGTCTCCTGTAGCAATTCCAACAGGGGTTACTATTGCTAATTTGCCTGTTATTGTTCCTATAGCCCCAGCAGCATAATATTAATTTAAATTCCCTATAGATATACTTTTATAGGGAATTTAATAATATTTATTATTTATATGGCTTTTAAGATGAAAGGGTTTCCATATAACATGGATAATACTCCTATATATAGTACTGATATGGATGGTGATATTTTAGGTATGGCGCAATCTAATGGAACTATATTAGTGAATAAAAATATATCTCCTTTAGAATTAAAAAAAAATAAGACTATATCACACGAAAAAGTACATATAGATCAAATGAAACGTGGAGACTTAGATTATACGGACTCCCATGTTATCTGGAAAGGCAAAAAGTATCCCCGTTCTAAAATGAAAGAGGGAGCAAAAAATTTGCCTTGGGAAAAAGAGGCTTATAAAAAACAATAAATACGCGTAATAATAATAATATATAACTTTAATTTAATATATTATGAAAAAAGTATTTTTAGTCTTTGTTATTCTAATTTTTAGTTTAAATGTTTTTTCGCAAACAAAAATTAATACCAATGATTTAATTGGTTATTGGAAACCCGATGAGGAATTATCAGAATTGTTTTTTTGGAAAAATGTTAATGGTGAATTACAAGCGCAAGAAATAAGTAGTACATCTGGGATGCCAATTGAGCTTATTACATTAAAAGTTAATAGTAATTCTATTTTTATTAAAACAGTATTTATTCCAAATAATTGGGTAACAGAAAATGTTTATACATTTATAGATGCTGACACCCTAAAACGTATTACAACAGGTGATGGACAAAGCACAACAATATACAGAAAAGTTAAATAACAATAAAAAATAAAAAAAATGGCATTTAATATGAAACCGGGAAGATCCCCCCTTATGCGAACAGGTAATGGAATACCGCCAGCTTTTTTGCAAACAAACCCAGGTACTGGAGAAACTTTAAAAGAAAAAGCTACACGTGAAGCAGAAGCAAAAAGGGCTGCAGATAAAAGCAATCTTAAGCTTGGGGAAACAAAAAATTTTACAGCAACAGTTAGCAATATTACTCCAGCTAAAACCCCCGCTGAAATAGCAGCGTGGAAAGCTTCTCTTGGAAAAAAGGGAGCGGGTAGATTTAACGAAACTGCCACAGCAACTGTAAGTAAAGAGGGAACAAATAATATAACCCCAAAAGGTCTTGTTAATTTTCCTAACAAAATTGAGACTACGGGAATACCTAAGTCTGCAACAATCCCAAAGGCCAAGGAGCAAAGTTATAATAATTATTGGCATAAAACCAATACCAACAATAAATCTGGATTTGGTAGTTGGGGATCATGGGGTGTTACAACCGCTGATTCATATATTAAAGGAGCGGGCGAAAGAAAGCAAGCAGCAGATACTAATCCAGAAGTAGTAAAACAAGGGGCTCCATTCGCAACAGGCGAAGACAATGAATTTTTCTACCAACAAATGACGGACCAGGAGCAAAAATTATGGGATAATCATCGCCTTACTCAAGATTCTAACCCCTTTGGCAAAGACCCAGTAAAACGTCAAGCTTGGTTAAATCAAATTGAAACAAAGTTAGATGCGGATTTAAAACAAAAAAGCGATCGTAAAGCCGCTCTTGATGCAAGGAAAGCAGGAGAAAGAGCAACAATGGAAGCAAACAAACAAGCGAAAGCCGACAAACTTGCAGCCGCAAAAGCAGAGGTGGCAAAAGCTAGAGAGGCAAAATTAGCAGCAATAAAGGCAAAGAAAACAAAGACCACTCCTGCACAAATGAGAAAACGTTAAAATGAAAAATCTATCTACAAAAGGCTATAAAAAAAATAGCCCTGATAAAGATAGACCTTATAATGTAATACCTAGCGGGGAAATCACTATGAAAAATGTGGAGTTTCCCGTTTTAGGTATAGATAATAAAGGTAATTCAAAAGTAATGCAGCCGGGTAAAGATTATAGTTATCCAGGTGATATTGTATTAGAAATACCTATGAAGAAATCAACAATATATAATAGAATATTTAAAAAATAAATTATGGGACAATATGGTAATCAACCAGATTTTGGAACAAGAGCAGCCGAAGTAACGCCAATAGGGGATAACTTTGCTACTGGACAAAAATTAAATTCAGCAGCTTTATATATTGGCACAGGCGGTACTTTAGTCTGTAATGTTGTTGGAAACGATCCTAACAGTAATGATACAATATATACAACATTTAAGAATATACCAGACGGAACATTTTTTCCCGTTATAGTTGACTACGTATTTGCGTCCGATGGAGGCGACGACGCCACAACTTGTTCAGACATTATTGCACTTTACTAATGAGAATGGGTATTGGAATTGGTTGGCCTAATGCAAGCGCATCTAATCAACCGCAAGGCGTTTATTTTGCAATAGAGGCTGTTTGTGGAGGCATAGTAGATCCGGATTCAACTACTCAATTAGTAGATAGTTCTATATATCAAAATGGAGATTATGTTGATTTTGATAATGGAGGAGCGGCAGCGGGTAGAGTTGTATTAGGGGAAATAGCAGAAAATCCAGGGACTGAAATATTTAATATATACGGACCGGCATATTTCAGTTGCCCAGCATAAAAATAAATAATAACAAATAATTAAATCAAATGGAAAACACAAACAAAATTACAAAAGAACAATTAGAAACTATTGTTAATCAACAAAAAGAGATGAATGCTCTATTATCTAATATAGGGTTATTGGAATCTCAAAAGCATGGGTTCTTACACCAAATTGCGGAAGTAAATAAAAGAGTAGAAGAATTCAAATCAGAATTACAAGCAGAATACGGAGATATTAATATTAATGTTGAAGATGGTTCTTACACTCCTATAAATAAACCTGAAGAGGTTGTATTAGAAAAAGTTGACTAATGAGTTCTGTTATTAGAAAAATTAGTATAGGCGCAGACTATAAAAACGAGGCGATGCATTATTCCGTAGGACAAAACGTTTATGGAGGACATGCAATATGTAATATTATATTTGACGATAAAGATACATCGTATAATATTTATATTAAAAAAGAAGACGAAGTTATGCCGTGGAAGAAATTTAATTCTAATATGGCTATCTCTGTTGAATATGATCTAGAATACTAATGAGAAGCGTATTTGACTTTATAGTTAAACCTGTAGGAGAAAGATATAATAATAAAGTTAAGATTGCAGATAAAGAATTAATAGTCAATACTAAAATTGAAAGTTTTAAATCTGTAAATAACTTTGCTGAAGTTGCTGCATTGCCTTTAGCTTATTCAACTGATATTAAAGTTGGAGATATAGTTGTAATACATCATAATGTTTTTAGGGTGTTTTACGATATAAGAGGTAATAAAAAAAATAGTAGATCATATTTTAAAGATGATTTATATTTTTGTAATTTAGATCAAATATATTTATATAAAAATACAGGTAAATGGAAAGCGTTTGGAGACAGATGCTTTGTTAAGCCAATTAAAAATAAAGACTATTTAAACGTAGATAAAGAGCAAAAGCTTATTGGTATATTAAAATACGGAAATAGTTCCTTAGAAGCGCTTAAAATAAACGAGGGAGACCTTGTTGGATATACTCCTTATGGAGAATTTGACTTTGTTATTGATGGACAAAGACTTTATTGTATGAAATCTAATGATATTGTAATTAAATATGGACATAAAGGAAACGAAACAGAATATAATCCAAGCTGGGCACAAAGCAGTTCTTGAATTAATTAAAGTTGCAGAGGAAGCTATTTTAGATAATGGTGATGATGATTTATCAGCAGATAAGTTAAAGAATGCTGCAGCAACAAAAAAGTTAGCCATATTTGACGCTTTTGAAATCTTAAGTAGAATACAGGATGAAACCCGTATGCTAGAAGAAGAAGAAAAAGATCCTACAATAAAAACTTTTAAAGGTTTTGCGGAAGGGAGATCCAAATAATGTACGAACAAACACTTTATAAAGTATTACCTGACTATATTAAACAATCGGTAATCAAACAACAAAACCGATATAATAAATGGAAATATGGTTATAATAAAGAACATGATGTAATTATTATAAGCAAAACAGGTAAGATTGGAGAAATATACGAGATACAGAACTTAAGGATTGCTTTACCGTTAATTGACGAATCATTTAAAAGAGCACCAAAGAAGGAAGAGCAATATTGGGAACAATTAAAAATACCAAAAGAACTTGAAAAGATAAAGAGTGTATTTGATTGGAATAAATACCCTGATAGTTTTAAAGAAAGATGGTATGATTATGTTGATAACGAATTTAAACGTAGAGAAGAAGGTTTATCATTTTATAATAACGGAATACCTACATATATAACAGGTACGCACTATATGTACTTACAGTGGAGTAAGATTGATGTTGGTGCACCAGACTTTAGAGAATCAAATAGATTATTTTTTATATTTTGGGAAGCTTGCAAAGCAGATCCAAGATGTTATGGAATGTGCTATTTAAAGAATAGACGTTCCGGGTTTTCTTTTATGTCATCTGCTGAATTAGTTAATCAAGCAACTATATCAAGTGACTCACGATTTGGAATCTTATCAAAAGCTGGAGCAGACGCTAAAACAATGTTTACAGATAAAGTTGTTCCAATCTCTCTTAACTATCCCTTCTTCTTTAAACCCATACAAGATGGTATGGATAGACCGAAAACAGAACTTGCTTATAGAGTGCCTGCTTCAAAGTTTACAAGAAGAAAACTAGATAGCCAAGAAAATCCAGAAGAACTTGAAGGACTTGACACAACAATAGATTGGAAGAACACAGGAGATAACTCCTATGATGGTGAAAAACTTAAATTACTAGTTCATGATGAAAGTGGTAAATGGTTAAGACCTGACAATATATTAAATAACTGGAGGGTTACTAAAACCTGTTTAAGATTAGGTAGCAGGATTATTGGTAAGTGCATGATGGGCTCAACGTCAAATGCTTTAGATAAAGGAGGAGACAATTTTAAAAAATTATATTATGCTTCAGATGTTACGAAAAGAAACCGCAATGGGCAGACTAGCTCAGGATTATATAGTTTGTTCATACCTATGGAATGGTCGTACGAGGGATTCATTGATACTTATGGCTTACCTGTCTTCGACACTCCAAAAACAATAATCAAAGGAATTGACGGAAACGAAATAGATTACGGTGTTATTGAACACTGGCAGAACGAGGTTGACGGTTTAAAAACTGATTCTGATGCGTTAAATGAATATTATAGACAATTTCCAAGAACAGAGCAACATGCTTTTAGAGACGAAACAAAACAATCTCTATTTAACCTTACAAAAATATATGAGCAAATTGATTATAATAATGATTTAAGAAACTCAAATATATTAACAAGAGGCAATTTCCAATGGGAAGGTGGCATACAAGATACCAAAGTAATATTTTATCCAAATAAAGATGGTAGATTTTTAGTATCATGGATTCCTCCTTATCATTTACAAAATAATATAATATTAAAAAATAGTATGAAATATCCTGGTAATGAACATATTGGCGCATTTGGTTGTGACCCTTATGACATATCGGGAACAACAGATGGTAAAGGATCTAAAGGAGCTTTACACGGATTAACTAAATTTTCAATGGAAGATGCTCCATCTAATACATTCTTTTTACAATATATATCAAGGCCTCAAACGGCTGAGATCTTTTTTGAAGATGTGCTTATGGCATGTATATTTTATGGTATGCCGATATTAGCAGAAAATAATAAACCAAGGTTATTATATCATTTTAAAAGAAGGGGTTATAGAGGATTCTCAATGAATAGACCAGATAGAATATTTAATAAACTATCCGCAACAGAAAGAGAAATAGGGGGAATGCCAAACTCATCTCAAGATATAATGCAGGCGCATGCCGCGGCAATAGAAACTTATATAGAGGAACATGTTGGTTTAAACGAAATGGGGTATGGAACAATGTACTTTCAAGATACATTAGAAGATTGGGCAAGATTTGATATAAATAAAAGAACTAATCATGATGCTTCTATTAGTTCAGGGTTAGCAATAATGGCTTGTAATAGAAATAAATATATGCCAACTGAAAAAAGAGAAATAGTGTCTGTCCCTTTAGGGTTTAAAAAATATAACAATCAAGGAACTACATCAAAAATTATTAAGTAAATGAATATATACACAAATCCAAATAGCGCTTTCCCTAGTCAGGTTGTAGATGATGCTACTAAGGCTTCTGAAGAATATGGATTACAAGTGTCTCGTGCTATAGAACAAGAATGGTTTAATCAGGGGAGGACTAGCGGTAATAGATATTTAACACATTGGAATAATTTTAATAGATTAAGACTTTACGCAAGAGGCGAACAATCCGTTCAAAAATATAAAGATGAGTTATCAATTAATGGTGATTTATCTTATTTGAATTTAGATTGGACACCTGTACCTATACTATCAAAGTTTGTTGATATAGTTGCTAATGGCATTTCTCAAAAAACTTATGATGTAAGAGCCTTTGCGCAAGATCCAGAATCAATTAAAAAGAAAATAGATTACGCAGAAGCTTTGCAATTTGATATGGTTAATCAACCATTAATTCAAGAAGTATTACAAACTACAGGTACAAATATATCAGAATCAAATATACCAGCGGATGATTTGCCAGCATCTCAAGACGAATTAGAGTTGCATATGCAGTTGTCTTATAAACAATCTGTTGAGATTGCAGAAGAAGAAGCAATTAATACCGTATTGAAAACTAATAAATATGATCTTACTAGAAAAAGATTAAATTATGATTTAACAACTATAGGTATTGCAGCATGTAAAACCTCGTTTAATAAATCGGAAGGTATTGTTGTTGATTATGTAGATCCCGCTTATTTAGTTTATTCATATACAGAAGATCCTAACTTTGAAGATATTTATTATGTTGGAGAAGTTAAAGCGGTGACAATACCAGAATTAAAAAAAGAATTCCCATATATATCAGAGGATGAACTTTTAAAGATACAACAAATGCCTGGAAATAGACAATATATTCAGGGATGGGGTAATTACGATGAAAATACCGTGCAAGTGTTATATTTTGAATATAAGACTTATATGAATCAAGTATTCAAAATAAAGCAAGGAGAGAATGGATTAGAAAAAGTTATTCAAAAAACCGATTCTTTTAACCCGCCTCCAAATGATAACTTTGAAAAAGTATCAAGAACAATAGAGGTGTTATATACTGGTGCAAAAATTATAGGCACTAATATGATGTTAGAATGGAAGCTGTCAAATGATATGACGCGTCCATATGCTGATACAGCAAGAGTTAAAATGAATTATAATATAGTCGCTCCTAGAATGTACAAAGGCAGGATTGATTCTATTGTTACTAAATGCATTTCTTTTGCAGATATGATTCAATTGACTCATTTGAAACTACAGCAAGTTATGTCAAGAGTAGTGCCTGATGGTGTATTCTTAGATGTTGATGGTTTGATGGAGGTTGATTTAGGTAATGGGACAAAATACAATCCAGCAGAAGCATTAAATATGTATTTCCAAACTGGTAGTATTGTAGGTAGGTCTTTGACTCAGGATGGAGATATAAATAGAGGTAAAGTGCCTATTCAGGAATTAACAACATCTAGTGGCCAAGGTAAGATTCAAAGTTTAATACAGACTTATCAATATTACTTACAGATGATTAGAGACGTTACGGGCCTTAATGAAGCAGTTGATGGTAGCAAGCCAGATTCTAACGCTTTGGTAGGGTTGCAAAAAATAGCAGCAAACGCCTCTAATGTGGCTACTCGTCATATAAAAGATGCAAGTATATATTTAACCACAAGGATATGTGAGAATATATCTTTAAGAATTGCTGACTGTTTAAACAATCATTTAACTGCAAATTCATTAAAACAAAGCATATCAACTTATAATGTAGAGGTTTTAAAAGAAATGGAAAATTTAAACTTGCATGATTTTGGTATTTTTTTAGAGATTGAACCTGACGAAGAAGAAAAAGCGCAGTTAGAACAAAATATACAAGTTTCTTTACAAGACGGAGGAATTGATTTAGAAGATGCAATAGATATAAGACAAGTAAAAAATCTTAAATTAGCAAATCAATTATTAAAGTTAAAAAGAAAAAAGAAGCAAGCTCAAGTACAACAACAGCAATTAGCAAATATACAAGCGCAAGCAGATGCTAATTCGCAAAATGCTGAAAAAGCAGCAATGTTTGAAGTGCAAAAACAAGAAGCTTTAGCTCAGACGCAAATACAAATAGAGCAAGCTAAATCTCAACTTGAAATGCAAAGACTGCAAACTGAAGGACAAATTAAAAAACAATTAATGGCGGAACAGTTTAATTATGATATGCAATTAGCACAATTAAAGGTTCAAGCAGATACAAATAAGTTCAATCAACTTGAAGATAGAAAAGATGAAAGAACAAAAATACAAGCAACACAGCAGTCTGAATTAATAGATCAACGTAAAAATGATTCTTTACCAAAAGACTTTCAGAATAATGCAGAAAATTTAATGAATGATTTAGGCGGTATGTTGCAAATGGAAT
>Ga0114974_10001650_pt1 | contig 17557 bp, 16 predicted proteins | sample S_130206_EF_Meta_FD_87318 | JGI IMG/M metagenome (GOLD analysis project Ga0114974, IMG submission 87318) | Freshwater microbial communities from Lake Simoncouche, Canada to study carbon cycling - S_130206_EF_MetaG | ecosystem: Environmental > Aquatic > Freshwater > Lake | place: Lake... | reverse complement strand
GATCATGATGCGGATTAAGATGGCGAGTGCTAAATATTTTTTAAATACAGTGATTTTTTAAATATATAATTATAAAAATACAATCTATATAAATATATAAATCTATTTATATAGATTGTTAATTATTTATCTAATATATTTTACACAATAATTATAAAGTCTTAGCATAAATAATGATTTATTGGTTAGATCAAATAAGATTGAGTGCCATTTTAAGATGGATGATCTCAAATTAAATGTATTCCTTGACAATACCTATTACAATCCCTTACAAGTCATAAAAATAATTTAAATAAACGATCAAGCGTAAGTGTTGTGGGGAGGTAGGTATTGTTTTATTTTATTCATTCAAGATAGACAATGCTGGAGTGTCCGTGCTCAGCTGTACTGAACAATCAGTACTTACTCTTTAATCTGCTTGATGATTATTTCCTTGTTTATTTTGGGGTTCTTAATGAAGGGTAGTCCATTATGTCAATAAATCAAAATACTGCAGGTTCTATTGTAGTGACACCAGTTTGTGATGCAATTGGTGCGGATGTGATTTGTGGCGATGTTAAAAAAATGACTGCAACTGTATTTCACCAATTGCAACAGGCATTTCATCAATACTTAGTCATTAGAATTCGTGGCCAACAGTTAAACATTGAACAGCTATTAAATTTTGGTCGATGGTTTGGCACCTTGAGTCGTGGGGCGCCAGTGCATATTGGTCAAAAGCCTCGAGATGAGCAATATCCAGAATTAGCAATTATTTCAAATGTCATTGAGAATGGATTGGCTATTGGTGGTTTAGGTGATGGCGAACCAGTGTGGCATACTGACAGTAGTTTCAATGATATCCCGCCAAGCTTAAGTGTTTTATATTCCGTAGAGATTCCCCCCGCTGGCGGTGATACTGGATTTGCTAATATGTATACCGCATTAGACGCATTGCCTAAAGCGTTGCGCAATGAGATTGGGGGGAGGACTATTAAGCACGATAAGCGTTTTACCTCAGGCGGACAATTAAGACCGGGATTCCAAGCAGATCAAGATTTGCAAGACAGTCCAGGCCCCAGTCACCCGATTATTCGCAAGCACCCCGATACCGGGCGTGATGCGCTCTACTTAGGCCGTAGACCGTACGCATATGTCAATGGTTTATCACTGACTGACTCAGAAGCGCTATTGGATACGTTATGGTCGTATGCGACGCGTGAGGAGTTTACTTGGCATCATCAATGGCGATTGGGTGATATTTTAATTTGGGATAATCGTTGTACGATGCATCGTCGAGATGCTATAGATCCGCAGACCAGACGCATTATGCATCGCACGCAATGTCACGGTACGGCGGTGATATCAGGTATGTAAATTTTTTATTTAAAACAAAATAAACTTCGCAGGAGGAGTCATGTCAGAAAAGCAATGTAGTAATTTATTATTTTTATTATTACTTATGACATGCATTCATATTACTAACCTCTATGCGCAAGATTTTCCAATTCGTAATTTTCGACTAATGACTGCTGCTGCCGGTGGCGGCAGTGATCTGCTCGCACGTATGGTTGCTCAGGGTATTTCAGGTCCATTAGGTCAGCAAATTATTGTTGAGAATCGCGGCACTGGCATACTCGCGGGTGAAGCAGCAGTACGAACTCCAGCGGATGGCTATAACTTGAGTGTACAAGGTGGTGCTTTTTGGGTGGGGCCGCTTTTGCGTAAGGTCGCCTATGATCCGATTAAAGATTTCTCACCCATTTCTTTGTTGGTGCGCGAAGTTAATGTGCTGGCGGTTCATCCAGAGTTGCCAATTCAATCGGTAAAAGATTTGATTGCGCATGCTCGAGCGAATCCTGGCAAGTTAAATTATTCTTCGCCCGGAGTCGGTTCTACAACACATCTGGCCTCTGAGATGCTGAAATCTATGGTTGGCTTAAATATTGTGCATGTCCCATATCAAGGTAATCAAAAAGCAATTACGGCGTTGATGTCGGGCGAAGTGCAAATGGCAATATTTGATGCAGGTTTGATTTTGCCTCAAGTTAAAGCCGGTCGCTTGCGGGCTTTGGCTGTGACCAGTTTGGAGCCCAGTGCGCTAGCCCCTGGCCTACCAACTGTGGCGAGTTCTGGATTGGCAGGTTATGAATCGATTGGTCTGACAGGAATATTGGCAGTCGGTGATAAAATACCGAAAGCCATTATTACCCGTTTAAATCAGGAAGTTGTGCGCTATCTCAATAGGCCCGAAGTTAAAGAGCAGTTATTAAAAAATGGCGTCGAGATGGTGGGGAGTAGCCCTGAGCAGTTTGCAGATGCTATGAAGTCTGACATGACGAAGATGAGTAAGTTGATTAAAGATATTGGTCTAAAAGTAGAATAATAATTATTCACAAGTGACTGATTTGGCTGTTCAAAGCGTAAACGTTCAAATGATTCAAGTAGTCATTGATAAATGGGGTTTGATATGCAATGGATTGAAGTAAATGGGTTGACTCTACGCTACGAGCTTAGCGGCTTAGACAATGCGCCATTATTAGTGTTAGTGCATGAACTTGGCGGCACCCTAGAGAGTTGGGAGGAGACCTTGCCTGGGCTTCAGCAGCACTTTAGAACCTTACGCTACGATCAACGAGGGTTTGGGCGCTCTGAAAAAGTGTCTGGTAGCATGGTGATTGAAGATCATATCGCTGATTTGGCAGCGTTGTTAGATGCGCTAGAAATCATCCGTCCTGTGGATATTGCAGGCTCTGCTCTGGGTGCAGGTATTGCTGCAGCATTTTCGGCGCATCATCCGCAGCGGGTTAGGCGTTTGCTAGCGCAAAGTTTGGTGACGCGTTCTAATCCCGATACGCGCGAGCATATGATATCTCGAGCTCATGAGATTGAGCGCTCGGGAATGCGTCCGCAAGTCGATGCTAGCTTAGCGCGCTCTTACCCTGAAATATTACGGACGAATCGCGAACGTTTTTTAAGTTATAGACAGCGCTGGATTACTAACGATCCACAAAGTTTTTCTGCGATTAGTCGGATGTTATTAGATATGAATACCGATGAATTGTTGAGTCAAATTAAATGTCCAACCCTGGTCTTGGGTTGTGAGCATGATTTGATGCGACCACCAGATACGGTGCGTGCACTCGCCGAGAAAATTCTTGGTTCGCGTTATCAATTAGTGCAATCTGGTCACTTTATGCATGCCCAAACACCAGAGTTATTTGTAGAGCATGCGCTTGAATTTTTCCGCAATTAGCTGATGGGCTTTTGTGCGGAAATGATTGATTAATGATCTTAGATTAAATCAGTTGGTTTTTTGATTGATCTTTTTGAGGCTTGGTTTGCTCAGTAGTCCGCCTGAAATTAACAATAGGGCATTAACTCCAAACATGGCAAAAAGCCCAAAGCCTGTGGCAATCGCGCCAAAGGCTATTGGACTGATCATTTTGGTGAGTTGATTGGTTGTCATTTTTAGGCCAATGCTCTCGCCAGATCGTCCTTTGGGCGAGTTGGCAAACATTTGCATGGTCACTATTGGTTGACCCACTCCCATCCCTAATCCAAATATGAAGGACAAGATGCCGAGTATCCAAGCGTGATGCACAAATGGAATTAGTAAGAAGGCTAGTGCACCAAAGAAGAAGGCCAGTGCAAGTACATTATCTTCTTGTAGTTTTTTAATCAGGTTGGGCAAAATAATTCGCACCACAAATGCAGCTGTAGCATGAGCAGCCATGATCATGCCAATTACAGATGCGGAGATGCCAATAGAGTGGGCATATACGGGTAAATAAAATTGGTATAGGTTTAATCCAGAATTCATTAAGCTGCCGGTGTACAGGGTTTGGCGAATGATTGGATCTTTTAGCATTAACCATGCGCTGGTATTGTCGCTGGTGATGTCTTTGGTAGCCGATTTCTTAGTAGAGGCTAGGTTTGCTGGCTCCAGTGGTTGCCGGCGTATGGCTAAAATGACTAAAGGAATTGCTGCGAATACGGCAAGACTCAAGCAGGTAGTGGTATTACTCAAATGGTCGGTGGTAAAGCCACCGATTAGCATGCCGACAAATTGTCCGGTAGAGTTGGTAAGCGCGTAGTTGCTGAAGTTACGAGGACGTGTTTCTGAAGTGCTTAATAGCCCTGTGAGATTCTGAGTCGAGACATTAAATAACACTTGAGATAAGCCACATAAAGTAGCGGCAATCATGATTGCTGGTATTGACATCCAAAAATAGGGGCTTAGCATGCCAACACTTAAACTGACAGTGCCCCAAATGAGTAGTTGTCTCGTCCCGAATCTGTCGGCTACTCGCCCTGCAAACAATCCTAGAACAGTTGGGCATAAAGAAAACAGCCCACCGACTACGCCCACGGCAATTGGAGAGGCGCCCAATTGTAGGGCTAGTAGCGCTAAAACCACTCGGTTGGCAAATTGACTGGTGGTATTGCAGACGTTTAGTGCAAAGACAATATAAATAGGCATGAGCAGGATGCTAATTGGTGAGGCAATAGATGATCAATAAAGCTATAAATCAAGCGATTCACTGTTTATCGTAGCGAACCATTCATGGTAGCTGCGCAGCCTAAGATTCATTCATGAGGCCAAGGTCTTCAGTGTGGTGGGGCTAGAGCAAGTCTTGGCACTTTGATGATCACGGCTTCATTGCGCAATACCGGTTAATCGGTTTTGATATTGCAACAATAATTATCATGAAAAACAAAGACTTATTATACCTTTTATTTTTTGTTCGTGATTCTCAGAATCCATAATGTGGCAATCTTATGATTGGTGAAATCTTGTTTGTTTATACTGCTATTTCGGGTTAAATTCTGTCTGTGCGTGCGTTCATCAATGTAGTTTATTCGATATCGCCTCACGCGATGTGTTAGCAACTGTTTATGCGTGCTATCACTATATGGATTTTAGATGACATAAGGAAAATGACATGACTATTAAAGGCAAAGCCTATATCGTTGGCGCTTACGAGCATCCTCTGCGAAAAGCGCCTGATCGATCTGTTGCACAGTTGCACGCCGAATGTGCAAAAGGTGCTCTTGATGATGCTGGTCTGACCAAAAATGATATTGATGGTTATTTTTGTGCGGGTGATGCGCCTGGTGCAAACGTCTGGAGTCTTGCCAATTACATGAATCTTAAGCAATTGCGCCATGTTGACTCTACAGACATGGGTGGTTGCTCCTACCTCGTGCATGTCGCCCATGCTGCAGAGGCGATTGCAGCTGGTAAGTGTAATGTGGCATTGGTGACCTTAGCGGGCCGTCCAAATTCTGAGGGTAGCTCAGGCACGCAAGTACGTGATCGCGGTGTTAACTTACCGGATGTCCCGTTTGAAATGCCTTACAGTCCAGTGACAGTGAACCTCTACGCTATGTGCGCAATGCGTCACATGTATCAATATGGCACTACCAGTGAGCAATTGGCTTGGGTTAAAGTGGCTGCTTCACATCATGCTCAACACAATCCACAAGCGATGTTACGTAACTTAGTGACTGTTGAGGATGTATTGAATTCACCAATGATTTCCGATCCCTTGCATCGTCTTGATTGCTGCGTAGTGAGTGATGGTGGTGGCGCTGTGATTGTGGCTAAGCCAGAGATCGCTAGAAGCTTGAGACGTCCCCTAGTAAAAATCACCGGTGCCGGTGAAACCACTAAAGGTCAAATGGGTGGTAATGTTGATTTAACCTATTCGGGTGCGATGTGGACCGGTCCGCGCGCTTTTGAAGAAGCTGGTGTCAAGCCTTCTGATATCAAGTACGCGTCCATTTACGATAGTTTCACCATTACCGTTGTGATGCAGCTCGAAGACTTAGGGTTCTGTAAAAAAGGTGAGGGCGGTAAGTTTGTTGCCGATGGTAACCTGATCTCTGGCGTGGGTAAGTTACCGTTTAATACCGATGGTGGCGGCTTATGTAATAACCACCCTGCAAATCGGGGCGGCATGACTAAAATCTTGGAAGCAGTGCGCCAGTTGCGTGGTGAAGCCCACCCAGCAGTGCAAGTGCCGAACTGTAACTTGGCCCTTGCGCATGGCACGGGGGGTGCTTTAGGTCACCGTCATGGTAGTGCAACACTGATTATGGAAAGGGAATAAATAATGGCTACTCCAGCACAAGATAGAAAGTTACGCGATCCAGCAATCAACCCGGGAGATGAGCCTTATTTTGATGCTGCTGCTCAAGGTAAGTTATTGGTTAAGAAATGTAATGATTGTGGTGAGTATCATCATTACCCTCGGCCATTCTGCCCGTTCTGCTTTAGTGAAAAAGTTGAATGGGTAGAAGCCAAGGGTACGGGTGAAATTTATACCTACAGTGTTACGCGACGTGGTGGACCAGTGCCTTATTGCATTGGCTATGTTACGCTCGATGAAGGTCCGAAAATGATGACTAATATTGTTGATTGTGATTTGGATAGCGTTAAAGTAGGTCAAAAAGTCAAGGTCGTTTTCAAAAAAACAGAAAATGGGTTTTCAGTGCCGATGTTTACCCCGCAGTAAATAAGGGTTTGATCTTGTGGAATGCCGACGTCTTCGCGGGTGTCGGCATTTTTTTATCAAGTTTCTGGCATTATTAGTGGGGAGCGTGCGGCGCGTTTACTGTGTTCACGGCGCAGTGCAGGGTTCCATCACCGTATGTGTCTAGAGTGGCTTATATAGCATCAGTGAGATTTATGCTTTTGGTTGAGGTCGGTGAGTTCCACCTGCGCTGCATCTGCGCATAACCTAGTATTCATTTCGATCGTTTCCATGCCGAGATATTTTATTTAAGTATTTGGCACGACCAGAAATGGAGTCCATCTATTTAATATTAAGTATTTATTCCTTTAGTGTTAATTAATAATTTTAGGTTTTTTTCTTATTTAAATTGAGCGCTTCTTGTATGTTGGGGCAAGTCAATCAATCAATCTTAAAGTAATCTGTAAAATACAACTATCAAAAATTGCTGGTATTGTGGTGATGAAAATGCATTCTATAATTTATCTCATAATTGATATTTAAGAATGTTTAAATTTTTTTAATCATAATTGAAATATAAATAATAGATTTTTCCTGAATTTCAACTAGATATTTTTAATGCACATAGAATTTTTTATTTTTTATGAAATCTTCTGAAACCTAGTGTGCCCCAAAAAAGATCAAAAAAATCTACGAGACTAAAAAGCATTGTAGCGATTTACTGATCACCAAAAAAAGCGCTTGCATTTATACAATATAAAAAATATTATTTGAATGAGTAGGGGGCGTCCTATCGTGAATCAACATTAAATGTTGCACTTCGAAATTGAATCCACTCTATATTGGTTTATAGTTTTTTAAAATTGTTATTGATTCTGTTTCTTATAGGAGTGGCTAAAATGAAGTCTGTATTGAATGTGGTAATAATGAATGCGGCGCTGTTGATGGCGCTTAGTGTGCAGTCTGCTGATCAATTTCCACAACGTGCGGTGCGGATGGTTGTGCCGTTTCCGGTTGGTGGTGCAACGGATATTTTGGCTCGTGTGGTGGCGCAGAAAGCGAGCGAATACTTAGGGCAAGTCGTGGTAGTGGATAATCGTCCTGGTGCAGGCGGCACTTTAGGTTCGCGTCTGGTGGTGACTAGCACCCCTGATGGCTATACCATTTTAATGGGTACTACCAGTACTCATGCGATTGGCCCGCATTTATATACTAAACCGCCGTATGATCCGATTGCCGATTTTTCGCCGATTACGCAAGTTGCCTCATCGCCCAATGTCTTGATGGTGGCTGCGCAAGTCCCGGCAAAATCTCTGAAAGAATTAGTTGCGTTGGCTAAATCGCAGCCCGGTAAATTGAACTTTGGTTCTTCTGGTACTGGCACTCAATTTCATCTCTCGGGTGAATTACTCAAGCAGTTGGCAGGTATTGATATCGTGCATGTTCCGTATAAAGGCACGGCTTTGGTTTACCCTGAAATGTATAGTGGGGCGATTCAAATCTTATTCGACGTGCCTCCAGTAGCTTTACCATTTTTAAAGCAAGGGCGCGTCCGAGCCTTGGGCGTATCAGGCCAGAGGCGGATTGCAGTGCTACCCGATGTGCCCACGATTGTTGAGGCCGGAATCGCTGGTTATGACGCTGATCTGTGGTTTGGCATGTTCGCGCCGGCACGAGTGCCACCACAGCGCTTGGCACGCTTACAGCATGATGTATTGCAAACTGTACACACCGTGGAAGTGCGTGAGCGCTTCACCCAAATGGGTGCAGATGTGATTGGTAGTACTCCAGCAGTATTTGCGACCTTTCTGAAGGCTGATAACGATAAGTGGTCGCGGGTGGTGCGCGTATCGGGTGCTAAGATCGAATAACAAGGACGGGTACTATTTCAACTGTCTAATATTTAATAGATTTTTGTATTGGTTCTAGTCAGTAGCAATCGGCGGATGGGTCACGATCGATGTGAGCGCGGGTGTAGGCTGTTGTAGTTGGCTTAAGTCTGGGCGTGGCCGGCGTAGTTCGGGAATGGCTGCAAAGGCTTGCTCTAGTGCATGTCCAGCGCTTAACACGGCATGATCCCCCCGGAATCGACCCACGACTTGCAGTCCAAACGGCATGCCTTGGTGGTCGTTACCACAGGGCATTGAAAGTGCGGGATTGGTGGTTAGGGTGATGACATAGGTTAAGCCCAACCAATGGTAGTAATTACGTAAGGGTTGGCCGTCCATCTCGCTCAAATACAGTTGCGACCATGGGAAAGGTGAGACTGGCGTAGTGGGTGCCAGCACCAAATCATAATCTTTAAACGTCTGTTGGAATCGTCTAAAGATATTGGTCTGCTCGGTATGGGCCCATGCCATTTCGGCCAGTGACATGCGAGCGCTGAGTTCGTAATTAGCCCGTACGTTAGGGCCTAAAGATTTTGGATCTTTTTCATAGGCAGCGCGGTAGCGCGCAGCGTAATTGGTGGCGCGAATCACATCGAAACAGCGATCGGCTTCGCTAAAGTCTAGGGTGATCGGTGTGCATGATTTAAACAGATGTCGCATGGCTGCAATTTTTTGGCGAAATACGGCGCGAATAGGTTGGTCAACTGGACAGATGTTGAAGTCCTCTGTGTAGGCAATGCGCATTTGGCTTAAATCGCAGTTTAGCGGTGTCGCGAATTGACGAGCGTCTATGGGATAGGATAGTGGATCACAATCATCCATAGCCGCTTGTACTGCCATTAATTGGCATGTATCAGCTACTGTGCGTCCCATGGGGCCGACGACCGAGATCGGTGTCCAACCCAGACCGCGGCGCTCAATCGCGACCAGTCCTGGGGATGGTCGAAAACCAACCACCCCACAAATCGCGGCAGGGATACGTAGTGAACCACCCGTATCCGAACCTGTGCATACCGGCAACATATCGCACGCTAAGGCCACCGCAGAGCCGCCGGAGGAGCCGCCCGCATTGAGTGTAGGGTTAAAGGGGTTGCCGGTGGCACCCCACACCACGTTCCGGCTGTTCGCACCGGCGCCAAATTCTGGCACATTGGTTTTGCCAACCACAATAGCACCGGCAGCGCGTACGCGTGCCACCATGGCATTATCTTTGTTTGGGATAAAGTCGCGATGTAGGGGGGAGCCATAGGTGGTGAGCAGGCCAGCGGTTTCTTCAAGATCTTTGATGCCAGTGGGCAGTCCATGTAAGGCGCCTAGAGGGTCGCCGCGCAGTACGGCCTGTTCTGCCGCCTTGGCCTCTTGGCGCGCCCGCGTATAGCAAGTCGCTGTCACGGCATTGACGGCGGGGTTGATAGCGCTGATGCGTTCGATACAGGTCTCGAGTAACTCCACGGGTGAGATTTGTTTGCTACCAATAAGACGGCGCAGTTCGATTGCTGATTCGGTGAGTAGTTCTCTTGGCAGGGTCATTGAGGCGTTCTCCGGTAGCGATACGGAAATAAAGTAGGTGGAAGAGTCTGTACAAGGTTGTTTGAGCGCAGTAATTGTTTTGTTCTGATGTTGAATGTGGGGTGAGAGTAAAGGTAGATTAAAGGTAGATTAAAGGTAGAGTAAAGGTAGAGTAAAGGTAGAGTAAGGATAAAAGTAAAGGTGAGGTGATACTAAAAGTAGAGTGCTTAACTTGCCAGTGTGCGCATGACTTGGATTAAGTCGCTCTTGCCTTCAAATCCTATACCCGGTAGGTCGGGCATGGTGATAAAGCTTTCTTGAACTGCGACGCCATCGGGGAAGCCGCCATAGGGTTGGAATAGATCGGGGTAGCTTTCGTTACCTCCCAAACCTAAGCCTGCAGCAATGTTAAGTGACATTTGGTGGCCGCCATGTGGGATGCAACGCGACGCTGACCAGCCAGCATTAGCAAGGGCGCGTAGGGTGCGCTCGTATTCGCACAGGCCATAGGAGAGCGCGCAGTCAAACTGCAGCCAGTCAAGATCGGGACGCATGCCGCCATAGCGCAGCAAGTTACGTGCATCTTGATGACTAAATAAATTCTCTCCTGTGGCCATGGCGCCAGGGTAGTAATCGGCGAGCGCGGCTTGCAAGGCATAATCGAGCGGATCACCGGCTTCTTCATACCAGAACAGTGGATATTCACGCAGCATTTTGGCATAGGCAATGGCGGTCTCGAGGTCGAAGCGACCGTTTGCATCGACTGCTAATTGCGCGCTTGAGCCTATCTCACTCAATACCGCTTCGATGCGGCGTTGGTCTTCATGGATTTCGGCGCCGCCAATTTTCATTTTAACGACACGATAACCACGATCTAAATAGCTGCGCATCTCGCGTTGCAAGGCGCTGTCGTCTTTGCCAGGATAGTAGTAGCCACCTGCCGCATACACAAAAACTTTGGGCTTGGGGGTTACGCCATGACGTTCAGCTAGAAGTCGAAACAACGGTTTTTCAGCAATCTTAGCCACTGCATCCCAGATTGCCATGTCTAGTGTGCCGACCGCAACTGAACGCTCCCCATGGCCACCAGGTTTTTCGTTTTGCATCAGCGCTGACCACGCACGGTGTGGGTCGATATTGTCGCCCGCATCGTTCATCAGGCTTGCGGGCTCTGCAGCCATTAGGCGGGGTGCAAAGCGTTCGCGAATCAGACCGCCTTGGCCGTAGCGGCCATTGGAATTAAAACCATAGCCCACCACTGGGCGGCCATCAATGTAGTGGTCGGTGACCACAGCCACCAAACTGGTTGTCATTTTGCTAAAGTCGATATAGGCGTTGCGGATGGGGGAGGCGATCGCTTGGGTGATTTCGCGAACATCAGTAATTCGAATCATGTATGGTGTTCCAGTCCTGTGGTCATGGGGGGTGTTCAGCAGTATGGATAGTAAAACAAAATTGCTCTTTGTGTAGTCCATATCATAGTTTGTGCGGCATCTGAACACGCCTGACAAGGTAGAATGCTCCGGCTATATATAAAGCTTTACTGTATTACTTGTTCACTGTTTTGAACTATTCGTTTGAATTAATTTTTAATTAATCATGATTCGGTAAATTATGCTAAAAAAGTTCTCAGTTTGGCTGCTTCTGGCGGCGAGTACATTTGGTTTTGGGCTGGACCGGGCGGTCGCTGCGAGTGTTGATGATTATCCGCAACGCCCGATTCGCTTATTGATTCCCTATCCGCCGGGTGGTGCTGGGGATATTGTGGGCCGCATGTTGAGTAGTCGGCTAGGGCCTGCCTTAGGGCAGCAGATGGTGAACGATAACCGGGGTGGTGGCGGTCAGATTATTGCCACTCAAATTGCCGCGAACGCCCCGCCCGATGGCTATACCTTGTTTTTGGCGAGTGCCACGCATTCGATTAATCCCGCATTGCGCAAAGACTTGCCCTACGATACGTTGAAAGCCTTTATACCCATCACTTTAGTGGCGCAATCGCCCTTGGTGTTTGTCGCGCACCCAAACTTAAAAGTCAATAATATCAAAGAGTTAATTGCAGCGGCCAAGAGTCAGCCAGGACGCATTAACTATGCCTCCTCAGGCCCCGGTACGGGTGGTCATATGTCAGTGGAGTTGTTGAGTGCTTTGGCGGGTGTGCAGTTGACGCATATCCCTTACAAGGGTGCAGGCCCGGCACTGGTTGATGTGGTGAGTGGTCAGGTGCAAATGATTTGTACCAGTCCCTTGCCTGCGATGCCGCATGTGAAGTCGGGACGTTTACGCGCCCTAGGGATGACCAGCCTAGAGCGCTCACCCGCCTACCCCGATGTACCGGCAGTGGCAGAGACTATTCCAGGATATCAATCAACATTGTGGTATGCCTTGTTAGCACCACTAAACACCCCGCAACCGATCGTGCGTAAAATTTATAACGAGACGATTAAGGTATTGGCGCAACCACAGATGCGTGAGCAGGCGTTGGCGATGGGCGCGGTGGTCGTTGGCAATACACCGCAGGCGTTACAGACCTTGTTGCGTAGCGAGATTCAGATGTGGACGCAATTGGTGAAGACCGCCAACATTCGCCTTGATCCGTGAGGCTGGTCATCAGAGCGTTTTTACCAAGCAATTGATTTTCTTTATTTTCTTTATTGATCATTCGCTTTTTATTTTTTAAATGATTTTTTAATTGATTTTTGTGGAGGGTAAGCCAGATGTCAGCCACTGTGATGTTATTTGATCCAACGGCGCCGCAGGTTGCAGCAACCGCAACCGGGTCGGTGCAGTTAACCAGCTTGGCCGGTGCAGTGATTGGATTCATTGATAATGCCAAGCCTAACTTTCATCATCTTGTTGATGATTTAGCGGACATCTTCACTCAGCGCTACGGCGTGTCCCGGGTGATTAAGCAGCGCAAATCCTCCGCCTCGATTCCGGCAGATCCTGCTGTGATTGCTGAGATGGCGAAGGCTTGCGATTTGGTGATTACCGGCTCGGGTGACTGAGGCTCATGTTCGTCGTGGAGTGTCCACGACAGCGTGGAAGTGAGTAAGCAAGGAACTCAGGCTTTGACGGTGTGTTCGACTGCTTTTCAGACACTTGGGCGGGCGCAAGCGCGCGCTTTGGGCAATCCTGAGTTACCGATTGCAGTGATTCCTCATCCGTTTGGTTCGCGTGACCGCATCCAAGTGCGCGCGATTGCTGAGCAATGCGCAGCCGATATTGTGCGTCAATGTGTGCACGCGCAGGCAGGAGCATCAGCATGAGCGCTAATAGCTTAGACCGTGCTGCACATTTTGAATGCGCCGATGATGTAGAGGCGATTAATCGCCTGTATCGTGAGCGTCGCTGGAGCGACGGTCTGCCGATTATTCCGCCGACTGCAGAACGTGTGGCGCGCATGTTGGCTGCAGTGCGTATTCCCCCGCAAACTGTTATTGCGCGAGTTGCCCCAGGCTTTGGTGCGGCCACTGTCGAGCGTATTGCGATTAATGCAGTCATGGCCGGGTGCGAGCCGGCGTATCTGCCAGTGTTGATTGCTGCGACTGCGGCCATGGCGGAATCCAGTTTTAATCTGCAAGCGATTCAAGCCACCACCAATCCAGTGGCGGTATGGTTGATTGTGAACGGTCCGATTGCCCAACAGCTGGAGATTAATGCGGGATTTAATTGCATTGGACAAGGCGCTTGGGCTAACGCCACACTGGGGCGTGCTTTGCATTTGATCTTACAAAATATTGGTGGGGCTTTGCCGGGTGAGATGGATCGCGCCACCCACGGCCAGCCGGCAAAGTATACGTTTTGTTGTGCCGAGAATGAGGTTAATCACCCCTGGCAGCCGTTGCATGTTGAGCGCGGTTTTAGTGCAACCGAGAGCACGGTGACGGTGGTGGGTGCTGAGGGCACACTCAATATGAATACCCATGCCAAATCGGCATCTGAGTTGTTGCGGGTGATTGCTCAGACCATGATTCATCCTACCAGTAATGAGTATGTACATGGCGGTGAGCCGTGGTTTATTGTCGGCACCGAACATGCAGAAATTCTGAAGCAAGCGGGAATGGACAAAGCGCAAGTCAAGCAGGCCTTGTGGGAACAGTCGAAAATGCCGGTGCGCGATTTAAGCGTACATGAGATTGAGCGGGCCCGTGCCTCACGCACGGTTGAGCTTGGCCCGCTGAGTCCGGATACCTTGTTGCCGATAGCGACAACGCCGGATGATATCCAGTTGATTGTGGCTGGCGGTGCGGGCACGCATTCGGTGTATGTACCGTGTTTTGGCAATAGCCGAGCGGTCACGCGACGTATTGAGACCTAGGTGGGTTTAAATTTTAAGAAATTGAAATTAGGAAAATTGCAGCTTAGGTAAGTGAAGCTTAGGGCGCTCGGGAGAGTAATGGGCAATGAATGGCTTGGCCCTTGTCCTGCCCTTGTCCTGCTTTTGTCCTAGGTTTGAGTGTAGGCCCTAATTTTAGGCTAAACGTTCAAGTTTAGTGTCAGACTTCGTGCGTTTAGGCTGGGGCGATATTCATTATTTTGTAAGATTTCTGAATTTTGTAAGTATTTTGTAAGCCATGCGCGCTAGGATGTCCATTCAACGTGACATTTCTGACCGGTTTAATCACTAGGTTAATGACTGAGCGCAATAAGGAGCATACCAATCATGGCTAGAGGGCGTATCAAAGAAATCACTGAAGATCCGGATCATTCAATTGCGTCGCGGATTCGTCAAGCAATGACCAACGGAGGGATTCGATCGGTAGCTGAGCTGGGTCGTCGCCTCGATTTGCCGCGTCAGACCGTGCACCGTTGGCTCAATGGTGACACCAAAAATATGACTCATACCAATTTGTATAAATTAGCCGATGTGTTACAAGTGCGTGCGCGTTGGTTGGTGTTGGGCGATAGCGTGACCGATCATGTGGATTGGGCAGATGGTGATATTCGTGGCCTAGTCCAGGTTTTTCAGACGCTACCCGCAAGCGCTCGTGAGCAATGGATGGCAATTGGTCGGACTTTGCAAAACATGCCGGCAGTAGCGAATACCGATGCGGCGGTCGAGCAATTAATGAGCGGTGCGATTTAAGTTTGCTGCGCTGACTACAGCTATTTTAAATTTATTTATAAATACTTGATTTTAAACATATTTAATTCTTTCGATGCGGATGTCAATCAGCGCCTGTGGGGCGCTGATTTTTTTATGCTGCAGGCAATCCCCCTGCACTACAATACGGTCAATATTGATTGACGGATAATTGGTAATGATACGTATGTATACGCGCGTTCAGCGTGGCTATCAGGAGCGGGTCTACGCACGAACCTCGGTATTGGGTTTTATTGCGCTGCTAATCTGTGTGCTGTTGTGTGTGCTGGCTGTGCCGAGTTATGCCCAAGCACCTGGCGGCACTGCCACTGCAATCACCCCAGACATAGTGCCATGGACGGTGTCGACTACCGCTTTTGTTGACGAGATGGTGACGCGTCATGGCTTTGATGGCGCAGAGTTAAGTGCGCTAATTAGCAGTGCGCGCTATCAGTCGTCAATCATTCGCGCAATGGATACCCCGGGTACGGCATTACCTTGGCGGGTGTTTCGGCAGCAACACATCACTACCAAGCGGATACGCACAGGAGTGCAGTTCTGGCAACGTCATCGCGCATTGCTAGAGCGCGCAGCGCTACAGTATCGCGTACCGGTCGAGATAATTGTATCGACTTTGGGGATAGAGTCGGATTTTGGTCAGCGGGTGGGACGCTATATGACATTTGATGCGTTAGTGACCTTAGCGTTTGCCTACCCTAGGCGTGCTGCATTCTTTCAAGATGAGTTGATGCATTATTTGCTGTTGATGCGAGACAATCGCTGGCCACTGCGGGGGGTGCAAGGCTCTTTTGCCGGTGCCATAGGGATGCCGCAGTTTATGCCCAGTAGTTATCGCCAGTATGCAGTAGATTTTGATGGCGATGGGCAACGCGATTTACGTCAACTCAGCGATGCGATCGGCAGTATCGCACACTATTATCAGCAGCATGGTTGGCAGCTCGAAGCGCCGGTCGTGGTGCCAGCGAGTGCAGAGGCGATGGTGGCTGAGCCCTTTCTCAAAGCGGGGATTTTGCCGCACACTGCTATTGCACAATATAAGCAAATCGGAGTGATGCCTAGTGTGCCGATTGATGATGAGCAACTCGCGGCATTGGTTGGGGTCGAGGCGGCAGAGGGTTTGCAGTATTACTTAATTCTAAAAAATTTTTATGTCATTACCCGTTATAACCGTAGCGTGAATTACGCATTAGCAGTATATGAATTTGCGACCCAATTGCGTCAACAATTTAGTCTAGGTTCAGTGCAAAGTGTCAGTGACTCGGACACGCAGCGCAAGGCGAAGCGTCACTACAAGAGTCGTAACCATAGCGAGCTCAAGCGTAAGCCCAATGCAACACAGAAAGCGCAGTCTAGAGGACATTAATCAGTCACGCATTCATTCAATCGCGCATTAATTAAAAAATACCTTAATTAAAAAAGACCTTAATTAAATCACGCCTTAATTCAAAAGCAGGCTGTAGCGCGGACCGTTTTAATGATGAGCTTCTGGATTGCGCTCAAAGGCAACTAAGTGGTCGATCTCTAAGCGTATCCCAATCATTTCACCATCGGCGTGATTGTGATGACTGGGCACTAGCGAGTAGATTAAGCCGCCAGCGGGCAGCGCTAAGGTGTATAAAAATGCAGCGCCGCGAAACGCACGATGTAATACACGCGCTTGCAATGGGCTAGCGTCATCATGTAAGACATCATCGGGACGTAGCAAGACATCGACTGCAGTGCCGGCTGGCCAGCGCGGTGTGGTATCGGCTTGAAACTCGCCGAGTTCGAGTTGAATACGGCCGTTCGGTAATACGATCCCCGGTAAAAATAAACCCTGACCAATAAACTCGGCGGCATAGCGGGTGCGCGGCTCGTGATAGAGTTGATAGGGCGTGTCCCACTGTTCAATACAACCGTCTTTCATTAAGCCTACAACGTCTGCGATATTAAATGCCTCGTTTTGATCGTGAGTCACCATCAAGGCGGTTATATGTTCGCGTTTGAGGATGTCGCGCACCTCAACACTCAGGCGCTCGCGCATTTCAACATCAAGGTTAGAGAAGGGTTCATCGAGTAATAAGAGCTCAGGCTTAGGTGCAAGCGCGCGGGCGAGTGCTACCCGTTGTTGTTGACCGCCAGAGAGCTCTTGGGTGTATTGATTGCCTAAGTTGGCAAGGCCTACAATCTCTAGTAGTTCATTGACACGATGGGCGCGTTCATTCGTAGTCAAACCGCGTAAGCCGAAAGCGATGTTGCCGGCGACGTTGAGATGTGGGAATAGGGCGTAGTCTTGAAACACCACACCGATGCGACGTTGTTCGGGTGGTACTAGCACGCCTCTCGCGCTGACAATGCGGGTGTCTAGCGTGATCTGGCCGCTATGAATGGGTTCAAAACCGGCTAAGCACCGCAGGATCGTGGTTTTGCCGCAACCGCTAGCTCCCAATAAGCAGGCAATCATGCCAGGTTCAATGTGAAAGCTCACCCCAGTCAATACTGGGGTGTCGGTGTAAGCGTAATTCACTTGAGAAAAATCGAGGCGGGCAGTCATTTCCAAATTATAGCGGTTTTGCAGCGCAACTTGATTCTTGCTAGAATGAATTTTTGATTATTTT
>Ga0114974_10001649_pt1 | contig 17559 bp, 17 predicted proteins | sample S_130206_EF_Meta_FD_87318 | JGI IMG/M metagenome (GOLD analysis project Ga0114974, IMG submission 87318) | Freshwater microbial communities from Lake Simoncouche, Canada to study carbon cycling - S_130206_EF_MetaG | ecosystem: Environmental > Aquatic > Freshwater > Lake | place: Lake... | reverse complement strand
TGGCGCAAGCATTGCCAAAGATTATCACTATAACTCTGGTGAAATCCAAAGTAGTTCAGGTCACTTGAGGGTCAAAGTCTCGCCGACTCAAATTAGTGCTGAATATGTTCGATCTTGGTTGCCATCACAAGAAACGACAACTCGAAAAAACAGGCAAGTTGATGCCAGTTGGTCGAACTAATTTGTATGGCATCAAACATTATCTTGATTTCTATCGGTCAGAAGAGCCCCCGGATTAACAGTCTGTATCTTGGTCAAGGTGTATGAACGTTTCTTCCACATTTGCTTCCACACCGCTGTAGATCGCTTGTAACTTATTGATTTTAAATAGGTTTTATTTCTTGAAGCTGCTCATAATCCTTTGGTCCCTGGTTCGAGTCCAGGTGGGCCCACCAATTTCAAAAACCAGTGATTTTTAAAGTCAATGGCTTTTTAAATTATTATTTTTAAAGTCATTGTCACTAAAAAGTTACCTTATCTTTGCACTGGATAACTTTTTGATGTCAAAGCCCGCGTAACCATTGTTTGCAACGGCCGTGCACTCCTCCCTGTAGCGTCCAACACCCCCCACATATGGCATGAAAACACGGGGTTTACCTGGCACATTGGCACCCAAATACCATGAATTGGCATTCGGGAACAACGTGGTATTGGCCAGTTGGTTGACATGAGCGACCCAGTTATTTTCTGCGGTCTGTGTCGCTTCAATCTGTGGGAATGCGTTTGCAGTTAAATGCTGAATGCAATCACTAATCCACTCCACATGTTGCTCAATGGACACAATCACGTTGCTCAATACAGAAGGACTGCCAGGTCCTGTCATCATGAATAAGTTTGGAAACTCGGCTGTCATGAGGCCCAAATAAGTTAGAGGGCCAGCACGCCACTTCTCAGCCAAGGTCAGACCGCTGGAGGTTCGTATATCAATGTTCAAGATGGCCCCAGTGATGGCATCGAATCCGGTTGCATAAATGAGCGCATCAAGCTTGTATTCAGCATCACAGGTCTTCACGCCTGTTTCTGTAATCTCTTCAATGGGCGTGCTTCGAATGTCCACCAGTGACACATTGCCTCTGTTGAAAGTTTCAAAATATTCCGTATCCAAGCACAATCGCTTGGTGCCAATGTGAATGTCTCTGGGTGTCAGTTTCTCAGCGACCTTAGGATCAGACACCCGCAATTGAATTTTGCGACGTGCAAAGTCTGCCGCTGTGTCATTCGACTCAGCCACAAGCATAATATCTTTGTAAGTCCGCGTGAAGGCTGTACCACCCGCTTGCCAACGAAATTCGTAGGCCATTTCACGCTCTTGCGGTGTGACGCTTAAGGCAGATTGGGTGGGTAAAGGGTCACTTGCCATACCCGTTGGGCTGACTCTTGCCCGTTTTCTAAGGTCAGCATAGTTTTGCTTGATCTCTTGAACTTCAGCCTCGTTCAAAGGTCTGTTGCCGGCAGGCAAACTGAATGCAGGCGTTCGTTGAAAGACAAATAAATGAGCCGCTTGCTTTGCAACTTCTGGAATCGTTTGAATTCCTGAAGAGCCTGTGCCAATGACACCCACCGTTTTGCCTTTGAAATCAATAGGCTCATGGGGCCATAAACCTGTGTGATAGGAGGCACCTTGGAAAAGATCACGTCCTTTAATTTCTGGTGGCTTGGCGGCTGACAAACAGCCCGTTGCTAGCACACAAAACTGTGCTTTTACAACATCTCCGTGTTCGGTGGTCACGGTCCATCGACTGGCAGCCGCGTCAAAAACAGCAGCACTGACGCGGGTGCTGAACTTAACATCACGGCGGAGGTCAAACCGATCTGCGACGTGGTTGATATATTTGAGAATTTCTGGCTGCGTTGCATAGCGCTCGGTCCAATCCCATTCCTGCTGCAACGCTTCAGAAAAGGAATAGGAGTACTCCATGCTTTCAACGTCGCATCGAGCCCCTGGGTAACGGTTCCAAAACCAAGTGCCGCCCACATCACTGCCTGCCTCAATCACTTGAACGCGCAGTCCCATGCCACGCAGGCGGTACAACATGTAAAGGCCTGCAAACCCCGCCCCCACGACCACAACGTCAACATTGGTTTTCAATGCAGTTAATTCTTTGCTTGCGCTATTTGATTGACCTGACATGCTTTATCTCCATAAAAACTTTGCCCATAGGTCTTGGTTGCAAGTCTAGGTCAAGGCGCCACAAAAAAGCATAAAGTTCGGGTTGCTTTGCACTTTTAAACTATGGTTTAGCCTAATCGGAGCCTTCTGGGCTTTAACATACTGCTTAGTATCAATTCTATGAGGATTTCAAATGGTCACCAAGTTACGCCACGCTAATGAGCACAAAGCAGTTGGTCGCTTGGGACATTCAAAAACAATTCAAGCTTCAAAACAAGTTGGGCCTAAACCCATAACAAAACGAGAGCAAAGAGAACTGAGCATTAATGCCATTTTGACATCGGCACTTAAACTCTTTATTCGCAAGGGCTACAGATCGACCACGGTCGAACAGATTGCAACTGCCTGTTCGCTGACCAAAGGCGCTGTGTATTTTTATTTCCCCAACAAAGCGGCTGTTTTGTTTGCTCTTTTTGATGAAATCGAAGATCTGATGATCAACAAAATGGCGGCGCGAGTTGCGCAATCAGGGCACTCGATGGAAGACAAGCTGGTGGCGCTTATACACAGCCAGTCACAAATGGGGCTTGAAAATGCTGAAAGAATGTTGCTGTTTATCTTGATGTTGCTGGAATTTAATGGTGCTGGTGATGACGTCGAATCACGTGTGAAGGCGATTTATAAACGTTATTACAGAGCGATCGAGAAAATCATCCGCCAGGGAAAGATCAGAGGAGAATTTCGAAGTGATGTGGATGTGAAGTCTATGTCGGGCATCATTATGGCAATCAATAATGGCACCATGATGGAGTGGTATTGCCGTTCAGACGAGCACAGCGGTCGTGAACTTGCCCGTGCCGGTCGTGTCATTGCTCTTTCTGGTGTGCTGAAAAAAGCACATTCAGGATAAGTCAGCAGCCCTTTTCCCCTCGTATTTTTACTCGGGAAAACCCCGATATTTCATTTTAAAAATCTGGTTGACTTGGCATCCTTTAATCACATACTATTTGGTCAGTATTATTTGGAGGCGCTATGAACGGTTCACTCAAAGGCAAAATTTTAGCGACGTTAGAGACGCGCGCGCACGCTGTCAAGATTGCAGAACTTGAGGCCTTGTTAGGTACACCCAATGCTGCGCAGACTGCACGACTCAATCTATTTTTTGGTCCGACTGTTATTGGTGAGCGCAATTTCGTCAAAGCGCTAGAACTGAACCTAGATCGCGCATTGCTGGGTGGCCATGAAATCATATTTCAGCGCGCATTTGTGCCAGACGAGCACTTGCATGTAGAAATGCGATTGGCTGACTATTCAGAAAAAAATGGAATGCAGTTCGGAACCATTGAGACTCGTTTTGCAACACCTTACGGCGAGGAAATTCAGGTGCAAACCACCACTTTCATAGAGCGGATGCCTGCTTAAACCTAGACTGAAGGACCTATATGAAAACAATAGATTTAGCCGTCGCCACCGTGACGCGTCGAATGATCGTTCAGTACTCAGGCGTAGTGCAGGATTTCAACCCAGTTCATTACGACGACGATTTCGCCAAGAAAGCCGGCCTTCCAAGCGCGATTGCGCAGGGACCATTAACAGTCACACTCTTGCTTGATGCTTTGGTGGCACAGCATGGCGAAGATGCAATTGGTAAATTGTCAGTTCGTCTTAAAACGCCGGTTTTTCCAGGGGACCAGCTTCATGTAAGTTGCGATGAGCAAGGAAAGTTATCCGCCAAAGTGGGTGACCGTGAAGTGCTTGCAGGCAATTTGACGTTAAAGGATTGACAATGAATTCGGTCACAGAAAGAGGCGAGTTCATTCGGGTCAGCGAGCCAGAAAAGGGCATTTGGGTTCTAAGACTTAATCGCCCAGAAGTGATGAATGCTTGGCATGGTCCGATGCGTGCTGAGCTGGCGCAGATCATGAACGAAATTGCCACTTCAGACGCCCGTGTCGTCATTTTTCGAGGCGATGAAAAATCATTTTCGGCAGGAGAAGATGTGCGCGGCATGGCAGGCTTGACCCAAGGTGGGACCAAAAACTTCAGAGCGATTGCTCGGCAAATTCATGCGGCTTTCGATTTGATCGAATCAGTTGAGGTTCCGGTTATTGCTGCTGTTGAGGGCGTGGCTGCAGGGGGTGGCTTGGAGTTAGCGCTCAGTTGCGATTTCCGTGTACTTGGACGAAAAGCGCGCATGGGATTACCGGAATCAAACGTCGGTCTTATTCCAGGTTCTGGGGGTTGCTCTAGGTTGGTTCGCACTGTGGGCTCTGCTAAGGCTAAGCAAATCGTGATGCTCGAAGGCGTTATGAATGCTGAACGCGCCCATGAGTTGGGTTTGGTGACGAGATTGGTGGATGCTGGAGAAGCAATGAACGCCGCCTTAGAAATGGCACGCCAACTATGTGCTAAAGCACCACTTGCATTAGGCATGGCAAAGGTTGTGATCAACACTTGTGCCGATGTCGATCTAGAGACAGGGCGTCGCCTTGAGCGAATTGGTCAGAGTGTTCTGAAAAAGACCAGCGACCATGCTGAAGGCGCCTTGGCATTTGTGGAAAAGAGAAAACCACAATGGACAGGCCAGTAACTTCATTGGAACTTCATATTATTAATCATGAGTTAAAGGAGAAAAACATGACAGAAAGCGTTATTGAGCGTCAATTAGACAAGGTTTATAAAGAAAACGATCCCGAATTGCCAGCAGAATTGCGCAACTTGCTTGTCCGCGTGATGTCCAAGCACCTTGAAAATGCGACCAATACCCACTATGACGAATTGCTCAATAAGTTGTGGGAGCGATGCATGACTTTGGCACCAGACCCAGAGAGGAAACGCTTGTTGGCCAAACTGATGATGCAGGAAGTAGAGCACGGTGTCATTACAGCCAACATTCTCAAAGGCTTAGGGGTAGACAAGGTCGAGTTCCCAATTGAGCAGTATCTTTTCCATCTATCGATCGATACATGGTGTGACCTTTGCTATTTCCATGCACTCGGTGACCGTGTGGGCATGTACATCGGCGAGAACTGGGGTGATGTGCCCTATGAGCCATTGCGCTCGGTAGCACCACGTCTGCACCGCGATGAAGTTTTCCACGCCACCCTTGGTTATCAAAATCTGACAGAACTTTGCAGCAAGCCTGAAGGTTTGATGCAGGCCAATGAATTGATTAAAAAGTGGTGGCCTGCGGCGTTGGACATGTTTGGTACGAGTGAGTCGACCTTCAGCGAAAAATACGTTCGCTGGGGAATTCGTTTGGCAGGCAACGAAGAGTTGCGCCAACAATACATTGCGGAAACACGACCACTTTTAGAAAAATTAGGAATTGAAATACCTAACGACAAAGCGAATCGTAAATTTCTCTAAGGCTAAAAAACTGTTTTAACAAAAATCATTTTTTGGCCAGCCATTTATGTTGGGTAACTTAACTAGGAGACAAATATGACTAATAGCAAGACAGCGAGTCGACTTTCAGTGTTAGGTATTGGCGCAGCTTGGCTGGCCTCAATTGCGTTGGGGTTCACTGGCTTGGCGTATGCCGACGACACCCACAAATTTGCAATTGCCAATGACCTTAGTGGACCGTCAGCCTACCATGGGAAAACTTATTCCTCGGGTTTCAACATTTACCTCCGTGAAGTCAATGAAGCAGGGGGTGTGGGTGGCAAGAAAATCGAGTTGATCCAAGAAAACGCAGAACGCAACGTCCAAAAAGAAGTCGGATTCCTGCGCAAATTTGCTCAGCAAGACAAGGCGCTTGCTGCCATGGTTGTCACAACTGACGGTTTGTTTGCTGCAAAACCAATGGGCGATACACTGAAAATTGCCCTCATGGGAATTGGCGTGCCAGAGCTTGCTACTGCGCCCACCAGTCCTTGGCTTTTCAATATTTTCGCTAGTTACCAGGACACAGTCTTTGCCGCTATCGATTACATATTCCAGACGGACAAGGACCCCAAGATCGGCGTGATCTATCCAGATAACCAGTATGGTTTAGAAGCCTTGCGTGCAGCAGAGATTCGCATGCAAAAGTACAACAAGCCACTGGCCGGAAAAGCAGTGATGTCTCTCAGAGAGACGGACGCCACCACACAGGCTCTTGCCCTCAAGCAGGCTGGCGTCAAATACGTCATTGTTCAGCTGGCCGGTGCGCACATTGCCGCCGTTCTTCGCGACGCCGATAAAGTGGGTCTTGACGCTACCATCTTCGCCACTACGCAAGGCATGGACCGAGAGCCAGATCTGATTCTGGGCCAATCCAATGGCGCCAACTTAGCGAAGAAGTTCATTGGTGTTGGGCCTTGGTCTAAGTGGAATGAATCTTCCATACCTGGCGTTGTAGCAATGCGCAATGCCGTCATGAAGTACGAGAAAGTATCAGAGGCTGAACTTGGCAATATCATGTACTCGAACTTTGTTCAGGGCTATGTCAACGCTATGGTCTTGGTTGAAGCTCTTCGCCGAGCAGGCCCAAATCCAACAAGCGAGAAGGTAAGAGATGCTCTGAACCAGATTCGTGATTTCGATACCAAGGGCATAACTCAGCCACTGACATTCTCACCTGATCGGCACAAAGGCTCAAATGCAGTGAAACTGTATCGCATTAATGTCGATCGCAAGGTCTATGAACCAATTGGCAATTGGGTTGCACCGAACTAAGACAAATTTTGCCTTTGCCGCGGAGTGTAATCACCAAGGTTATTTTGAACTCAGGGTGATCTAAATGGAGTTTTTCTTACAACTAATGTTGACGGGAATAGCGCTGGGCAGCGGTTATGCGCTCAGCGGCTTGGGCTTTGTTCTGATCTATAAGGCTACCGGTGTATTCAATTTCTCGCACGGCCATCTCACCATGGCAGGAGCTTATTTCTTTTACATGTTTCAAGTTCAGCTTGGACTTCCGCCATGGTGGTCTGTCCCCGCGGCTGTGTTGAGCATGTTTCTTGTTGGGGTGCTGATTGAGAGATATTGCCTGCGACGGATGATCGGTCAGTCGGTGATTACCATCATCATGCTAACAATTGGTCTGGGTACTTTAATTCGCAATCTGGTTGGTTTGATTTGGGGCACTCAACCGCAAGCGCCAGTCCCTTTGTTTGAGCCAGGTTCAATCATGGTGCTGGGTGCTCAAGTGCCTCGTGTTTATGTCTGGACGCTGATCGTTGCAACAATTTTAATTTTGGCATTTGTTATTTATTTTCGACGCTCCTCGCAAGGAGTAGCCATGCGTGCCGTAGCGTTTCATCAGGACTATGCTTCGCTGTCGGGAATTTCAATCAACCGCGTCTTTGCCTTATCGTGGGGCCTAGCCGGGGCTATGGCGACCATCTCTGGCATTCTGATGGTTCAGCTTGTTGGACTAGACCTTTCTTTAGATGCTCGCGGTCTATCAGCCTTTCCTGCGGCCATCTTAGGAGGCATAGACAGCATAGGTGGCGTGATCTTGGGCGGCTTGATCATTGGCGCTGTTGAGTCAATGGCGGGCGGCTACTTAGACCCACTGGTTGATGGGGGCAGTAAGGAGGTTGTGGGCTACATTGTTCTTCTTCTGATTCTAATGATTCGTCCATATGGGCTGTTTGGTACGCCTGAGGTTCGCAAGGTATGAACGGTCTCAATTTTTACCGAAACTACCGACTGAACTATCTTGAAGATCGGCAGTTGATTTCTGGCAGCCATAACTTCTGGATGCGTGTCTGGATGTTATTTTTGTTTGCATTACTGGTTTCCATACCATTCGTCTTTGAGTCCTACTTGGTCTATACCTTGAATCTAGCGGCAATTTCTGTCATTGGTGCCTTGGGCCTTAATCTACTGACGGGCAATACCGGTCAGATATCTCTGGCACACGCATCGTTCTTAGCGCTTGGCGCTTACACCACCGCCTATATGGCAAAGTTGGGGATTCCCTTCATTCTGGTCATCCCAATCTCTGGTGCTGTGGCGGCAGTGGCTGGATGTCTCATCGCACTGCCATCGTTGCGCCTTAAGGGCCTATACCTAGCGCTTGCAACTCTCTCTTTCTATGTCATCGTGGACTTCATTCTTCGTAAAGCCAGCAGCCTTACTGGCGGTTCTGCAGGAACGCATGTGCCTCAACCTGAGATTTTCAGTTGGACAATTAGTACCGATCGAGGCTTTTATTTTTTGATCTTAACGGTTGCAGTTATATGTGCCATCTTTGTAGCTAATCTGCAGCGAACATGGGTAGGCCGCGCCATGATGGCTGTACGCGACAGCGATATTGCGGCTGAAATGGCCGGTATTTCTGTGTTTCAAACCAAACTTATGGCCTTTGCTTTGTCATCTTTTCTGGGTGGCATAGCTGGTAGCCTACTCGGCTATTACTTACAGTTTATTAATCCAGATAACTTTAGTTTGGCTGTCTCTGTCGCCTATATTGCAATGATCATCGTGGGTGGTTTGGGGACTGTGTTTGGCGCCATTATGGGTGCTATTTTCATGACAATTTTGCCCGAGTTGGTTCGTGTTGGAGTGCATGCTATCTCTCGTGTTTACCCCACACTAGATGTTCAAACCAAGGGGGCTTTTGTAGAAGGTGCAGTCTATGGCCTAGTGATTATTCTCTTTCTCATGTTTAAACCGGAGGGAATGGTGCGTTACTGGCGTGACCTCATGGCTTATTTTCGGTCCTGGCCATTTGGACACTGAGCATTATTTCTTCCATCCCTCCTTATGAACATCAAGCTTGTGGAATCGAAAACCGCCGAAGTACTTCAACCTTTGTTGGATGTTCGTAATCTTGAAGTGGTCTATCACGATGTTGTCTTTGCCGTGAAAGGTGTTTCTCTTAAAGTTGCGCCGAACCAAGTGGTCGCACTGTTTGGTCCTAACGGCGCAGGAAAAACATCGCTTGTTCGTGGCATATCTCGGCTACTTCAGTCTACAGATGCTGAAATACAGAACGGATCAGTACATTTTGATGGCAAAGATCTTAACGGTTTAGCGTCACATGACATTGCTCGTCGAGGTCTATATCAGATCCCCGAGGGCGGCAATGTCATTAAGGAACTCACGGTGCGCGAGAACTTGCTTCTTAGTCAATTCTGCCGAGATGACAGGCGAGTACCCGATGAAGAATATGCGCGCGTCATTGACCGATTCTCGATCTTGAAAAAACGTGAATATCAACTAGGCGGCTATCTCAGCGGCGGAGAGCAACAGATGTTGTCCATGGCAAAGGCGTTGCTTGCCAAGCCACGAATGTTGATCTTAGATGAACCTACTTTAGGGCTTTCACCTATCCTGGTTCATGAAAACTTTGCTGCCTTGAATGAAATTAACAAGAACTTGGGACTGGCCATTCTGGTCATCGAGCAAAACGCGCGAGTTGCCCTAGATATTGCATCTTATGGCTACGTCATGGAAAGTGGCCGCGTTGTGTATGACGGCGCAGCGGATCAACTCCGCGGAAATCGCGAAATTCAAGAGTTTTACTTGGGTTTAGAAGGCGGCAACCGCAAGAACTTTCGTGAAGTAAAGCATTACAAACGCCGCAAACGCTGGCTGTCTTGATGGAAGGCACAGGAACATGAGTCAAGTCATCGATCGGCATTTGCCTTCTTATTGGAAATCCCGCGGGGAAGTTCTATCTTTTTTGACGCGCATCGATGTTGGTGAATTAGGTCAGCCACTGCTGGACATCCGCGACATCACAGTTCGATTTGGGGGCGTGAAGGCAGTCGACCAAATGGCATTGGATGTCAAGCGCGGCGAGATTCATGCGCTGGTAGGTCCGAATGGCGCGGGCAAAAGCACGATGCTCAATTGCATTTGTGGGTATTACCAGCCATCGATTGGGTCCATTGAGTTGGGAGGCGCTTCTCTGGTTGGGCTTCGCCCCGACCAAGTCGCACATCTGGGTGTCGCACGCGTCTTTCAGCGCATTGAGTTATTTCGCCGTATGACGGTGCTTGAAAACATTTTGGTGGGGCGTCATCGTTTCATGAAATCCGGTTTTTTAGCCAGTGGTTTGTACTGGGGTGCTGGTTATCAACATGAGTCAGCGCACCAACAAAAAGTTGAAGAAATCATTGAGTTTCTCAATTTACAAAGTGTGCGGAAGTCCCCTGTTGGTAGCCTACCGTATGGTTTGCAAAAACGTGTAGAGATTGGCCGTGCGTTAGCCGCCGAGCCACAACTGCTGCTTTTGGACGAACCCGTGGCTGGCATGAATCTGGACGAAAAAGAGGACGTTACACGCTATCTATTGGACATACGCGATGAAGTGGGCATGACAATCGTCTTAGTCGAGCATGAGATGGATGTGGTCATGGACATTTCAGACCGTGTGACTGTCATGAGTTTTGGCTGCCGAATCGCCTCTGGAATGCCAGACGAAGTGAGACAAAATCCATTGGTTATTCAGAGTTACTTAGGTGCGTGAATGAGTACTGAGAACAAAGACATTCACAAGTCAGTGAATGAGAGTCACAGTGGCCGAGGAGATACCTTGCCGCAGCAGTTATGGAATAACGCACACGACCATGGGCTAGAGCCTGCCATCCGAGAAAAACACTTAGGAATTTGGCAAGAGGTCAATTGGTCGGGCTACCTGGACCACGTAAGGCGCTTCACCTTGGGCTTGCTAGAACTGGGGTTGAAGCGTGGCGACACCGTAGCGATTCAGGCAGAGAATTGTCAAGAGTGGCTTTACAGCGATCTAGGCGTTCAATGTGCTGGAGGTATTGTCACGACTGTATACCCCACAAGTGCAACCGAGGAGGTGCGTCATATTCTGGTTGCAAGTCGAGCACGCATTGTGATTGCAGGTGACCAAGAGCACTTGGACAAGGTCCTTGAGTTGCACGCAGCTGGCATGCAGATCGATCGGATCATTGTCTATGATCCTCGAGGCGCTGGACCGCATCTAGGTGAACTAGTGATTTCTTATAAAGAAGTCGAGGCTTTGGGCGAGATACGCCACCAAAAAGAAAGGACTTTGTTTGAATCACTTGTCTTTGCAGTCAAGCCAGAAGATGTCTACGACATTATGTTTACGTCAGGCACGTCTGGCCTACCTAAGGGAGCGATGTGTTCGCAGCAAGGACCGGTGGTTGGTGCACGCTCCTTGCAAGCAGTGGTTAAAGGCACGCGTCAAGATTCTTGGCTTTCATACTTACCACTGTCCCATGCATTTGAGCGCATTATGAGTATTGCGATGCACTTGTCATGTGGGTATGTCGTGAATTTTGCTGACAGCATTGACACTGTGCAAATGGATGTCATTGAAATACAACCCACAATTTTTGGCGCTGTTCCCCGCATTCTGGAAAAGGTTAAAACGGGTGTGGACATTCGGATGGGTAAATCCACACGGATGAAAAAACTACTTTACCAGTGGGCTTTAGACATTGGTATTGCACGCGTGGCGAATCAACGAAAGGACATGAACTCCTTTCAAGTAGCGGGCGCCAATGTGCCAGTCGGTTGGAATGATGTTCAACTTGTTCCGACTCAATGGACCTTGCCCCAGCGGTTCATTTTTGTTTTAGTTCACTTTCTCGTACTGCGTCATTTGCGCAAGCACATGGGACTGCTGCATGCACGCTATGTGCTGTGTGGTGCCGCACCCATGTCGGCAGAACTATTTGAATACTATATGGCGCTGGGTATACCCATCGTGAATGCATTTGGCATGACCGAATTGCACAACATCCCCTGCGCCTCGCTGCCTGGAAATGATGTTCGTGGCACGGTTGGTCATGTTCTGCCAGGTTGGGAAGCCATGAAGAACCCCGAAGGTGAGTTACTTTTAAGAGGTCCTATTGGATTCTCTGGCTATCGAGGCAAAGAAGACGAATTGGCTGAAATTATGGACGCCAATGATTGGCTGCATACCGGTGACTTGTGTGAACTGTATCAAAACGGTTATGTGGCCATCGTAGGACGAAAGAAGGATGTGCTAATTACCAGTGGTGGGAAAAATATCTCGCCAGAGTTGATTGAAAATAAAATCAAGTCCAGCCCATACATCAGTGAGGCAATGGTAATAGGTGACGGAAGACATTACCTAACTGTATTGATAGAGCTTGATGCAGATGCGGTTGGCGACTTGCTGCAGCGTCAAGGTATCAGCTACACAACATTGCGTGACATGGCGACAAATAGCATGGTAGTCAAGCTGATCGAGACCGAAATCGAAGGGGTTAACAAGGAGTTAGCTCGCGCTGAGACCATCAAGAAATTTGTCATCATTCCTCGCGACCTGAGTCATGACGATGGCGAGATGACGCCGACTCGAAAGGTTAAACGCACAGAAATGGAAAAGCAGTTTTCCGACCTGATTGAAGGTATGTATTCCGAGTCGATCAATCAGAATTTAAATGTGATTCGGGCGACATGAGCGCACATCAATTAAATGAGAATTATGCTGGTTCGTCTTGAAAATTCTGGGCGTTTCTTCGAAACGTCCGATGGGGAAACTATTTTGGATGCGGCTGAACGCAGCGGCATCAACTTGCCCTATTCTTGCCGTGATGGCATCTGCGGCACTTGCAAGGCTCGACTTTGTAGTGGCGAAGTGGATTATGGTTTTTATGCTAGCGCTGCACTGTCCGAGGAAGAACGCGCGCAGGGATATTTCCTAATGTGCTGTGGCACCGCACAGTCCGACCTTTTGGTAGATGCGCCAGTAGAGGAGTTGGGCTTTGCGCCTAGCCCGCTGGCATTTGAGGGTCATGTTTTGAGCATTGAGCGATTGAGCAGCGATGTCGCTGTCTTGCGTATAGGACTCCCAGTTGGAACCACTTTTCGTTTTCGGGCTGGTCAATACGTCGAGCTAATTGTTCACAAAAATCAGCGCCGTAGCTTCTCAATTGCAAATGCGCCCCAAGATCATGGTGTTATTGAACTCCATGTGAGATTGGTGGAGGGTGGTTTGTTTACACCCACAGTTTTTGAAGGTTTAAAGCTTTCAGATCCAATTTCTTTGGTTGGACCAAAGGGTGGGTTTTACTTACGTGCAGAAGATCGACCTGTAATCATCGTGGCAAGTGGAACCGGTTTTGCGCCAATCAAGTCGATGGTGCTGGATGCAGTTCGTCGCAAACTCAAGGGACCGGCCACCTTGTATTGGGGTGGGAGAAAAAAGGCAGATCTTTACATGCATGAACTTCCATTTGAATGGGAGCAAAGATATCCTGGATTTCACTATGTGCCCGTGCTGTCCGATGCGCACTCAGAAGATCAATGGACAGGACGTCAAGGCTTAGTTCACCAAGCCGTCATGGCCGATTTTCCCGATTTGTCTGGCCATGATGTGTATGCATGCGGTGTACCTGCGATGGTTGAAGCGGCTCGGCACGATTTCATTGAACGATGCGGCCTACCATTCCAGAACTTCTTTGCTGACATTTTTCTAACAACAAAAGATCGTCAGAAGCCAGGGGATTCATAAGTTGTGGATTGTTGAATCGGAACGAGTAGTTTCCAACAAATGCGCAAACCTCGAATTGATTCAAGATGTTCTGCTTGGTATTAACTAGAAGGTGCAATTAGATGAATATCTGGAAAAGGCATATTGATGTCAAGAAGCTGACTGACATGCACATTGACACGGCAGTTCAACATGCAGGAATTGAGTTCCTCGAGGTGGGGGAAAACTTTATTCGTGCGCGTGTACCGGTAGACAAGCGCACACGACAGCCCTATGGATTACTTCATGGGGGTATATCGATTTTGCTGGCCGAAGCGATTGGCTCCTGTGGCGCGCATTTCAGCTGCCCTGAGGAGTATATTTCCGTGGGTCTAGACATAAATGCAAATCATCTTCGCAGTGCGAAAACGGGTTGGGTTACCGCAAAGGCAAGTCCTGTCCATATTGGTCGCAGTACGCATGTCTGGCATATAGAACTTCACAATGAATCAGGCGAGTTGATTTGCATTTCTCGTTTAACTATGGCGATTCTTAAAGCGACTAAAGAATCCATTTAGGTTTTGATCTCAAATTTAGAGAAGAAAAGTCCACTTGTTATAAATTATCATTTCTTGCGTGCTCACCAGCATGCAATTTCGTTTTTCTACAGCTTTAACTAATTAAAGTCTGAAATTTTTGCTTCCACATTTGCTTCCACACCTCTGTAGATCGCTTGCAACCTATTGATTTGTAATAGGTTTTATTTCTTCAAGCTGCTCATAATCCTTTGGTCCCCCCATGACAAAGAACATCAGCCGCGAAGCGCTCTACGTTCCTCGGCCACATGTAAAGATCAACTCATTAAGTGTGGAATTAAAAGCGAGATTGCTGGAATGTAGGTAATCAACATCAGGGTAATAACGCCCAACCCCAAGAACGGCCATAAGGCGTTAATCTGCTCCTCAAATTTAATGCCGGCAATGCGCGAGGTGATCATTGCGGCCGAAGCCACGGGTGGGGTCAAAACGCCAAGTTGCAAATTGACGACCAAGATGACGCCAAAGTGAACGGGGTCAATGCCTAGTTTTTTAACCAAGGGCAATAGCAAAGAGGTTGCTAACAACAGCGCAGGCGCAGGCTCTAAAAATAATCCTAAAAACAAAAGGGCCACATTCAAAATTGCCAATGTTTCAATCTTGCCAAAGCCATCCAACATGCCGAGCATCACTTGAGGCGCTTGACTGCGAGTCAACACCCAAGTGAAAAGCCCAGAAGTTCCTAAAAGAAGCATCACCACACCGGTGTCTTTGGCTGTATTTTTAAAAGCCAAATAAATTTCACGAACTGGAACTTTGCCGTTCAGTTTGCCTTTCACGACAGCATAGACAAAAGCGTACAAAGCTGCTGCACCTGCAGACTCCGAAATGGTGAAAACACCACCCAATACACCTGAAATGATGACCGCTGGAATGACCAATGCTGGCATTGAAATCCAAAATGCTTTCAAGGCCCTGCCAAAAGAAAATCTATGCGTCATCGCGCCGTAATTGTGTTTGCGCGACATCCAGTATGCATATCCACCAAAAACCAAAGACAGTAATAGACCTGGAATCACACCCGCCAAAAACAATTTAATGACAGATATCTCGGCTGCAAAGCCATACAAAATAAACAAAATACTGGGCGGAATGATGGGACCCACAATGTTAGCCGCAGCGGTCACCGCACCGGCAAAGGCAGGTGGATAACCTTCCTTTATCATGGCAGGAATCAGCATGGACCCCACTGCCGTGGTATCAGCCATACAAGAGCCTGAGATACCTGCAAACAAGGTTGAAGCCGTCACATTGCCAATGGCCAGAGACCCCCGCATATGGCCCACCATCGAGGTGGCAAAGGTGACCAGAGAATTGGTCACACCACCCACACTCATTAAATTGGCCATCAGCAAAAACATAGGGATGGCTACCAATGGGAAGGACTGCAAGCTGTGAAACATTTGCATTGCAATGACAGCCCAACCGTTGGCACCATCGATGACCAGCACGCCAATGATGGAGGCAATGCCAATGCTGAAAACAACAGGTACACCCACCGTTAGCAACGCAAAGAATATCAAAATTGCATAAAGTCCAATCATTTGGCGTCTTTCTTTTGATCTATTGGTGACTCACTTGTGAACAATTTTTCAATTGAAAAAATTGCCATGAACAAAGCACAAAAAATGGTAATAAAGTAAAGTTGCGACCAAGTCACTTCCCACAACAAACCCTCCACCACAGACGTACTCGTGGCGTCCATCAACATGAGGCCAGAATAGCCAAGTGCCAGCGCAAAAAGCAAGGTCATGAACTGCGCAAAAACACGACAAACTTTCTGCCCAGTTGCGCCAAATCGATTTACCAAGAAATCAGTGGCCATGTTTTCATTGGTTCGCACTGCAGCAGTGCCTGCAAGAAATGTCATCCACGCCAAAGACGTTGCGGCCACTGAGTCTGACCAAGTGGTTGCATTGCCCATGACATACCTGAAAAATACTTGAATGCAAATTGCGGCCAAGCTCACTGCCACCAATGCAGTGCTGAAGCTGTCAATGAAATTTTCAGCCCAATCGAGCACTTTTTTCATTCAAGTTACCTCACTTGATTTCGCCAGTTAGGCGTTGTGACCATTGATACACTTCTGGCAATTGAGTTTTTAAAGACTCATTTTGCTGACGCATTTGATCAATTGACAAGCCAGGCTCGACAAACTTGACGCCCTTGGCCTTAAATTGTTCAATCAGTTTTTTCTCATCGTTCTTTGTGTTCTCACTGTAAAAAGCGGAAGCTTCTTGGGCCGCACGCAAAAACGCTTCTTTGTTTTTAGGCGAAAGTCCATCTACCCAACGTCCGTAAGTCAAAAACGCTTTGGGCGAAAGCACATGCGATGTCATCACAACGCTTTTAGAAACATCTTGCATCGAAATGCCAACCATGTCGGTGATGGCCCCTTCAATGCCTTCGACCACGCCTTGTTGCATGGCGGTGAACGTTTCGGCAATGCTCATGGGTGTTGAGCTCAAACCCAAATTTCGTATTTGATTGACATAAATTGCTGTTCCGGGAACACGAATTTTCATGCCCTTCAGATCAGCAAGTGACTTGGCATCGCGAGTTGTATAAATCCAGCGAGGCACATTCCAAGACGGTGCAATCATGCGATAGCCACTTCGTTTTTCAACTTCAGCGATCAATGCTTTGCCCCCTGGGCCGTTCCAAGCTGCCATCATTTCATCTTGATTTTTGAACAGGAAGGGCCATGAATTGGCTGTGACGATGGAAACTTGCTCACCCAAAGCATCTGGCTGAATGAACATGACATTGACCAAATTGAGTTTCATTTGTGTCGCCATGGTGCCAAATGTGCCAAGTTGGCTATTGGAATAAATTTCAACACTTAAATCGCCATTGCTGTATTTTTCAGCCCTCTCTTTAAAGACCGCCAATGATTTTCCAGCCAGCGCAATGGGTGAACCTGTGTCACCCGCAACAACCTTGGTCACAGCCAAGGCTTGTCCCGTAAACAACGCACCGACCAAAGTCAGCGCAGCAAATACCATTTGAAATAATTTCTGTTTAGTCATTTTGGTCTCCGGTTGAGTTAAATCAAGCCCATGCTTGCGATGCGTTTTTCAATGGTAGGTTGCCAACCACCCTGCGCAATGGTTTGGAGTAATGAAGCATCCAAAGGCGCATATTTTTTAGAAGTTTGACGGGTTAAATTTTCAAACAAACCTGTTTCAAAATTAACCCGCAATAAATCACCAGTTTCACATTCGTCAACGACGCCTTCGCACTTGGTCATGAACGGCAAGCCAGCGTTAATGGCGTTACGGAAACTACCGCGAGGTATGGACTCAACAACCAAGCCCAACTCCAAGCCGCGGATACCAAGTAAGCCTTGGATATGCGGATTGCCTTGTGCAAAACGCTTGCCGGCAACAATGATGTCGCCTGGCGAAACTTTTTTATGAAAATCGGGGTCAATACCGCACATGCAAAACTCACGCAAAATTTCAAGGCGAGTT
>Ga0114974_10001647_pt1 | contig 17572 bp, 12 predicted proteins | sample S_130206_EF_Meta_FD_87318 | JGI IMG/M metagenome (GOLD analysis project Ga0114974, IMG submission 87318) | Freshwater microbial communities from Lake Simoncouche, Canada to study carbon cycling - S_130206_EF_MetaG | ecosystem: Environmental > Aquatic > Freshwater > Lake | place: Lake... | reverse complement strand
GCCGGCCTTCAGCTTCTCCTCGACACTCGACGCCACCTCAGTGGCATCGACCCAGCTGTTCGAGAAGATGCTGTACGCCTCGTAGCCGTAATAGAGCGCCGTGCCGATGATGATGACGCCGAAGCCGTGCTTGATGGTGTTCATCCACGCGCCAGGTTTCGGCAGTGCAGCGATCCCCGCGCCGGCGATCGGCCACGGAATCGCCATGCCGACGCCCAGCACGAACGGCAGCGCCAGCGCCGCAGTCGTGCCGGCGGCGTAGAGGTTGCTCGAGAAGAGCACCACCTGGATGACCACCGGCGCCACGCAGGCGCCGGCGAGCAGCGCCGCCACCGCACCCATGGTGAAGGCCAGCGCGATCGACCCCTGGCTGCTGCCCGTCTTCAGGTTCGACGAGAAGCGCGAAAAGTCGATGTTCACGACGTCGAACATCGCCAGGCCGAGCACGACGAACAGCACGGCGATGCCGAGGTTGAACCACGGCGACGCGTTGATGGTGCCGAACGAGCTGGCCGTGAGCACGACGATGAGGCCGAGGACGCCGTAGACGATGGCCATGGCGGCGCCGTAGGCCAGTCCCAGCAGGAACCCGCGCTGCCGCGACCCGGCCTGTGCACCCGCGCCGATGATCGCGAGGTTGATCGGAATCATCGGCAGGACGCACGGCGTCAGGTTCAGCGCCAGGCCGCCGAGCAGCACGATCAGGATGATGGCGATCGGACCCTGCCCCTCGAGCATGCCCTTTTCGCGCACGCCCTTCTCGGCGTTCGAGATGAAGGTGAGGAAGTCGCTCGTCGGCAGGTAGCCGAAGGTCGTGCCCTGTTCGGCGAAGCCATCGAGCGCCGCAATCTCATCCGCGCTCGACGCCGGCGCGCCCGCCGGTGCGGTAGCGGTGGTGGCTGCAGGAGACGCCTGGGCACCCGGCTTGTCGCCGCTGCCGAACGCGATGGTGCCGAAGACATCCGTGTGCGCCGCAGCCGCGCGAGCGGCGCCGACGTCGAACGTCCACACCAGTTCGGCGCGCGTCGGGATGTAGCACATCGTCTCGTCGCAGGCCTGGTAGCGCAGCCGCGCGGGAATGGTGATCGTTCCAGGGGCGACGCTCGCGTCCACCTTCAGCACGACGCCGATGGCGAACTGACGCTCGAAGACGCTGAGCGGCTGATCGGCACCGCGCTGCACCAGATCGGTCGGCTTCGGGAAGACGATCTCCGACACCGTGACGCCAGCCGGCAGCGGCTGGTCGGGCGACGGCACGGTCAGCACCACCGGAATGAGCATCGGGTCGCGCGGTTTGTTCGAGTTCATGTGATAGCCCTCAGGCAACTGCACCTGAAGGGCAACACGAACCTCGGAGCCGGGCGTGGCGGTGGCGGTTTCGACGAGGGGGGAGAGGTCGGCCTTCGCGGGCCCGCGCTGCGCGGACAGGACGGAAGGCGCACTCACGAATAGGGCAAGCGCGAGGAGCAGTGCGTTAGTGCGCATGATGGTCATTGGTCGTTAGTCATTGGTCGTCGGTCGGAGGTCATGACCCACGACTAATGACCAACGACCAACGACCACCCGACTATTTCACTTCATTGAGCCGGATAATGCCCGGAGCAGCCGGCAGCGACGAGGGGTCGACCGCGCCCTTGACCGGCGGCAGGTCCTGGTAGAGGAACTCCCACTTCCAGCGCTCGGACGGATTGGATACTTCCAGCCACGTGCTGGCCGACATCGGCCGCTGGAAGGCCAGGCCTGACAGCGACTGCACCGCATCGACACCGGCAAGGCGCGCGGCCACATCGGCGCGAACCTGAGCACTGGCGGTGTACTCGAACGTGACGCCAAGGGCGCGCGCGAGTTCGACCACGATCTGCCAGTCGTCCTTCGCCTCGCCAGGCGCGTTGATCGACTTCGAGGTGCCCTGGAGCAGCCCCTTGTCGTTCGTGTAGGACGCATCCTTCTCGACGAACGATGCACCCGGCAGCACGAAGTCGGCGGCCTTCGCCAGGTCGGTCAGCAGGACCCCCTGCACGACGAGCAGCGGCAGCTTGCCAGACTGACGGGCCGCAGCGAGCCAGCTGAGATCGCCGATGGTGCCGTCCGGACCCGAATCGAAGACGTAGAGCGCCGCCACGGAGCCGGCTTCGACAGCCGCGCGCAACGCGCTGATGTCGGCGGCACCCTGCTCGGCGCCAACCGCGCCAGGCACGAAGCCGAAGATGCGCGCGCCGTTCACGTTCGGGGCGTCGACCGCAGGCACGACGAACTTGGTGCGGGCCGGCTGCTGCTTCGGGGAGACGCGCCAGCTGACCGAGATCGACTTCGGACCGTCGGCGCCGCCCAGTTCCTCGGTGAGCCGGCGGAACAGGAAGAACTCCTCATGCGAGGCATGCGCCGAGAGGAGGAACCGGACGTCCTTGCCGGCCGAGCCTGCCGCCGTCAGTTTCGCCGCCACCTTCGATACCGCATCGCTCCACGACGCCGGCTGCAATACACCAGCCGCGTCGCGCACCAGCGGCTGGTGCAGGCGCTCGTCGCCTTCGATCCAGCCGAAGTCGAACCGGCCGATGTCGCACATCCAGTAGCCGTTGACATCCGGGTTGAAGCGCGGCGTCATGCGGATGAGACGCGACCCCTTCGCCCACTCCGGCTTGGCCTTGATCCAGGCGTTGGTGTTGCAGCCCTTCGAGCACATCGTGCAGATGGTGTCCGCCACGTTGGGGTTGTCCCACGGGCGCGACTTGAAACGGTAGTGCTTGGTCGTGATGGCGCCGACCGGGCAGACGTCCATGAGGTTGCCCGAGATGAGCGAGTGGACGCCTTCGTCGCGGAAGGTGCTGATCTGGCTGCCGTTGCCGCGGTCGATCACGCCGATCTGCGCGTCGCCTTCCACTTCGTCCATGAAGCGGATGCAGCGCGTGCACATGATGCAGCGCTGGCGGTTGAGCATCAGCGTCGGGCCGAAGTCGACGTCGCCACGCACGCCCTCGCCGTCGAAGACGCGCCGCGGGAATTCCATGCGGCTCTGGTCGGGGCCGAACGTATACGAATAGTCCTGCAGGGGACACTCGCCGCCCTTGTCGCACACCGGACAGTCGAGCGGGTGATTGACGAGCAGCAGTTCGAACACGCCGGCACGGGCAGCGACGACCTCTTCACTGCGCGTGTGGACCACCATGCCGTCGGTGGCCACGGTCGAGCAGGAGGTCTGCAGCTTCGGCATCTTCTCGACTTTCACGATGCAGACGCGGCAGGAGCCTTCGATGCCAATTCCGGGGTGATAGCAGTAATAGGGAACCGAAATGCCAGCCTCGGTGGCGGCCTGAAGGACGGTCTTCCCCTTGTCGACGGTGACCTGGCGGCCGTCGATCGTCAGCGTGACGGATTCCATAAGTGACTGATTCTACCGCACCGAATTGGTCAATTGAGCATCCAGCCGTCCGGCCGGCTATTTGGCACCGGATGCGTCGCGGAACTCCGCCAGCGAGACGTCCCGGCGGGAGATGGCCGCCGACTTCAGCGGCGAGTCGAGCGGCACCGCTACCTCGACCACCCGGTCGGTCACGCGCACGGTGATGTCCTGGCTCCGGCCGTTGGCAAAGGTCAGGGTGACCAGCGCCGGCAGGTCGAAGATGTCGCCCGTCTGCTCAAACCGCAGGACGGCGGTCTGCCCGTCACTGCGCGATTCCACGCGGTAGCCGAACGTGACATGCGGCAGGGTCGAGCCGTAGATCCAGCGCTCGAAGAAGCGCCGGAGGTCGAGTCCCGTCTCCAGTTCCATGGCCACCCGGAAGTCCTCTGAGCCGACCTTCCGGAAGCGCGAACTCATGTAGAACCGCCGCAGCCCCTGAAAAAACGCCTCGTCGCCGGCCATCAGCCGCAGCATGTGCAGCACCATCGCGCCCTTGTTGTAGACGATGGCGCGGAAGGCGCGGCCATCGCTCTTGATGTGGCCCACGCGGTAGCCGAGGTGCACCGGGCCCTGGGGCGACTCGTTGATGGCCCAGCGCCGCATGCGGCGCAGCACGCCCTGAAACACATCGTCGCCACGGGCGTTGTTCGCGTAGAGCGCCGCGAAGTACTGCGAGAACCCCTCGCTCAGCCACTGGTCGTGATAGTTCTGCCAGCCGACGCCGTGTCCCCACCACTGATGCGCAATCTCGTGCGCCATGAAGAACTCGGGGTAGTTCTCGAACGCCGCCGGGTCGTTGCGCCAGACGAGCGGACTGTTCGGGAGCGGCTGGTTGAGTTGTGCGAAGTACGGCGGGCTGTGACCGCCAGGCGTCAGGTTCTCGACCAGCGCGATCGTGAAGCTCGGATACGGCGCATCGCCGATGACCGACTGGTAGAACCGCATGATGTCCGCCGCGCGGCCAGCCAGCGGCCGGCTCTCGCGCGTCTGCCGCGGGTTGGCCTCGATGCTGATCCGGACGCCCGGAAGCGGCTCCGGCGACGCCATCTCGGCGTCGGTCAGCGGGACGGCCGGCTTGCCGTCGAACGAGATCTGGCTCTGGTCGGTGCGGATGAAGCGGCTCACGATGAACGACAGGTAGCGCGCCGGACGCGACGCCAGGAACACATAGGCGCGGCGGGCATCGGCCGGGTTCGCTCCGACCAGTACTTCCGGCGTGCCGGTCAGGTCGCCCGAGGCGACGCAGCCGTAGTCGATCGGGACGGTGAGGCGGATCCGCGCCGTCGCGTAATCGCTGACGGTCGACTGCGGATACCAGAAGCTCCGGTTGCTGTAGAGGAAGCTCGGTTCCGCCCGCGGCATCGACACATCGTCCGGAAACTGCGACTGCGCGCCGAACGGAGCCGCGCCAGGTTCGGCCTGTCCCATCGCCAGCGTCTCCCGATCCGGTGACTGCGGCCCCAGCCGTCCGGCGTAGATGAACGTGAGCGAGAGCTCCGCATCCTTGTCGAGCAGCGACGGGAGGTTGATCAGGACGGTGTTCTGGTTGGTGACGCGCAGGTTGAACAGCCGCCCGAACTTGTCGCTGACAATCGAGCGGATCACCAGAGAATCGGCCAGCTTGATGGTCAACTGGCCGAGGCCGGGCAGGCGCGACTTGATGCGCATCCTCGCCCGCCCGTCGATCCACTGCCGGTTCGGCAGCGCCGTCACGTCGATGTCGTAGTCCAGCACGTCGTACGCCGCGAGGTCGTCCTCGTTGTAGAAGCGGCCGCGCGTGGCCAGTTTCTCCTTCGACGCGTAGATGGCGACGTTCCGGTGCCGTTTCCGCTCGAAGACCGAGATGTCCTCGGCTTCGGCCGCCGACCGTGTGTAGGTCAGCGTCTCGAAGCGCTGGGTGCGCACTTCGGCGAGGAAGTCGTCTGGGCCTGGCAGCAGCGTCCATGCCTCGCGCGTGAGATCGGCCAGGTCGACGGCAAACGACTTCGGCGACTCCTCGCGGAAGATCTCCTGCGCACGCTTCAGGTCGCGCGGGTTCACGGCGCGCTCGACGAGCATCGACGCGTCGAAGTGCTGGCTGCCGGTGCCGACGCGAATGAAGGCCCCAGCGAAGCGCGTCTCCAGCACGTCGGCGCCAGTGAAGATGCGCACCTGGCCCTGCTCGGTCTCCGGCGCGGGCGAGAACCGCATGTCGCCACGTCCCATCACCACCAGGCCGGTCGTGCCCCGCTCGGTATCGATGCGGAAGACCGTGCCTTCTGTGAGCGTCAGCGTGAGGTCTTCAGCGGTGATCGACAGGTTGCGCGCGTCGTACTGCCTCGCGGTGTCCATCGTCAGGCGGAACAGGTTGTCGACCGACGACACCGTCTGCTGGCGCATCATCGCCCACGAATCGCCCGAGGGCCGCATGAACAACTGCCACGTCGCGATGCGGGCGCGGTTGCCGTACTCGATGAACGCATCGACCGTCAGGCCGTACACCGTGCCGGGAATGCCGGACAGCGAGAGTTCCTGCCGGTCGCGCTCCTGGACGACGACGCGCGTGGCGCCGTGGCCGAACTCGGCGTGTGCGAACGCCAGCGCGTCTGCGCGGCTCCCGAGCGGCCCCTCCAGGTCGGCAAACGCCTCATCGTCGGCGGCCTGGATGATCGGCTCGAGCTTCTGGAGGAAGGCGCGGATCGTGACGTCGTCGTCGAGCCGGTCCGGGGCGCTTGCGGCCGTCGCCTGTGACGAGGCCGGCGCCTGCGCGCTCGCGCCGGTCGGACGGCCGACGAGTGCCGCGAGCGCGACCAGCGCCGTCGCCAGCCAGGCGCCAGGCGTCGACCGGGACGGCATCAGGGAGTGATGCCCAGCTCTGTGGCAGCGCGGCTGAACGTATCCAGCGCAGCGATGCCGGTGGCCGCCACCGACGGCGGGTGCGAGGTCGAGTAGCGGAAGGAACGGGCGCGGTGGTGCAGGAACTTGATGAAGGCGCGGTTGCCCGCGACGTAGCCGGCGAGCCGTTCTTCCCGCTCAACGTGGATGGCCGTTGTCCCGGCGATGGTGCCCACCACCTGGCGGTGGGCGACGGTTGTGGTGGCGGGTTGCTCGCCTTCGAGGACGCGCAGTTTCCGGTAGAGCCGCTGCGACTTCAGCGAGTCGAGTTCGACGGCGAAGTAGGCCAGAGGGTTCTGACGCATGGCGACCCTATAGTGACGCTCGCCGTGAGCGAAACGTTCCGCCGCGCGCGTCCTGCATGCAGTTCTACTGCAGCGTCATGAACAGCACGGCCCAGGGCAGGATGGCGACCGCGATGTAGAACACCGACAGCAAGGCGACGATGAGATGAATCCGGCGGAGGTGGAGCACGATGCCGAGTCCAACAGCGAACAGCTTCGTGGCTGTGAGCCCGGCGCCGACGCCGGCCATCGACACGGCCGAGCTCACCAGTGGATTGGCCTCGATCGACATTCCCCAGATGTGCACGCCCAGGTAGGTCAGCACACCGTCCAGCCCCTGCACGACCACGAAGACGAGCATCGCGAGGTCGCCAAAGACTCCGTGGGGTGAATCGAGCCGCCCCTCGAGAATTGTCCGCCTTACCGCTGTTAATGACGACATTAGTCCACAGGAATCGGAACTTATCGAGCGAGAACTGTGCAGAACGCGCCAGTGTTCCGAACGTAGTCAAGATTCGCGCCGCCGCACGCTGAATCCACTCATCGAGCTCGAAGACGTGCCGGAGCGTGCTCAGCCTGGGTTGAGGCTGGCCTGCCGACCGCCGACCGCGGCCGCGGTCACCGAAGGAAGTCCGCCGTGTAGTCCGCCATCAGGCGGTACACCTCCGTGAGCTCCTCAGGCGATGCCAGAAAGACAATCCGCAGGTAGCCCTCCGCTGCCGGCAATCCAAAACCCGATCCATAGACGACGAGCACGCCGGTGGCGCGGAGCAACCCGAGCACATATTCCTCGTCGGTGCGACCCGGCGGTAGCGGGATGCGCGGCATCGCGTAGAAGCCGGCGGTGGGCGTCATGCAGGTCACGCCAGGCATGGCGCGAAGCGCATCAGCGGTCAGCGTGGCTCGCAGCTTCAAATCGGTGCGGAACGTCCCCTGGTGCGACTTGTCGCCGGTCAGCGCGGCCGTCACCGCGTACTGCATCGGCACGGTGCTGCACAGGCGGCCATCGGCGAGCTTCCGGATCGCCGCCGCCACATCGTCAAGGCGAGGCGAGCGGCCGATGGAGAGCCAGCCGGTGCGCCAGCCCGGGGCCAGATAGGCCTTCGACAGGCTCGAAAAGGAAATGATTGGCGCATCGGGCGCCAGCTTGCCGAGTGGATCGACCGGGCCGTCGTAGCCGAGGTCGGCATAGACCTCGTCAGCCAGGATCGCAAGTCCGTGCTTCTCCGCAAAGGCGATCAGCGCACGGCGCGACTCCACCGGGTAGGTGGCGCCGGTGGGATTGTTGGGGTCGATGACGACCACGGCCCGCGTCCGCGGGGTCACGAGCGACGACAGGTGCTCGATGTCCGGAGTCCAGCCCTGCGACGGATCGCACCGGTAATAGCGCGCGTTGGCGCCGAGCTTGGCGATGATGGCCGTGTACAGCGGGTAGGTCGGCATCGGCACGAGGACTTCGCCCTCCTCGTCCAGCAATGCCGTCAGGGCCAACTCGATGCCTTCGGACGTTCCTGCGGTGATGTACACCCGGTCCGCGGAAATCGGCCAGCCGTTCGCGGTGTGCTCCGCGGCGACGGCCTCGCGAGCCGAGGCGAGACCAGCCGACGGCCCGTAGCCGTTGTGCCCGTCGCGCAGCGCCTTCTCGACCGCTTCGACCAGATGCATGGGCGGCTTGAAGCCGAATGCGACCGGGTCGCCGATGTTCAGATACCGGACTTTTTTCCCCGCAGCCTCAACTCGCTGGGCCTCCACGACGATATTGCGAATCGCATAGGAGAACTGGCCGACACGGCGGGAGACAGGAATAGCAGGATGCGTCATGCTCACCACGCGATCTTACAGCGGTGTGCAAGCGGGGCGCGCGTCGGGGCTGATCGGCGTAATGGGTGTAGTTCTTACACCTTGATACGCGGCGCGATCGACCGCGGCAGTGTATTTATTGCACGATGTTCAGGCCAACGGTGGTCTTCCTGGACGGCGTCGATCCAGTCAAGTTGCTATGATGCAATCACTTGCGAGTTTGGCAGGGTATTTGGAATAGCGGAGACCGATGACGCGAAGCGACCTCATCAACGTGACGGCAGCGATGCTGGTGGCGGTGGCGGCCGGAGTGGAGACGGTCTCGGCCCAGCAGACGCAGCCCAGCATCCCGCCGGTGGCGACGTTCAGGGCGAGCGTCGACCTGGTGCGGGTCAGCGCGGTCGTGCGCGACCGCAAGGGGCGCTTCGTCCGGGACCTGGCCGTTCGGGACTTCGAAGTACTCGATGGAGGCGAGCCGCGTCGCATTCAGGAGTTCCGGCATGACGACTCGGCGGTCAGCATCGCGCTGCTGTTCGACGTGAGCGGCAGCATGGCGTCCAGGATGGGGCATGCCCGCGAGACGGCGGAGCAGGTCCTCAGCTGGCTGAACCTGCAGGGGGATGAAGCCGCGGTCTACACGTTTGACACGCGACTCGAGGAGGCCACCCCGTTCACGGCCGGGCTTCAGCGCCTGCCGGCCAGCATGAATGCACTGTCGCCGTTCGGTGCCACGTCGCTGCACGACGCGGTGGCGCACACGGCGGAAAAGGTGGCAACCCGCGAAGGACTCCGGCGCGCGGTCGTGGTGTTGACGGATGGCCGCGACACCTCGAGCCGCCTCTCACCGAGCGACGTATCGGGCATTGCCAGCTCGATCGACGTGCCGGTCTACATCGTCGGCATCGTGTCGGCGATTGACAACCCGTCGGCCGACATCTCGGCGACAACCATCGAGCGCTCAGCCTTGACCGGACCGCTGAGCGACCTCGCCTACTGGACCGGTGGACGCGCGTTCGTGGCGAGCAGCATCGCCGACCGCAGCCAGACGGCGCGTCAGATTGTGGACGAACTGCGGCATCAGTACCTGATTGCGTTTGAATCGAGCGGCAAGCCGGGCTGGCACCCGCTCGTGGTCCGCGCCAAAGACAAGGACCTTACCGTGCGTGCCCGGAGTGGTTATTTTGCGGGGCAATCTCGCCCGATTTCGGATTAGGAAGGATCGACACCATGCGTAATCTGTTTCTGGCCATCCCGATTGTGGTGATTGCCATCGGCGGTTCCACCGCCTGCGCGACGAAGAAGTTCGTGCGCACCAGCGTTGGCGAAGTGAATGACAAGGTCGACTCGCTCGGGCGATCGCTCGAGGAGACCCAGGAGCGCACGCGCCAGAACGAAGCCAAGATTGGCGACGTCGATCAGCGCGCACAGGCAGCGGCGGGTCAGGCCAAGCAGGCCGCCGACGCGGCCAACTCGGCGGCCGGTCAGGCCTCCAACACCGCCAACTCGGCGGTGGCCAAGGCCGACGCGGTCGACAAGGCCTCGAAGCGCATCGTCTTCGAAGTCGTGCTGAACGAAGATCAGGGCAACTTCAAGTTCGGCAAGACCGACCTGCCGGATGAGGCGAAGGCGCGTCTCGACGAGATGATCACCAAGATCAAGGCCGACCCGAAGGGCGCCTACTTCGAGATTGAAGGACACACCGATGATGTTGGTGCGCAGGAAGTGAACCAGCGTCTCGGCCTGGAGCGTGCGGAAGCGGTGAAGATGTATCTCTACGAGAAGCACCAGATCCCGCTGCACAAGATGAACGTGCTCAGCTACGGCGAAGACAAGCCGGTGTCGCCGAACAAGACGAAGGCGGGCCGTGCGCAGAACCGCCGCGTCGTCATCAAGGTGCTCGCCTAGCACGTGTTCCAGGCGTAGCGGCCGACCTTGAGGTCGGCCCAGTTCAGACCAACACGGGTGCGGGCCATAGGGCTCGCGCCCGTGCCGTGTACGGACGTATCAAATCGGGCCGTCGGCGAGAGGTCCAATCGTAAGATTGGAAGAGATGGCCATTCGAACCGAACTGAACCTGAGGCTGCCCAACAGTCCGGGGGCGCTCAACGAAGTCTGCCGTGCGCTGGCCGACGAGCGCGTGCGGATTCAGGCGTTGATGCTGGAGCCCGGGGGTACGCTGCGCCTGCTGGTCGACAACCCGGTCCGGGCGGTGAGTGTCCTGCGCGAGCGCCGGCATGTGGTCGACGAACGCGACGTCCTGGTCACTCCGCTGCCGAATACGCCTGGCGGACTGGCGTCGGTCCTCGCACTCGCGCGTGACGCCAGCATCAACATCGAGTATGCCTACGCGGCGGCGCCCGAGTCGAGCCAGGCGGCCGTTCTCGTGCTCGGCGTCGACGACGCGGCGCGCGCGTCGATGTCTGCCGGCCTCTGAGTCGCGACACCAGCGCCGCTAGAGCCGTCCGTACTTTTTCGACCACGCCCGCAGCGCGGCCTGACGTTCCCGCGCCACGTCCTGATCGCCGAGCGCGTCGACCGGCCAGGGCAGGCGATACGTCCAGTTCTTCTCCCCGACCGTTGCCGGTTCGTTGATCCGATCGTCCCACCCGAACACGTCCTGCACGGGCAGCAACAGGATGTTCGACGCCGACGCGAACAGCAGTTCGAGGAACAGGTCGCGGACGCCCGGGACAAACGGCGCCGTGAAAATGTCGAGCCGCCCCGCCAGTTGCTGCACCGACCCAACCGCCGCGATCGCGGTTTTTTCGGCGGTGGTGGCCGTGGCCTCCCACCAGGAGATGAGCGGTTCGGTGTCGTGCGTGCCGCTCGTGGCCACGGAAACGGCCGGGTAGCACAGCGGGTCCCTGAACGCCTTCAGCGCCTTCGTCTGCTCATCCCAGTCGGCTTCCCAGCGGAACACCCGGTAGCCGGGCACGCCGAGCACCGTCAGCGATGCCCGCACGAAGTCGGGCACGATGCCGAGGTCTTCGGCAATGACCTCCGACCCGGGCTCGCGGAAGATCCGCAGCACCTGCTCGCCGAGGTGCAACTGTTCGATCTGTCGCACGGGTGAGAAGCCGGGCTCCTGCCCGTCGTGATGGCGCGGTCGCGTGTAGGTACGGAAGAACCCCACGAGGTGGTCGACGCGGTAGCCGTCGTAGAGGGCCGCGCTCCGGCGCGCACGGCTGCGGAGCCAGGTGTAGTCGCTGGCGGCCAGCGCCTCCCAGTTGTAGGCCGGCATCCCCCAGTCCTGGCCCGTCGCGCTGAACGCGTCCGGCGGGACGCCCACCGAACGATCGAGCCGGAAGTGCCCTTGGTCCGCCCAGACGTCGGCGCTGTGCAGGTCGACCATGAACGGCAGATCGCCGAACAGCGCCACACCGTTGGCGGCGGCCGCGGCGCGCGCCGCCTTCCACTGCGTGCCAGCGATCCACTGCAGGTACTGATAGAAGAGGATGTCGCGCGTGAGGTCCTGTGTGGCCGCTGCCAGCGCGTCGGGATCGCGCTGCCGCAGCGCGTCGGGCCATTCCGTCCACGCGCGGCCGCCCTGCTGTTCATGCAGGGCGCGGAAGAGCGCGTAGTCGATGAGCCACCACGACTCCTGCTCGACATAGGCACGCAGGGCCGCCGCGCGTGCCGAACCGGTGCCCCACTCGTGTTCGACGAAGCGCGCGAAGGCGGCGCACAGCGCGTGATGCTTGACGCGCCGCACCGCGGCGTACGCCACGTGCGCGGCGCCGCGAGCCTCGGCCAGCGACGCCCGATCGGATTCGTCGAGCGACGCCTCGCCGCCGTTGGCGATGAACTCCGGCACCACCGCCACGGTGATGTAGATCGGGTCGATGGCCATTGCACTCATCGCCGAGTACGGCGACTGGTGCCCGGGCGCCATTTCGTTCAGCGGCAGGAGTTGGAGAATGTGCTGTCCGGCGCCGGCCAGCCAGCGGCTGAGCGACTCGATGTCACCAATGTCGCCGATGCCCCAACTGCCTGACGACGGTGCGGAGAAGAGGGGGATCAGGATCCCTGAGCGACGAGCCGTCGAGGTCATGAGTAATCATCCATCCGGAAGCGATCGAGCACGCGCGAGACAGCCGTGGCGAATACGTCCTCGGGCGTGAGAAGACTCGCGATCAGAAACGACTCCTTCGCGAAGTCGAAAAAATACCCCGGGTGCGTCAATACCTGCGAGTCGACGAGCAGCGATAGCACCAGCTCTTCCTCGGGCATGAGCGACGGTACCTGGATGACGCCATACCAGCCGCCCTCGGCGTGCAGCAGCCTGCATGCCGGGACGTCGCGCACCAGTGAGGCACACGTGGCGAGGTTGGCCCGGGTCCGCTGCTGGATCTGTTCGCGGACGGGAGCGCCCCGCTCCAGCAGTTCGCGCGCCGCGAGCTGGACCGGCGTCGACACCGAGAGATACGTGTCGCACTCGAGCTCGAGCAGCGCCATGGTCTGGCTGCAGACGGCGGAGTCGCCGCTGACGGCGATCCAGCCCAGCTTGGCCTGCGGCAGCCCAATCGACTTCGACAGCCCGCCGAGTGTGAAGCCGAGCACATCCGTGCGAGGCGTGAGCTGTCCCCGCGGCACCCGGGTCTCTGGCTGCAGTTCGTAGTCGGCGAACACCTCATCGGAGATCACCGCGATATCGCGAGAACCGCACAGCGCGGCGAGCGCCTCGAGGTCGACCGCGCTCACGAAATTGCCGGTCGGGTTGTTTGGGTTCACGATCAGAAGCGCTCGCGTACGCGGTGACAGCGCCGCTTCGACGCTCGCCAGGTCGACCGACCAGCGGCCGTGATAGTCGAGCCGATAGGGCACGGCCGTTACGCCGTCGAGTCGGGTGAGGTGCTCGAAGAGCGGATAGCTGGGCTGCGGGATGAGCACTTCGTCGCCAGGATCGCACAGCAGCTTGAACAGCAACGAGTAGGCTTCGCTCGTGCTGGCGGTCAAGGCGATGCGCTCGACGCCGACCGCGAGCCCGCGCCGCGCGAAGTCTTCACTGACGGCGCGCCGCGCATCGATGGCGCCGAGCGGGTCGGGCCGGTAGGCAAGGCCTCGCGGGTCGCCGAGCGGGGCGAGCAGGCTGGCGTCGTAGGCGAACCCGGCGCGCGTCGGATTCGACTCGGTCAGGTCGAGGACCGGCACGCCGTCGCGGCGCAGTTGCGCCAGCGTGCGGGACAGCCGGTTCGCCTCGAGGCTGGCGGGCATCCGCGACGAGAACCTCACGGCACGACCTCGACCGACTCGATGACGTCGCCTTCGAGGATGCGATCGACGATGTCCATGCCGTTGAGCACTTGGGCGAACACGGTGTAGGTGTGGTCGTAGCGCGGGTTGTCGACGAGGTCGATGAAGATCTGCGCGTCGCCGGTGTCGCGCCCTCGCGTCGAGATCCCCACGGCGCCGCGTACATGCGGCCAGCGTCCGACTTCGTCGCGCATGAACGGGGCATCGCTCGAGTACTCGTTCGCGCCAGGGCTGCCGCCCTGGATGATGCCGTTCGGCACGACCCGGTGGAACGTCAGGCCGTTGTAGTAGCCCGACGACGCGAGCTCGACGAAGCGGAGCACCGTGGCGGGCGCTTCCTGCGTGAACAGCGCGACGTCGAACACGCCGACATCGCGCATGGTGAACCGGGCGCGCGGCGCAGCCAGCCGGCGCAACTCGGCCACGCTGAGCGGCGCGGCCGGCAGTGACCCGGGCCTGGCCGCACGTGGCGGTGCGCTCAGCGAGGTCAGCGCCGCCCGCAGTGCCGTCCGTGCGTCTGACGCGCCAGGCCGGCCATCGTCTTCCGCCCGGTCGAGCGCCTGCTTGAGGGCCGGGAGGACGGCGGCGGCGCGAGGACTGCCGTCGAGTGCCCGCGCGGCGACGCGCACCACCTGGTACCCGCTCGAGGCGAGGGCCGGCAGGTAGAGATCGTCGGCCTCGTGTCCAGCGGTGGCGTCGAGCGCGATGATCGCCGCTTCGACGACGTTGTCCTCGGCATCGCGGGCGAGCCGGGAGAGTGCGTCACGCATCGACAGGATCCCCGCCGCCCGCGCGGCGGCGACCCGCAGTTGCCACACCCGGGATGCTGCATAGCCGTCGACCGCGCCGCGGACGTCAGCGGGAGCGGCGGTGGCCAGCGCCACCAGCGCATGCGCGGCGCGATGCCAGTTGCGCGGCGCCTCCGCCTCAGCGCGGTCGGCAATGGCGTGACTCAGATACGCCACGGCTTCGGGGTTGTCACCGCATGCGGAGAGCTGGTCGATCGCCACCGTCGCCGCGTGCCTGTCAGGGTCCGAGGCGCCGGTCAGCGCGGGGCCGCAGGTGTCTCGTGGGTTGCGCGCGCGGCTGGTGCGGAGGGCTTCGATGCGCACCATCGGCACCGGGTCGTTCAGGCCGCGGGCGACGACCGCCTCGGCGCCATCGAGCGTTGCGGCGCGCACGGCCAGACGCCGCACCTGCGGATCGGGATCGGCGGCCGCACTCATGATCGTCTCGATATCGGCGGCGCCCAGCGAGATGAGGCTCTCGAGCGCCAACCGGCGCACGCGGGCGTCACGAAGTCGCTCCGGCTCCGGCCGGATCGCGTCGGTGCGAGCGAGGCGGCGCAACGTCTCAGCGACCGCCGCGCTCGGCTGCCGCACCGTGCGCTGCAGGCGCGTGAAGGCTTCGAGGGCCTTGGCGAGGCCGAGGCGATCCGTGTTGGTCGTGGCGCGAGGCACGAAGTCGAGTAGCGCGGTTTCCGCACGGGCCACATCGGCGGCGATGGCGTAGGGCAACCGGGCGAGCGATTCGGCGACGGCGGCGCGCACGTCAGGCGTATCGTCGGCGACGAGCCGCGTGATGAGCGCGGCCTGCGCTGGTCCGAGCGCCACGGGCGGCGTGACGTCGCCGCGGAGCCCGTGTGCGGCCTGCGCGATCGCGTTGGCGGCCTCGGCCCGTACCTCCGGCAGGCGGTGGCGCAGGCCGGGAAGAATGTCCGCGATGAGCGCCGGGCGTTCGAGCCGGCCGAGCGCGCGCAGGGCGATGCGCGCCGTCTGGCCATCGCCGCTTCGGGCTCCAGCACGGATGACGGCCAGCGCCGTGGGGCTCGGTGCCCGCCGGTCTTCCGCCTGCAGGATGGACAGCCGCGTTGCGGCCGACTGCGCGTGCGCGGCCGGAGCGGGCAGGCCGCAGAGCAGCACCGCCGCGGTGAGTAGTCGCCATGGCGCGCGGGCCATCTGGGAGCGGGCGGTCATGAGGCTCACAGGATACGGGATCACGGTCGCTGCGGGCAGGCCTGCGGCGGGGCCGGGCTCCGTCAGATGTCGACTCGTTCCTGGTAGGCCGCCACCCGGACCGGCCAGTGCTTCTCGGTGACGGCCCGACCCTGAAAAGCCGAAAGGCCGGCCGGCTCGCCGTGAACCAGATAGGTCATCGACGGAGGTGTCGTGAACCCTGACAGCCACCGGAGGATCTCGCTGCTGTCGGCGTGGGCCGACATCGCATTGAGGTGATCGATGGTGGCAGCCACGCCGATATCGCGTCCCTTGATACGCACCGAGCGCGCACCTTCGAGCAGCGCGCGGCCGCGAGTGCCAGCCGCCTGGAAGCCGACGAAGAGGATCGTGTCTTTCGGGTTGGGGAGCGTCGCCGCCAGGTGATGGAGCACCCGCCCGCCGGTCGCCATGCCGCTCGACGCCACGATGATGGCCGACTGGCGCGACGCGACGAGTTCCTTGGACTGCTGCGGCGAGGCGACCGTGGTCATCCGCTTCGTCGCGAAGGCACTGACGTGCCGTGCCTCCGGCCGCATGTCGGGATCGAGTTCGTCGGCGCGCTGCGCGTAGAACTGCAGGGCCTTCGCCGCCATCGGGCTATCGACAAACACCGGCAGGGTCGGGATGCGATGCTCCGATTCCAGACGCCGCAGCCAGTAGATGATTTCCTCGACGCGACCGATCGCAAAGGCCGGGATGATGAGCTTGCCACCGCGCGCCGCAACCGCGGTGACGATCTCGGCGAGCCGATTGCCACGGTCGTCGGCCTGATGAACGCGGTCGCCGTAGGTCGACTCGAGCAGGAGCACATCGGCCTGCTCCACTGGTGTCGGATCGGGCAGGACCGGCCGGCCGTAGCGGCCGAGGTCGCCGCCGAAGAGCACCGTGCGGGCGCCCAGTCGCACCCGGGCGAAGGCCGAGCCGAGCAGGTGGCCGGCGTTGATGAACTCGACCTCGACGCCGGGCACGACCGGCACCGGCCGGTTGTAGCCCACCGGTTGCATCAGCGTCAGCGCGCGCTCGGCGTCCTCGGAGGTGTAGAGCGGCAGCGCGGGATGATGCTTCGAGTAGTGATGCCGGTTGGCGTCCCTGGCATCTTCTTCCTGGATGTGCGCCGAATCGGGGAGCACCAGGGTGCAGAGGTCGCGTGTGCCGGCGGTGCAGAAGACTCGCCCCTTGAAGCCCTGCGAGACGAGCCGCGGCAGGTAGCCGCAGTGGTCGAGGTGGGCGTGGGTGAGGATGATCGCGTCGATGCTCGGCGGGTCGACCGGCAGCGGTTGCCAGTTCCGTTCGCGCAGTTCCTTCAGCCCCTGGAACAGCCCGCAGTCGACCAGCACACGGTGTGTACCCGTCTCGACCAGGTACTTCGAACCGGTCACCGTGCCAGCAGCACCGAGAAACGTGAGCGACGCCATACCCTGACTATATAGAAGAGTGGCGTCCGGCGAGCGGAGCCGCCGTGAGGCAGACTTCCTGGCCTGGTCCAGCGCTCCCTGGCTGCGGTAACTCTTCGCTGTGCTATCTTTCACGTCTGATACTCCGCCGCGCGGTTCGCGCTGTCGGCACATCAGCAACCTTCGGTGCTCGCACGTATGTCGAGTTGAGTGTTGAACGGCGTCGCGTTTGTGTCTATCGTGTCGCTTCGCCTCGCTCGCGCCACTTCGCTTTTGTTCTCAGTCAGCCTGATCGGTTAGTCAGCCCTGAGAGGTGATCCTGCAATGGAAGAAGTCAAGATGACGGAAGAGACTCCAAACAACCCGACGCGACGCAACTTCATCAAGGGCGTGATTGCTGCGGGTGCGGCGGTCTCCTCGGCGAGCTATCTGTTTCGCACGAGCGCACAGGGGCAGCAAGCATCGGCTCCCGGCAGCGTTGAACGGCTGATCACCCTGTCGGTGAACGGCCAGGAGCGCCGCGTCGACGTGATGAAGCAGGAGACGCTGGCGCAGACACTCCGCTACAAG
>Ga0114974_10001644_pt1 | contig 17579 bp, 21 predicted proteins | sample S_130206_EF_Meta_FD_87318 | JGI IMG/M metagenome (GOLD analysis project Ga0114974, IMG submission 87318) | Freshwater microbial communities from Lake Simoncouche, Canada to study carbon cycling - S_130206_EF_MetaG | ecosystem: Environmental > Aquatic > Freshwater > Lake | place: Lake... | reverse complement strand
TGATGAAGGAATCTCATTTGATTAAATCTGTTCTATTGTGCCGCCACTTCTGTACCCGCGAATCATCTTTAGCGATATGTGGGTTAAAGTCTCTTGAAGTGATTGAGTCAATGATTTCATCTGGATCAGTTAAGTTTGTTACATGGCAAGTTGTCCAGATTGTATCTTTGTGGGTGTAAAGCATTCGGCGTGTTCCTGCTTCTGTGATGCCCGTGTAGCCTGTTTTATATCGGTGAGCAGGGATTCCATGATACCATACTGTTACATCCCCTTTAAGGACAAAGAAGGGGTGAGTCGTAAGATGGAGAAGAGTTGTTAGAATTGTATCCTTCGGCATATAGATTTCCCGAATGTACATACCCGGCGTGAACCTATGAACTAACGGACATTCCCGTGGAGGTAGATTTAGAATCTCTACGTCCATTAGGTTTAGGTCGTAGTTAGGATCACCGTACCCTTCTACTGTCCTAGCGTCTAACTTCTCTGTGATCTCCAGTGTCATCGATATAAGAAGTAATCGTTTGGTGACGGGGATAATAGATCAGAACCGATTAGATTCTCTGCCCTACTGAAGTTAGAAATACGAAGTGTTCCACAAGTAGGAATCTCTGCGCTCTCCATTTCCTTTTCTTGCTCTTGTACTGCAATTCCAATGTTCTTTAGGAATTCATCTGCCTTCCTATTCTCTCTGGCATTCAATGCAAGGACAGCATAGATCATCGCATCTGGACTGAACTCTAGTAGTTCTTTAGGATCGGTTAGATCGTAGTACTTCCTAGATGCATAAAGCGTGATACACTCGCAGGTGCTTGGTGCTGTGAACCTACGAAATGTGGGGTGAGCATCGTTCGGTTGATAGATTGCTATCAGTGTCTTTGCTTGCAGTGCTGTATCGTAAGCATACACGCGAATCCTACCTTTAGTTACTGGCTTAGTTACTGCCCGAATCCCTTTAACGAGGAGGTCAGACTTAGCCAGCGTTGGTGGGTTCGCCGTTGTTACTTTAACTTTATGGTAGGTATCATACTGGTCTTGCGCTTCAAACATCAACTCTACTCCAATATCTTCTGCCTCTTCAGCCATTACGCCGATTTGGTAGGGATGTGTAGTATAGTCTCTGAATAGAACGTGAAGCCCACCGACCTCTGTAATACCTCTATGGCAGGATTGATCTGGACGTAGTGCGAGTGCGTTGGTTTGGTTGAACCATTCATCAGCGAGTGATGCAGCTTCATCGCCTACCCACGCTAGTCTGATTTGCTCATACCTAGCTGGCAGCGTGAAACAACCGTTTACGCAACAAATCTGGACGTACTCTTCTTGAGTAGTCCAGTTACGTTTATTCCAGAGTAGCCTTCGTGCTTGGTTTACTGCCTTGACTCCGCGCTCGTATGAACAAGTCCCAGAATCACCGACAAAACCCTTCACTAGCTCTACCATCTCTTCGAGGGTATCAGCCATAGGGATTATCGTTTCCGATAATTATTTCGAGCCTACTGGATTGCCAGATTTAGGAAGTGGTGCGCTGGAGTATGGGTTAGTACCAGTGTTAGGTGGGTTGTTGTTACCCATAGGCGTTCCGATTTTGCCGCGAGTTGGTGCTCCTCCGCTAACGAGTCTTGGGTCTGTTCCTTTTAGTGGTGTCATATGTTTGGTTTTCTATGGCTATGGTTGTGAGGTATGAACCGCCATCCAGTTCAAGCTCGTAATTTCTGAGATATTGTTATCAACCCGTACTGTAAATCCTGCTGTATTTTGGGTGATAATTGTGTAAAGTGGTGTTGTTAGAGGTGTTCCAGAACCATAGATAGGAGTCAATGAGATTCCGTAAATAGCAGATGGTAATGCAGAACTGAATGTAACCCCAATAGATGTTGTATCTCCAGAGGATATTCCCGTTAGCGTTCCATATCTTACTTTAACAACAGGAATTGCATTTACCTGTGTAGTTAGGTTGGCAATGTTTGTTGTGTTTGCCGAAATCTGATTCTGTTGAGCAGACAGAGTTTCATTGATTTGTGCAATCTGCGCTGGAGTTACATTGCCAAGTCCGGGAACATTGATCGTTCCATTAGATAGAACTTCATCAATGAATGTCTGAAATACATTCTGCCAATTTCCAGCAGGACAAAAGTCATCTGGAACATTTGGAAATGTAAGTGCAGGAGATGAATCGGTATTGTCCATAGCGTTTAATTGACGATATTGTAGCCCCAATATTTCTCTTGGCAACACAAAAATGGTTCGCATTCCTCATTTTCTTCTGGGCAGTCACCAACTGGAGAATCATCGTTGTTCTTAATGTTTGCCATTAACCTTACCCGATCAACAGTAGCTGCCCCAGTAAGGTGAACTTTGATCTGAAACTCGCTTCCTTCTACCGATGGAATACCAGCGAGATCATTACATTCACTTGGATCAGGAGTGTTAAACTTGTAGCGTTTATAGCGATTACCATTCTTCTGTGGTACACACTCAGTTACTTTAGGTGAGCATGGATTGCAACCATAGGATGTAGGAACTTTGAGTTCAGACCAGCATGGATTGCTATCAGCCCTGTAATCGACATAGCTATCTACTACACCTTTAATCTCGCTCATCCACATTTCTCCACCAGTGATCTTTTTGCGGAGGAACTTGTTCGTTGCCCCGCTTCGGTTGAAGTCATATCTGCCAGTCGTAAAGAACGAATCAATCTGCCTTGTTCCATTTGGGCCGTAATCGTCACCTTGCGCGGTAGTGAACTCGTAAAGTCGATTCTTATTGTCTTTATCAAACGAGAATCCAAACCCACGCTTTTCAGCAGCAATTAGTGCTGTGAGTAGTTGCGTTGGTCTAAAGCCCGTCCAGATGCCATTCCAGCGAAAAGAAAGCTGTGCGTCAGGTGCAGGAGAAGAGGATTGGTCAAGATCAAGAACAACCATTCCCCTATGGTAACGATTCAATCCCTCTACCCCTGCTGCGCGATAGGTCTGTGGAGCTACTGTGCTAATGATGTAGTTATTGAAGAACATCGTAGAAGCGAATTGTTTCAACCAAGGCGTATCGTTCTGAACCCATTTGTTTACTTCCCTTGAAAGTTTACGAAGTGAGAAGTATCGCGCAAATTCAGATTGGCTATTGGAATAGAATGCCCAACCATCGTGTGATCTAAACCAAAGCTCAGAGTTAGCTAACCCTAAGTATGGGGAGGTACACCCACGTCCTAATAGTGAAATACGTTGGATGTTTAATGTATTCCACTGCGCCCTTGGTAGAGATACATCCATTGAGAATGCGCCATTACCAGTTAGGATAACAAGTTCACCTTGCCCACGAAGATTAGTTCCTATCTGTGGCATCACCTTCATCCCTGTAATATTCCCCATCATTGCTGGAGTTGAGAATGCGCCACCTTCTGCCCAATAAGTTATCTCTGTGAAGTTCTCAGTATTCTTGGTATCAGTAAATCCACCACCATAAATGATGTCGGAAGCGTATATATTATTCACCCGATCAGCTACGAAGACTCTTCCGAAAGCATATTCCATGATTGTCCCAATTGGCATTTTAGCCAAGTATGGATTCAGTCGATAGGCTGGTATCTTAATTGTTCCCGTCCCAGTTCCTCTTTGAGTGTCTGTAATGACTGCGTTGAACTTTGTACCTACTGTATTAGATGGTGCGCCGATCAGCGTAAAGTTTGTAGTTCCAACCGAAACAATCTCACAATAATCTTGGTTCTGGATTTCACTTGCTGTCAGCGTTCCTAATACCCCATCCCAAGCTATCGCATTCTGGTATCCATTTTGGATGTAGGCCCGATCTTCGGCTTGCACGAACCATGTGTGCATCATACCCGGATCGTTGCCTTCGATAATCTTGTATGCAAACGCTTGATTATTTACGATCTTTAGGAAGTAGATAATCCCAGATACCGATAGAAGAAGTCCATCGCTTGTTCTGTAGTTAGTCGCCCGATATGGATACGAGCCTTGGAAACTCCCACCAAGAATATCGTTAACGATAGTCTCGTCTTGTCCTGCTCCAGCAAGAATCGGGATATTACGAATACTTGGTCTTGTTCGGTTAATACCGCCTCGGAATGTCCTATTAACCGACTCTGCTACTACAGACTCTGGCAAATACGATGGGTGAGTATCTGCGTCTTGCGCGATGATACTTGTGAATCCATCAAAGACTGATCCTTCTGCTGGCATTATGCGTTGACACTCTTGATTACAATGAATCGCAGACTAAGAGCTTCAGACAAACTTCCTGCCGTGATATTCCTAATCACGATGTTAGCATTGCCTGTCGCTGGAGCTACCGCAAAGTTGTATGAACCAAGCGTTCCTCCAGAGATATGACTTACAACAACGATGTCTGTTGAGTCGATAACGGAATTGCTTAAATTAAATGTTACTGTGGTATTTGCTGCCAATGCTGCACTATCGGTAACGATAATTCCTGTTGGGCGATTAAGTGTAACAGAATTTGTTTTTGCTCCAGAACCTTGAGTAACACTTCCCCCTGCACCAGTATTGTATCCAATTTTAGAAGAGTTGCCATTAGCAAAAATTGTGCTGTTTGATGCTATTGTGCTATTCACAATCAATGGCCCAGTCATCGTGTCTCCAGCCTTATTTAGCTTGAGAGCATCAGCAGCATCAACATACTGCTTGGTTGTCGCTTGAAGATTTGTAGTTGGATTTGCTGCTAAAGATACACTTGCTGCTGTTACTACTCCGCTTGAAGTAACGCTTGTTGCAGTAATTGCTCCAGTTGCTGTAATTGCTCCAGTTGAAACCGCACCAGTTGTAGTCAAGGGTTGGCTACCAAGATCAACTGGGCCAGATTGGAGAACGCTATTGAGCGTAGCAAACTCAAGCAGTCCGGTTGAATCTTTCCGTAAAACAGTTCCACTCGCTCCGTTTGTCCAAGTCAGATTGCCAGCACCATCAGTCTTCAAGACTTGCTGTGCAACTGGACTCTGGATCGTCTTTTGACAAGCAGCAGAGTCTTCTACTACCAATCGTTTTCCATTGGCAGTTGTTTCGAGTGGTTCACACAACAACGGATATTCCGAGTCGCATGGTGGGCAAGGTGTGCAGTAGCTCATGGTTCGTATTTTTCTTTGGGGTATGCGTTACCTGTTCGTCCGCTTGGTTCTGAGTTTTGTTGCTCTTGAATCTGTTGGTTGATATGTTGAATCAATGGTGCTGCCATGCGGTATGGAATCTCAACCAATGCTGCGTTGAGAATACCAAGTTGCTGTTCGTTGAATTCGATTTTCATGCCCAAGGAAGCGGAGTTACTTGCGGTTGAGGTGTGTTTGTTTTTAGTGCAACCAAGTTTTCAAACTTTTCAACTTCTGTAGTTTGTTCTTCAATATTGTTTGCGTTGAGCGCATCTTTAACCCATTGTACAACTTGTTCTTCTGTTATAGAAGACAAATCAACAAATGATTCTGAATTAGCAGGAAGAAGATTAGCATCACTTCCGATAGTTGATGTTCCGTCAGAAATAGAAAACGATGCGTTTACAATTGTTCCAATTTCTGGATTTTCCAATGTTTTAATTTGTGTGATTTTCCAGTTCATATTAAGAGATTACTGCAAGTTTACGAATGCTTCCAGATGTGTCTTTGATTTCAATGTATCCAGATATTGGAGCGTCTGCGTTTGCAACGTGAGTTCCCATTCTGATTCTTCCAGTTCCCTTACTTCTTAAATCCAAATCTATGTTTGCATCGCTTCCTTCTGCTGTAATTTGTGGTGGGGTTCCTGTATCTGTTCCTAATACTTGAATTCTATTTACTCCAGTTGCAGATGTTGACACTAAAAAACACGAATTGTCTGCATTATTTAAAAAATTAAATCCATTTGAGAAAAAACTTAACCTTGTTTTTGTGTTTGGTGTATTATTGGCTGCTCGTATAGTTGCGTTAATATTTCCAAAAGCATCATGCCAGTTTATATCAAATAATTGATCGTTATTTGTTATGGCAAGAATACCTTCTTTAAAGTAATTATTCTGCATACTGTAATTGGTTACAGTTGTTCCAATATTAACAAATAGTGTATAATTAAAATTACCGCTTTTAACAACATTCCCAACAATATTTATTTTGTCAATTACTGGAGCTTCAAATAATATTGCGCTTCCTCCTGTGGAGGTAAATATGTTTTCAAAAACATTTCCAATAATATTTATGTTTGTGTTATTTTGATATGGGTAAAACCCAACCGTTCCCTCTCTGCCTAAATTAATTGCATATTTGGTTGTGTTTTTTACTATGTTATTTGAAATTATTACATTATCGCATCCCCTTATATCAATTGCGCCATAATTAAATGAATCTGACAAGTTCCCATCAATGTCGTTTCCTGTGAATACAATATTAAAACACCCATCAATTCTTCCCATTGGCGAAAATGCAGCATATTTAGCTTGTTTAATTCTATTATTTGCTATGTAAAAGTTTTGGCATGGCCTAATAGACGGATTTCCTATTGTGTCTGTAGCTGTGATTAGAATCGCCCATTTTGTTAGGTTAATGCACTCAAGTGTATTATTAATAATTGTTCCATTTTGAGACCCATCCCATTGGTCAATCATTCCATCAGATGAGGCGTAAGTTCCTACTTGCTGGCAATAGTTTTCAGAAACAAGATAGTTTGTTGTTCTTACATTGTTAATACATCCACCATCAGACATGATATGGCAGTTTTTAACAATTGTTCTATCGCAATTGTAAAAATAAATGAGTTGTCTTGCATTAGTGATCGCTCCGACAATTAAACTGAAATCTAATTTTAATCCTTCAATTGTAATAAAGGAATTCCCTCCACCATAACTTTTGTTAATGAACCCCCTTCTGGCCCCTCCAGACAATTGTCCGGGGTATGAAATAGTTACATCTGGTGGTGTAACCCATTTGATGTGGCTTGAATCAGACCCATCTCCCAAAAGGTGTGTTTTGTCTCCAATGGTAAATGTTTGCTTTACGGCATAAAAATTTCCTACTGTTGATGGAAAATAAACAAGACCACCCCCATTTGAATTTACGTTATCAATCGCAGCTTGAATTGCGGCAGTATCATCAGCAACCCCATCACCAACTGCGCCAAAGTCTTTTACATTGACCACATCAGCAAACCTATTTGCCAATGTCCTTGATGTGGAAGATCCTGTTGCCGTTACAGTGGAGCCATTCAACCCTACAAAGCTGTTTGCCGTCACTACGCCAGCGTTGCTTACTGTCATCTGGTCAACGCCACCTACGCCGATGATTGCCTGTGTTCCGTTTACTGATGCTTTAATGTTTGCGCTCATGGTGTATTAGCAATCTACTGCGTCAGCGAACTCTGGTAATGATTTAAGGTGGAGATAGGCTTGCTTGATTGGGTTTTCTCCATTGATGTCGTAATTAAATACATTATATACATTGCTCAAAGAACGAATTTTATTTTCATCTTTTTTGTTAATAGACAAGTTATATCTTGATTCTTTTTTTGAACATTCAGTATATTCTACACGAATATAAGCATTTGGAATTTCCACTTCAATTCCAAAGTTGTCTGTCAGCTTGATGTTTTTTTGTAGTGCCATAGTATTGTGTTGTTAAATTGCTCTGAAAGATATTGAACCAAGATCAACATATACATTGCTACCTTGATTTATAATAACATCTCCGCCTGTTGAAATAATTACCATTCCAAAAGCATTATTGCTCGCTACTGGAAAATACAATGGATATTGTGGTCTAAATCCTAATGGAAGATAAAATGAATTTGATGGTATTGTTCCAGATTTAACAAGCCCTCTCAAATGAACTATATTATCTGTGTCTTTATAATATCCAGCATCCGCTCCAATTGCAGGATTGCCATAATTGACCCAAGAATTGATTAGAGTTGGAGCAATGAAATCGTATTGAGATGCTGAATTTCTCAATGTGCAATTTAATACATTGTTTCCAATATTGTTTCTACAAATATTTTTAGAAAAACATATTCCAGTTAATCCACCAACATCTTCATAATATCCACCTTGTTGAGTTCTTGCTGCGCCAGACCTTGTATCGTAAAATTGATTGCCGATAACAAGAGTATTGGAAGCGTTATATGTAGCATCTTGGTATGAATTAAATAGTCCATACCCTCGATTATTATAGCAAATATTTGACGATACTATGCAATCCCTTCCTCCTTGGTCAATTCCAGAACCAAGATTGCCAAAACATATATTATTTGAAATTACAGTATTAGATGCCCAGTTTTCTATTCCTGCCATATAATATGGAGAAACATCTGGAACTTGATTTGAATTAAAGCATATATTATCAGTAATTACCATTGAATGATTTGTATAAATTGCTTGTGTATTTATACCAGCAGAAAATCCCCAACCTACTACATAATTGTGAGAAATTATACTTTTATTGCAATTTGTAGAAATTTGGCAATAATACAACTCGTTGTTACGAATAAAATTCCCAGTTGATTCAGTAATAGTATCTGAACTAATTACAATCCCATGATTTACAAATGAAACAGCAGTTCCTCTATCGACGAAATTATATTCTATTGTTGAATAACTTGAAACATTTATTAACAATCCGCAATTGTAAAAGCCAATAAATCCACAATTTCTAATATAACAACGATTAGAATTAACTATATAAATACAAGGAAGAAGTGATGGGAAATGTCCCACTCCAGCAGTAAGTTTTCCATTCCCATCAAAAGTGATTCCTTCTATTCCAAAGTCGGGACAGTTGTTAATATAAACCATGTCCAATGTTGGAGGAACAGCCATTTTTAGAATTGTTTTTTGAAATCCATCACCAACCCAATTTTGATTTGATACTCCAGTTAATCCCGCGGCTCCAATCATGTATGTTCCTGATGGGAAAAATACACTTTTTGCACCACTATTAAGTGTTTCTTGAATCGCAGCAGTGTCGTCTGTAACCCCGTCACCAACCGCGCCGAAATCTTTCACATTGACCACATCAGCAAACCGATTAGCAAGCGAACGAGCAGTTGTGCTGCCAGTAGCAATCGCAGTTGAGTTGCTAATATTCCCAAGACCTTGTGGAAACGAAACAACACCAGTATTACTAACTGTCATCACATCCTGCGTAGTTGCTCCAGCATTGCCCCTTGCTAACTTAATCGTGTCGTTTGGTGACGATGGCACTGCCAGCGTAAAGTTCTGCGTTGCTGTAGGTGATTGTCCGATCTGGACTGCGTTTGCTTTGATGAGACTCATACGATTGTATAGGTGCTGCCTGATGGAACTGTTAAGATAACTCCGGGGTTTACTGTGATTGGCCCTGCTGACATTGCGTTGCGGTCTGTAGTAATAGTATAGTCAGTTACCATTACATTGTCATTCTCGTAGAATACTCCAAAGGTATTTCCACCAGTTGGTGCTCTGCCGCCAGATGATGATCCTTCAACTGCGATGCGAGCGTAGTAAGCTGCGCGATCTGCAATCGCATTCATTGCTGCCTCACTTGGGCCGCATGGATTGCATTTAGAACTTCTGGAATTTCCGCAACTCATAATATATTTATCGTTAACGATAGTTTAGGTTTAGTCAAGTATTTTAATTCCTAGTTCTTGATATGCTTCAACAACTGTTTCATTAAATGTGAATGGGGCTGTTCCCCAGTCTTCTTTGGGTTGACTGTTTTGCACATACTCTCCAAGAATTGCATTTGTCCACGCTTTTACTGTATTTAGTTTTGGTGATGTTTTACCCGCTTCAGTAAGTGTTGCGTATAAATCCAATAATGTGACTAACTGTGTAGCTCCGTAGCCTTCTTTAGTTAACCATTGCTCTGCTGTATAGGTAGGTAAAGGTGGAATTACCCATTGTCCATTATCCCAAATTGCATTTGGTGATGGTTTAGGTGGAGCTATAATCCATTCTTGTAGTTTAGGATTATTTGATTCCTCCCAAGTGTCGATCAAAGATTGTGCCAAATCACGAAGATCAGAAGGATTTGTTCGATTGTAATAATTAGGCATATACTCTGGTGTGTGTTGCTACGGTTGCTCCGTTGTTGTTGGTGATGGAGAGGCCGCCTTTTTGGTCAGTGAGGTCGCGGACGAGCGGGGCGTAGAATACGAGCGACTGCGGACGCACCTTGTCACAGGTCATACCCTTGGCGAGGGAGGCGATTTCGGCGGCGGTTAGGGCAGCGTTCCAGATGCCGACTTCGGCGATGTTGCCATTCGTGAATAATCCGAGAGCGGTATTTCTTCGCGCCCCGACAAGAACTTCTGTAAAGTTATTCAATGCGATGTTTGTGTTATTTGTTGTGCCAGCAATTCCGTTTTTATAAATGGTTCTGCTGCTGGTTGATGGGGTTACACCACAAATATGATTCCAGCTATTTACAGCAATATCTCCAGTAACTTCTGAAGTGCCCTGCGTTGTTCCAACCGATGCAATATAAAAATTTTGTAAATTGAAAGTGCCTATTTGTAATCTGTGTGTTACACCATTACCAATACTGACTGCAATTTGATCCGCTCCAGTATTACTATTAAATTTAACCCAGCAACATATTGTCAAAGGGACATTTGTTAATGGAGCCAGAGAGGATAAATACTGGCTGCTCGCCGCTGTAAACTGGTAGGCCATATTACGCCGCGCTCCTTACTTCAACGGCGATGAGTTCGGCATCTCCAACCATTGTGTCTGATACGCTTGTTGCATTGCGAGTAATTTTTAAACGGAATCCATCACCTGATGTAACAGAATCAATTGTTGTTAATGTAATCTCGGTGTAATTTGGAACTCCGCTTGTAGCATTAGTTGTCGCTGTTGCACTTGCTGCCGTGTCGAATGAATCTACATCAATATCTGTTGTCATTCTTTCTAACGCAGTTTGCCATACACAATCTCCACTTGTTGCAGTTGTAGCTGTCCAAATCATGCGGATTTTTAAACCGCTTGTTAGTATTGCAAGCTGTGGGATTATATCCAAAAATATAGCATTTTCAATCGTTGTATCATCAAAGTCTAATACAGCAATACTATTGCGAGTATCTAATGTTGCAAATGCTGTTGCTGGAGGTTGATTTTCCCTTGGGGTTAGCGTTGCATAGGTTGTTTGAATGCCACTTGGGCCAGTGGCTCCTGTGCTTCCGTTGGTTCCTGCAATGCCCGTAGCACCAGTAGATCCCGTACTTCCAGTAGCTCCGTTTAATCCAGAAATACCTGTTGCTCCTGTTGCCCCTTGAATGCCAGTGCTTCCAGTTGAGCCTTGAATGCCTTGGATTCCAGTCGCGCCTGTTGATCCTTGGATACCTTGAATGCCTGTTGCTCCTTGTGGGCCAGTAGGCCCAGTTGCTCCTGTAGCTCCAGTTAATCCACTAACTGATGCTGTTGTTTGAATCGTGCCATCATTGAATTTAACTCCAGTAGAATCTAATTTTAACCCAACAGTAGCGTCTGCTACTGTATTAACTCCAATTTTTTCTGCATTGATAACACTGAAATAGTCAACTGCATTTAAATTTGTTCCTGTGAGAGTTGAATTTGCTTTATCGTAAACAAGATTCAGAATGCTGTAAAAACCACCCAAGCTAACTCGCTCGACACTGCTTCCTACTGAATTTAAAACAAAACTATTTGCCAGCGTAATGTTGGTTCCTGCGCTTGATGTAACAGCGTTTGTTGTTGGTGCTGCCGAAAAAATTGCACATCCATCGAATTGCAAACTTCCAGCAGTGACACTTGGTGTAATTACTTGGAAACAGTCTTTTATTAAAACATTTGCACTTGCATTGGATACTGCTACTGCCCAGCATTTGTTTCCTACAATTGAAACTGTTCCAGCCCCCGTGATTTGAACTCCTGCTGTGCATTGCAATTCGCTGTTGATAATCTCAACATAGTTTGATCCCGATTTAATAACTCTGGTATCTACAGTGCAGTTGGAAATGTATGTATTGCCAGACCCAGTGATTGTCAGATTAGCCATTTTGAAACCAGACACGCGAGCAGCAGCAGATAGCGTAAGAGTTCCTGTTAATTCTGTATTTGCACCTGTTAGTTCAGATGTGGCAATCGTTGTATTTGTTGATGTAACAGTGGGACTTTCGCTATAGCCACCGGGATGAACAATAATTGTATTCCTGCCAGCACCAACCAATGTTAGTGCTTTGGTAATGGTTAAAACTGGGTTTAGTAATGTTCCAGTACCAGTTGTATCATTTCCGTCTTTTCCAACATGAATCTCATTTGCGTAAAATGTACTTGATGCAGCGGATGGGCCAGTAGACCCAGTTAGACCAGTTGCTCCTTGCGGCCCAACTACACCCGTAGCTCCTGTTGCACCTACCCCAGTAGCCCCAGTTGTTCCTTGCCCACCAGTAATTCCCGTTGCTCCAGTTGCTCCCGTGCTGCCTTGGTTCCCAGTAACGCCCGTAGCACCTAATCCACCAGTTAAACCAGTCGCTCCGCGAGGGCCGACCATTCCAGTTGCCCCATTTGAACCAATCGGCCCTTGTTGACCAGTAGCTCCAGTTAGTCCAGTAGCACCAAACCCAGTAGAACCCTGTAATCCCGTAGAACCTTGCAATCCTGTAAGACCCGTAGCTCCCGTAGCTCCGCGCAATCCAGTAGCACCAGTGGTTCCGTTAATGCCAGATAACCCAGTAGCACCAGTGGCTCCTTCACCAGTAGCACCCGTAGCTCCTGTTGGCCCTCCTGATGGGCCAGTAGACCCTGTAAGACCAGTTGCGCCTGTGGCTCCTACACCAGTGGCCCCTGTTGCTCCGCTTGCTCCAATAGATTCTTGAGCAATACACGCAGATTGAGCAGCGGCTTGGGCGAAATCCCTTGCGGCTCTTGCATATCCTGCAACTATAATAGTCTCATTGCAATTACTCATTTTATTTTATCGTCAACGATAATTTTATTTTGGTCAAGTATTATTTAAATCGTTATGAGTATTTTGAATTCCATTTAATTCAACTCTAATTATTTCTTCCTCGCATTCGTCTTTTGTTCCTACAAACAATGTGCTTTGAGTTGCAATTGACACGTTGGTTTCTTCGTAAAATATAATTACTTTGTCAGAATAGACTAATTTCCAGTTGCCTGTAGAGTCATCATACGACCAACCATTTTCGTCAGGAGTAATTATCATGGTACTATTACAGTAAGTGTTGATGTTGCTGACGTATACACTGCCGTTGTTCCAGCAGGAACACTAACTAAAGTTACCGAAGCGTAAGTATTTGTTGTAGAGCCTTGAAAGAATTGGAAATTTGTTGTGCCTGATGGTAATGTGCTAGAAAAAGAAACGGATAGCGTTGTTGACGTAAAACTAGCCGTTGGCGTTGTTATTGCGAATGGTTTTAATACGCGCAGCGTCCCTGCGCTGATAGTGGTTGAGCCAGTATAGTCATTTACAACAGTAAGAGTCGAAAAAGTTGAAAGAATACCAGTTCCAACTTTTGTGAATGAACCTGCTCCTGTTATTTTACCCGTTATTGAAAAAGCAGAAGTTGTGTTCCCTACGCTTGAATTTGTGCCAGTAGCCAAAGTAATTATCCCAGTATAAATTGGAGTGTGCCCTGCAACAACCGACTCATTCCAAAGTGCTCCATTGCCATCTGGCCCAGCTCCACCGTTGAGCGTAATGTTATTATTGATCGTTGGGCTAGTGTAGGTTCGGAATTGCGCCCCGCTCGAAACATTTATCGCAGCGTTTCGCAGCGGTAATCCACCTGTCCCATCCTGCCCAACACCACCATTAAGGATGTTGACTTGCCCCAAACTTGTTCCTGCCGTTCCATTAAAATAAAGTGGTGCTGTACCTGCTGTGGTATCCACAAAAATATTCAAGGTCTGACTTCCACCATTCAGTGTTCCTGTTTGCAAATTTATCTGACGCAAGCCATTTAACTTTGTTATAGTAGCAGTTGCAGTAAGCGTGATAGATCCATTTACAGCAAAGTTATTGGCATTGTAATTGTAAGCAAGATTGCCTCCGCTCAAGGTTGTGGTTCCCAAAACCCTCGCAGTAGCATTTGTGCCGTTCCCTATTTGTAGGGTTCCAGAATTTACTGTAGTTCCACCCGTATATGTGTTGACTGCGGTACTTATGAGTGTGCCAGTTCCGTTTTTAATAAGACCAACTGTTCCAGAAATAACCGACGAAATGGTTGTCGCGGCATAGACCATAAAATGACGGAATAGTGTTGTTGAAGATGCGATACATCTAACAACACTTAATCCAACATTAGCTGCACTAGAATCGGTTAATTTCATCCTACGATTACATAAAGCGTGTTCACATTTGGAGTCCCAATTAACAAATATCCCGCTAGTGTAATTTGCACAATATTAGTCAACTGAGTTGCCCCAGTTAGCCCAGTTATATCCGATAGAACAATATTTGCTGGTGTAACTCCCGTTGCTCCACTTGCTCCCGTTACGCCTGTAGCTCCTGTGCTACCAGTCGCTCCTTGAGTTCCAACGCCAGTGGCCCCTGTGCTTCCTGTAGTTCCTTGAATGCCTTGGATGCCAGTCGCTCCCGTGGAACCTTGGATGCCAGTTGCTCCTGTTGATCCCAATCCACCAGTAACACCAGTTGCTCCTGTGCTACCAGTCGCTCCAACAAGACCACTGCTTACGATTGCAAAAATCAACTGATGATTGTTAGCAAATCCAGTTGTTCCAGTTCCAGCGGATGTAACTAATGTTGATGGAATTGAAATGTAACTATTTAATACAATTGTTGGTGTTGCTGATATTACCCAAGTTTGGAAATTGTTTGAATTATTTTGATCTTGTATTACAAAAGTGTCCCCAGTTTTGAATAGAGCGAAGAATACATCAATGTCATTTCCAAGTGCGTCAATGTGCGACAGAGTTATGGAGGTTGATGCAACTTGAGATGCGTTATTCCAGAATAAATGTCCTGTTGATGGAACTCCGCTTATTTGGTTTGCATCTGCTTTGTAGTTATAGAATGTAGCCGATTGACCCGCTATGCCTGTAGCACCTTGAACTCCAGTTGCGCCTGTCGCGCCTGTCGCGCCAATACCAGTTGCGCCTGTGCTTCCAAACAAGCCAGTGGCTCCCGTTGCTCCAGTCGCACCATTTACTCCTGCTACACCAGTTGCTCCAGTTGCTCCATTAATTCCTGTTACTCCAGTAGAACCCGTCGATCCAACTCCACCAGCAACGCCAGTAGCCCCCGTGGCTCCAGTTGTCCCAATTACGCCAGCAACGCCTGTAGCACCTGTCGCTCCTTGTGGGCCAACCACACCAGTCGCTCCTGTAGTGCCTGCTCCTGTAGCTCCTGTCGCTCCGATTATCCCAGTTGATCCCGTTAGACCTGTAGCTCCTGTTAATCCTGTGGAGCCAGTCGATCCAGCTCCAGTTGCTCCAGTGATTCCAGTGGCTCCAGTGGCTCCCGTTGCTCCCGTAGGCCCAGTCGCGCCTATCCTTGCATTCTGTAATGCACAATATGCCCGTTGAGCAGCTTCAGCACTCTGCCTTGCTGCCCGTGCATAAGAGGCTGCGAGTACCGTTGAACCATTACATGGATCAGAACAAGAGTCACCCATTATCGTTTACGATAGATTTTCCACTAATAAATAGGGGATTGTCTTTTGGTTGTATCTACTCATTTCTGAATAGACTAGATTAATAAACCCATCCCATTGTGCGGGATAGATCGTTTGGCATCCCAGCGAGCTAGTCGTATTGTATCCACCCTTATGAATGTTGATTGCTACCCCCATAGAATCACCTTCACCATCTCTTGTAACAGGCACTTCCTCTTTTGGGTTAGCAGGTCGCAACGCAGGGTAGCCGCCTCCGGGTTTAGAGATACCATGATTCCCCTTACGATAGCGATGAATGCCCGTTTTGAGCACCGCGATACCTTTCTTATATACCGTTGGATCAGTGTTTGCATTAAACGTAGCATGGACACTTGGTGATAAAAGTATGATCGCATCGTCGTAGATACCTCGGTCATTCTTTCCTTTAACTCCCATAGTATCCCTGTAATACCCACGGATACCTACTAACGCAACACGATCAACGATTCCAGACTTAATGACCATAGCCAAAGTCTTTTCTTTCGCTTGCTGAGGTCTGGAGTTTGGAACCATTAGCCTTTACGAACTACGTTGATTAATCCAACAAGTCCTAGTCCTGCGACAATGATGGATTCTTGGAGTTCTGGTTCGATCTTAACCCCAACTGCAATAGCAATTAGGATCAGACCGCGCCATGTCGAGTTCTCACTCAGTTTTTCGAGTAATGTAGTTAGTAGGTTTTTCATTTTTTAAGTCCTTTAATTTCTGGTAGTTCGTAACAGAACTTGCCGTATTGCGTTTCGATACACACGTTTGGCTGACCAAGCACCGAACATCCTGTTAGGAATGCCATGCCCAAGAAGATAAACGATGTTACTATCATTGCTACTGCTATTTGTTTTGCGTTCATTTTTTGATTATTTGTTTTGTCATGTAGATGCACGTTAGGACACCAGCAATAATACTAATGATTCCTCCCGCTATTCTAATAGACGCTTCTATTTCTGGTAACATACTTACTATAAATCCTGTGGTCGATATGATCGTACCTAATACTCCGTGGCTGGTGGCGTTGTCGTTCATACGGTTGGTCTTGAGTTTTTATAAGGGTGTCCTGCAGGAAGTAAAGCAACTAAATTCCATTTCCATGCGATATACCCTTCCATTTTTTGTCTGTCAGTCAAGGTTAGAGTTGAGCCATAAGAAACAATTTCGCATACCACTCCATCCCACGGAGAAGCGATTTCACGCAATGTTCCAATTCCGTATCCACCGACTCCAACTGCGCTTGTTGCATTCGATGAAATAAACCCAAGTGACGTGTTTAGTTGTGGAAGGACAGTTCGACTGTTAAGATCAGCGGAAACTTGCGTTGCATTTAAAAAGAATGGCCCATTTAGATATGAGTTAGCTGTCCACGCTTGTGTAACTCCAGTTGAAAAGAAACAATTTCCGTTTGCGTTTCCTCCACTGATTGCCGCAGAAAACAATGTGCAGAACCCAGTTGATGCAGAGTAAAATGCAGTTCCCTGCTCGTATTTGCATACGATAAACACATTTCTAAAATCTCTTACTGTTAGCCTATCAGTTGAGTATAGACGCTTGCTTCCAGTAAATCGAATTGCAGAAACTCCATCAACATTAACAAGGGCTGGTTCTTCGCCACTATTAGGAATAGCATGGTTGGCTAGACTTGATTTATCTCGCCATTGAGTCACAAGGTTTCCGATAGTAGTTAGTGTAACTGTGTCTGCTCCATCCAACCACAAGTTCATTGTTGCGCTTGCATTTGTTGGACTCCAATAATTATTAGGAGCGGCAACCGCATTGCCTAGTGAGGATGGGATAAATGCAGATTGTTTGCTGCAAACAACAATGGTGTTTGTGTATGTGATTTCAGCATAAGCAAACACATATCCATTGATGTTAAAACAAGGCGTTTCTGCACTCCAAGTTCCGTTTCCATTGTTTACAGTTGTTGCAGCAATCCATGTCCTGTTTTGCCAATCTGCG
>Ga0114974_10001642_pt1 | contig 17581 bp, 13 predicted proteins | sample S_130206_EF_Meta_FD_87318 | JGI IMG/M metagenome (GOLD analysis project Ga0114974, IMG submission 87318) | Freshwater microbial communities from Lake Simoncouche, Canada to study carbon cycling - S_130206_EF_MetaG | ecosystem: Environmental > Aquatic > Freshwater > Lake | place: Lake... | reverse complement strand
GATTGGCGGCGGCCCCAGCATTTTCGCGCCCCTGCAACGCGAAGTCGTTGATGTCATGCACTGGCTTACCGCGCGCGAGTTCATCGATCTCTTCTCCATCGCCCGCGTGGCGCCGGGGCCGGGCGCCATGCTCACGACGCTCATCGGCTGGAAGGTCGGGGGCTGGGTCGGGGCCATCGTCGCGACGCTCGCCATGTTCTTGCCCGCCTCCATCCTCACGCTCATGGTGGCGCGGGTCTATGACCGCTACCGGGGCCGCGAATGGCATACAGCGCTGGAGGCCGGGTTGGCGCCTGTAGCTGTGGGCCTGATCTTCGCTGGCGCCATCTCCATCATCCGCCTCTCCGGCAATAGCGCGCTGACCTGGGCGGCCGCCTTCGGGGCGGGGCTTGTGCTCACCTTGCGGCCCAAGCTGCACCCTTTCGTGGTGCTCTTTGCGGGGGCGGGGCTTTTCGTGGCGGCGGAAATCGCGGGGCTCTGGCCTTTGGCCGGGCCTTGAGCTTCCCCCGCAGCCCGCGCTGGTCTATTCCAGACACAGCATGCACAACCCCCCTGGAGGACCCATGGACAGGATCGTGGTCGAGGACGTGAGCCTCGCGGAACTCAAATCAGGCCTCGCCGATGGCTCCATCGCGCTCGTCGATGTGCGTGAAGCCTATGAGTGGGACGCTGGCCGCATCCCCGGCGCCAGCCTCAACGCGCTGTCGGTCTTCGATCCCGCCGCGCTGCCAGAGCCGAAGCCCGGCCAGCGCATCGTGCTCCATTGCCGCTCGGGCAAGCGCTCCATCACCGCGCTGGGCCTGGCGCAGGACTCCGGCCGCATGGACATCCGCGCCCATTTCACCGGCGGCATGCTGGAATGGGCGGGCGCAGGCGAGCAGGTCCTCACGGGCTGACAGGGGAGCGAGCGGCATGGATCTGGGACTGAAGGGCAGGCGCGCCATCATCTGCGCATCGAGCAGGGGGCTGGGCCGGGCCTGCGCCATGGCGCTTGCGGAGGCGGGATGCGAGGTCGTCATCAACGGGCGCGACGCCGCCACGCTGGAGGCGACCGCCAAGGCCATCGCCGAGGCCACGGGCGCGCGGGTGATCCCCATCGCCGCCGATGTGGGCACGGCGGAAGGCCGCAAGGCCCTGCTGGCGGCGCTTCCCGAAGTCGACATTCTCGTCAACAACAACGGCGGACCGCCCCCGAAGGATTTCCGCCAGCTCTCCCACGCCGACATGGTTGCTGGGGTGGAGAGCAACATGATCACGCCCATCGAACTCATTCAGGGCGTCATCGACGGCATGGTGGCCCGCAAGTTCGGGCGCATCATCAACATCACCTCGGGCTCGGTGAAGATGCCCTTGCCCCAGCTTGATCTCTCATCAGGCGCCCGCGCGGGCCTCACCGCCTTTGTGGCGGGCGTGGCGCGGCAGGTGGCTGGCTCCAACGTCACCATCAACTGCATCCTGCCCGGCGCCTTCCTGACCGACCGGCTGCGCACGGTTGCGGCGAGCGCCGCCAAGGCGCAGGGGATCACGGCTGACGAGGTGCTGGCGGCGCGCACCAAGACCATCCCCGCCGGGCGCCTCGGCGACCCCGACGAGTTCGGTCAGCTCTGCGCCTATCTCGCCAGCGCCCAGGCGGGCTACATCACCGGCCAGAATTTCCTCATCGACGGCGGAACCTTCCCGGGCGCGTTCTAGGGGATGCTGGCCGGAATCGCCTACAAGATCGCCTCCACCTTCGTCTTCGCCTGCATGATGGCGATCATGAAGGGGCTGTCCTTCTATCCCGTGGGCGAGCTGGTGGCGTTCCGGTCGTTCTTCGCCTTGTTCGTGCTCGCTTTCTGGCTGGCGCGGCGCGGCGAGTTTCCCGGCGCCCTGCGCACCCGCCGGGTGGGCGGGCATCTGCTGCGCTCGCTGGCTGGCACGGGCAGCATGACCCTGAACTTCGCCGCCTTCGCTTTTCTGCCGCTGGCCGATGTGACGGTGGTTGGCTATGCCTCGCCGCTCATCATCGTGGTGCTCGCCGCCATCTGGCTGGGCGAGCGCGTGGGGCCGGGGCGCTGGTTCGGGGTGGCGCTGGGCTTCTGCGGCGTGGTGGTCATGCTGTGGGAGCATCTGGGAACCGGCGATCAGGGCCTTTCGCGCGGCGCCATCGGCGCCTTCATGTCGCTCACGGCGGCCTTCTGCGTGGCGGTGGCCATGATCCAGACCAGCCGCCTCGTCCAGTCCGAGCACATGGGCGCGGTGGTTTTCTATTTTCAGTTCACGGCGGGCTGCGTCGGCCTCTTGCTGATGCTGCTGGGCGCCCTGTGGCCCGCGTCCTGGTCCCTCGCCCCGGCCATGCAGAGCCTCGCCTGGGTGACGCCGGCCGAGCCCTCCCACTGGGCCCTGCTGATCGGCGCGGGCCTTCTGGGCGGGCTGGGGCAGATTCTGATGACGCGCGGCTTCATGCTGGCGGACGCCTCCATCCTCGCCTGTTTCGACTATGTCTCGATGATCTGGATCCTGGCGCTGGGCATGGTCTTTCTGGGGGAATTTCCCACGCTCACCGTGCTGCTGGGTGCCGCCATCGTCACCGTGGCCGGGCTGATGGTGATCTGGAGCGAGAAGACGAAAAAATTTCTCTGATCGCCCCGAAGTGGGCCATTTCCCCGTGGGCAGGCGGCGCTTCGTTCTGTATAAAGAACGGAAGTGGATCATCCAGCAAACGGTGCGGGCGTCATCATGGGGGTCGAGGGTAAAGACAAGGCCAAGGCTCTTGAGGCCGGCGCCTTCGCGCTGTCGGGCCAGCTGGGCCGCGCGGTGATGCGCCTGCGCAAGGCGCACAGCATGTCCCTGTCCGAACTCTCCGAGCATTCCGGCGTCGCCAAATCCATCATCAGCCAGATCGAGCGCAACGAGACCAATCCCACGCTGGCCACCATCTGGCGCCTGGCGCAGGCGCTGGATGTCTCCATCGACCGGGTGCTTCAAGGCTCCGAGGACGAGCCCTTCATCGAGAAATCCACCCGCAACGAAACGCCGAACCTCGTCTCCGAAGACGGCAAATGCCACCTCGCCATCATCGGCTGGATCAAGACGGTGGAATGGCTGCAATGGTACATGTTCAGCGCCGAACCCGACGGCGTCCTCGCCTCCGAACCCCACCAGCATGGCTCGGTGGAATGCCTGTCGGTGCTGGAAGGCGAACTCGAGGTCGAGGTCGCCGGCGTGCGCGAAACCGCCAAGGCGGGCGAGACCCTGCGCTACCGCTGCGACCGCCCCCATGTGATCCGCAACCTGTCGGGGGAACCGGCGCGGGCGACGATGGTGTGCATTTTGCGCGCGGCGGTGATGGAGTAGTCAAGGTTTTTCAGGCGCAACGCCAGCAGCTTCTCTCCCCCTCGTGGGGAGAGACGAGAGAGTGGGGGGCGAGCGGAATCTCTGAAATGAGCGCCTGTGGCGAGCGCGCTCCCGACAATCCACGCGCGCCCCCACCCCGTCCCGCTGACGCGGGCCGACCCTCCCCACGAGGGGGAGGGTATGACGTTGCGCTTTATTTCAGAGACTTAAGCGCGCCTCTCAGCTCACGCCGCCTTGCCGCCCTGCTTGCCCGACTGCTCGCCCGATTGCCCCTGCGTGATCTGGGCCTTGGGGGCGCCCGTCTTGATTTCGATGGTCTTTTGCTGCTGCTTCAGGGCGGCGGGCTTTTTCACGCTGAGATAGAGCACCCCGTTCTCGAAGCTGGCCTCCACCGAATCGGCTGGCGGTTCGAAGGGCAGGTCGATCTCGCGGCGGAAGGCGCCGAAGCTGCGCTCCATCACATGCCAGCCCTTCTCGTCCTTCTTCGCCTCGTGCTTTTTCTCGCCCGTCAGCACCACCCGCTTGCCCTCGATGGCCAGCTTGATGTCCTTCTGGGCGACGCCTGGCAGTTCGGCGGTGATTTCAATCTGCCCTTCGGTCTCCGCCACATTGATGGCCGGCGCCCGCAGCCCGCCTTCGGTCACGGGCATGCGCTGGGCGAAATCACTGAAGAGATCATCTATCTCGCGGCGCATCATGCGGAAGGGGTCGGCGACGTCCGGGCTGGTCCACAGACTGGGAAATCTCATGACATGCTCCTGATGCTCTGAGCCAGCTCCCCATTGAAAAGAAACATGTATTTTTGTTTTCAGGCTCTGATCTGAAACAAGGACGTCCGGCCATCAGCGCAAAAAAAAACCGCCCCGGACGGACAAGCCGAAGGGGCGGTTGAGGTGGTACCAGAGGATCGCGGGAGGGTTGCGATCTCCAGTGCGCTCAATCAAGAGCTGAAGATACCCTAGCCCAAGCTTCCAACCTTGTCACGCGAAAAATAGAAAAATCTCAATTTGTAGGATTTTATCAAGAAATCGTGAAGCTGGCCGCCTCACCGTCCCGCATGTTCGGGCACTTGCGGCTTGGCGCCGAAGATCAGCTGCTGGGGATTCTTCTCCAGCGACTTCACGGCGCGGTTGATCTCTTCAAGCGTCCGGCGGCCCTCCGTCGCGAGGGCCTCGTACTGGCGCAGGCCCGGGCCGGTGAATTGCTTGATGCCGACAGCTATTTCCTTCGTCCGCACCTCCAGATTGTCCGCAAGCTTGCGCATGGAATTGGCGGCGTCGGCCACCTCGTCGAACAGGCCCGGTCCGCCGGGGGCGCCGATCAAGCCGTCCAGCTTCGAGGCGGCGCCGTTGAGGCGGGCGGTCAGCTCTCGCGTGTCCTTCATGATGGCGTCGATGTTGCCGCTGTTGCGGTCCAGCGTCTCGACGAAGGGCTTCAGGCTGCGGCCCACCTCCGCCAGGGTGGTGGCGAATTCCTGCAGGCCCGAGGAATTGTCGGCCAGGGACTTCGAGAAGGAATCGACGTTTTTCAGAATGCTGGTGATCGTGCCTGCATTCTCGTCCACCAGCCGGTCGGTCTTGTCGAGCACCTTGTCGAGCCTGCCCGACAGGTTCTGCATGGTCTCCAGAATGTTCTGGAAATCCGAACGATCCGCCACGATCTGCGCAGGCGCGCCGCTTGCGGAAGCCAGCGCCTCGGCGCTGGGCGAGCCGCCCGTCAGGGCCACCGAGGCGATGCCGGTGAGGCCCTGATATTCGAGGCGGGCGCGGGTGTCGGTCTTGACGGGCGTGCGCGGGTCGATCTCCACTAGGGCGAAAACGAAGGAGGGATTGTCCGCGAGGTCGATCTTGGTCACCTCGCCCACCCGCAGCCCGTTGAACAGCACATAGGCCCCGCGAGAGAGCCCGGAGACGGAGCTTGAAAAGACGACGCGGAAGACATTCCGGTTCGCCGGCTTGTCGCCGCCCGAAAACCAGAACACAAAGCCGAAGGCGGCGGCGATCACGCTGAGGGTGAAGGCGCCGATCAGGGCGTAATTGGCTTTGGTCTCCATAGGCTCTCCACTTCGGGCAAGACAAGACCCTCGCAGCGATTCACGGCCGTTTCAAGATGCGGGCGTGTCGGGCGCGGGCGGCGGCGTCAGTTGGCTGGCGCGTTTTCCGTGAAAATAGGATCGTAGCCACGGGTGCTCGCTCGCCAGCATCTGCGCCACTGTCCCCACTGCGATCACCTTGCCATCGGCCAGCGCCGCGATGCGGTCGCAGATGGAATAGAGGCTGCCCAGATCATGGGTCACCATGAACACCGTCAGTCCCAGCGTCTTTTGCAGGGTGGCGATCAGTTCGTCGAATTCGGCCGCGCCGATGGGGTCGAGGCCCGAGGTCGGCTCGTCCAGAAACAGGATGTCCGGGTCGAGCGCTAGCGCGCGGGCCAATGCGGCGCGCTTGATCATGCCGCCCGAGAGTTCCGAGGGGAATTTCTCCGCCGCATCGGGCCGCAGACCGACCATGGCGATCTTCATCCGCGCCAGTTCGTTCATGAGCGGCTGCGAGAGGCCGAGATATTCGCGCATGGGGGCCTGCACATTCTGCAGCACCGTCAGCCCCGAAAACAGCGCGCCCTGCTGGAACAGCACCCCGCAGCGCCGCTCCACCGCCTGCCGCTCGCGCGGGGGCAGGGCGTCGAGATCTCGGCCGAAGACCTCGATGCGCCCGGCGCTCTTGTTCGCCAGCCCCAGAATGGCGCGCATGAGCACGGATTTGCCGGTGCCCGAACCGCCCACGAAGCCCAGCACCTCGCCGCGCTTCACATCAAGATCAAGGCCACGCAAAATCAGGCGCGACCCAAACCCCAGATCAAGGCCACGCACGCTGATGGCGACATCGTCTGGCAGGGAGGTCTGTGTGCGGAGGGTGGGGCGCGCGTCGCTCATGTCAGTATCTGATCGCTGCAAAGAACATGGCGAAGAGCCCATCCACCACGATCACCATGAAGATGGCTTTCACCACCGAGGCCGTGACCCGCTTGCCAAGGGATTCCGCCGAGCCCTGCACCGCAAAGCCTTCCATGGCGGCTATGAGCGCAATCACGGTGGCCATGAAGGGCGCCTTGATGAGGCCCACCAGAAAGGTGTTGAGCGCGACGGCGTTCTGCAAGCGCGACAGGAAGATCTCGGGGCTGATGCCCCCATAGATCCAGGCCACCAGCAAGCCCCCCGCGATCGCCGCCATGTCTGCCACGAAGGTCAGCAGCGGCAGGGCGATGAGAAGCGCGAGAAAGCGCGGCACGATGAGCACTTCGACGGGGTCGAGGCCCATCACCCGCAAGGCGTCGATCTCCTCGCGCATTTTCATGGCGCCAATCTCCGCCGTGATCGCCGAGCCCGAACGGCCCGCCACCATGACGGAGGTGAGCAGCACCGCCAGTTCGCGCAGCACTAGAATCCCGATCAGATCCACCGCGAAAGTCGCGGCGCCAAAGCGCTGCAACTGGAAGACGCCCTGCTGCGCCACGATGCAGCCCACCAGGAAATTGATCAGCGCGATGATGGGCAGGGCGCGCAGGCCGAAGCTTTCGAGGTGGAAGACCACCGAGGTCGTGCGCAGGCGCGCGGGCTTGAACATGATCCGCAACAAGGCGGAGATGATCTGCCCCAGAAAGGCGACGCCAGCATAGAGGTCGTCGATGACACCCACCACCGTCTTGCCGATGTCGGTCAGCAGCGTCACGAGCGCCGATCCGCGCGGCTCCCCGGTGGTGTCAAAGCTGCGATAGTGGGCGGCGTCCAGCAGGATTTCATGTTCCGCCCGCGCGCTTGCAAGCACGCATGGACTGCCTGTTTTCGTCACAGCATTGCGGGCGCGATCAATGAGCCAGGCGCCTGCGGTGTCCATGGCTTCCACACTGGAAAGATCAAGCACGACGCCGCGCGCCCCGCGCACCGTCGCCAGCAGCGCGTCCGCCTGCGCCTCGAGACGTTGCGCATCAATGGTCCAGCGACCGCTCAGGCGCAGCGTCAGCCCGCTTGAGGCCTGGTCGGTCGCGAAGGAGGGTTCAGCGGTCATACAGTCGCCCGGCGGGCCGCGCAGGGGCCAGCCCCTCTTTTAAGCCCAACACCCCCGTCAAGTCGAGCCGGAGCGGATTTGGCGCGGGGGCGTTTGCCTTTATAAACAGTCAACTCCCCGGAGGTCAGGATGATGGAATCGCAGATACGGCGCCTGAGCGTCAGCGTGGAGCGTTTCGATCTCGCCGCCCCCTTCGTCATCTCGCGCGGGGCCAAGAGCGTGGCCGAGGTGGTGACCGTCACCCTCGAGGAGGGATTGTTTCGCGGGCGCGGCGAATGCGTGCCCTATGGCCGCTTCGGCGAGACCCTGGACGGCGTTGTGGCGGCCATTGAGGGGCTGCGCGGGGCTGTGGAGGCCGGGCTGGAGCGAGACGCCCTGCAAGCCCTGCTGCCTGCCGGCGCTGCCCGCAACGCTCTGGACTGCGCCCTGTGGGATCTGGAGGCCAAGCGCCTCGGCGTGCGCGCCCATGAAATGGCGGGCCTGCATCGCATCGCGCCGGTGGTGACGGCATTCACCCTCTCCGTCGGCGCGCCGCAGGCCATGGCGGAGCAGGCGGCGCTGCATCGGGACAAGCCCCTGCTGAAGCTTAAGCTCAGCGGGGTTGGCGATGAGGCGCGCTTGGCGGCCGTGCGCGCTGCGGCCCCCCATAGCGATCTCATTGTCGACGCCAACGAGGCCTGGCGTCCGGAGGACCTGCCTCGCCTCTTCGCCGCCTGCGAGGCGGCGGGCGTGCTCCTCATCGAGCAGCCCTTGCCGGAGGGGCGCGACGAGGCCCTCATCCAGCGGCCGCGCACCATCCCGGTTTGCGCCGATGAGAGCATCCACGAACGGGCGGGGCTGGCGGCCCTGCGCGAGCGCTATGACATCATCAACATCAAGCTCGACAAGACCGGCGGCCTCACCGAGGCCCTGCTGCTGGCGGATGAGGCCGAGCGTCTGGGCTTTGGCTTGTTTGTCGGTTGCATGGTGGGCACATCGTTGGCCATGGCGCCCGCCCTGTTGCTGGCGCCCCGTTGCCGCTTCGTGGATCTCGACGGGCCGCTGCTGCTGGCCCGCGACCGGTCCCCCGGGCTCGTCTATGACGACTGCGTGATCCAGCCCCCCGGCCCCGAGGTCTGGGGCTGAACCTTGCGCGCAAAGAGCGGTGGGCGAAGGCGATAGGGCGCTTGCATCGTCGTCCAGCGTGCTGTTCTGCTGGGCAGGCAGGGTCCCTCCGGGGCTGCTGACTCGTTCTGGAGCTTCCCGTGGTCGAAGCCAAGCCCTTGATCCACAGTCGGCTTCTGGCGGGCGCAGTCTTGCGCTGGGGCCACGCGGCTCTGGCCCTTGTGCTGGCCCTGCCGCTGGCGGGCTGCGCCAAGTCTCCAGATGCGACGTTCGATCTGTCGGCGGCGCCGGCCGCCCGGTCCTTGCGCGCCCTTCGCGCGCAGGTGGTGGTCACCGAGCCCCTAGCCACCGCGCCCGCCGATTCCGACCGCATCGTGGTGCGCCCGACCCCCGACACCCGCGCCGCCTTCCAGGGCGCCCAATGGGCCGAGCGCCTGCCCCGTCTTGTGCAGACGCGCCTGCTGCAAAGCTTTGAAAACGCGGCGCTCTCGCGCTTTGTCAGCCGCCCCGATGGGCGCATCGTCGCGCAATATTCCCTCAATACGGAAATCCGCCGGTTCGACATGGACTTGAGCCGGGGCGAAGCGGTGGTGGAAATCTCCGCCCGGCTGGTGGAGGAGGGCGCCGGACGCATCGCCGCCGCGAAAATCTTCAGCGCCCGTCTCGCGCCCGCAGGCGATGACGGCCCCGCCGCCGCCCTGGCTCTGGACGCCGCCCTCGGCGACGTCATGAGCCAGATCGTGGTCTGGACAGCCGGGCGGCTTTAGCGCGGCTCTGGAAAGTCATCCCTCGACGTGCTGATATGGCTACGCTGCAACGATCAGCGGGGGGGCGCTGCGGCAGGGTGGGACGGTGACGCGCCATTCGCAGGCGCAGGCCGTCACCACTTCGGAAGGCTCCAACCCGCAATTGGAGATATCGTTGATGATTGTCGCAAATCCCAGGCTTGGAGCCGCTCTGGCGGCTGCGCTGGCGATCCTCTGCCAGGAGGCTCGCGCGGCGACGCCCGAACTCATCGCGGCCGCCCGCAAGGAAGGCGAGGTGACCTGGTACACGACGCAGATCGTGAACCAGCTCGTCCTGCCGGTCAAAACTGCGTTTGAAAAAAAGTATGGCGTGAAAATCAATTATGTCCGCGCCAACACCGGCGACGTGGTCCTGCGCGTCCTCAACGAGGAGAAGGCCGGCCGCGTGCAGTGCGATGTCTTCGACGGATTGTCGACAGTGGCGACCCTCGTGCGCGAGCCGGGCGTCGTGCTCAAATGGACGCCGGACGAAGCCCGCGTCTATCCCGCCGAGCGCGTCGATCCCCAGGGTTACTGGACCGCGACCTATCTTGCGGTCGGCGTCCCCGCGGTGAACACAGATCTGGTGCCTGCGGGGCAGGAGCCGCGCAGCTGGGAAGATCTGCTCGCGCCCAAATGGAAGGGCAAGATGGCCTGGAGCGTGAGCAATTCGAGCACCTCAGGCGCCGGTTTTGTCGGCACTGTGCTCGACGCCTGGGGGCGCGAGAAGGGCATGGATTATCTGAACCGCCTGGCGCAGCAAAATGTCACGAATATCCAGGTGGCGAGCCGGGAAATTCTCAATCAGGTCATCGCTGGCGAATACGCCATCGCCCTTCAGGTCAACAATCACCACGCCTCCATCAGCGCGCGCATGGGCGCTCCGGTGAAATGGCTCAAGTTCAGCCCGGCGCAGGTCAACTCCGGCAATATATCGGTCTTGCAAAAGGCGCCCCATCCCAACGCAGCGAAATTGCTGGTGGATTTTCTGGTGTCCGCCGAGGGGCAGGCGATCTATCGCGACAACGGCTACATACCTGCTCACCCCGGCGTTCCCGCCCTTGACCCTGAACTGCTGCCGGACGGCAAGGATCTTGTCGGCCGGTTCTACACGCCGGAAAAGATCGACGAGGAACTCCCCAAATGGGAGAAAACCTTTCACGAGATTTTCCGTTGAGAATCAGATGTGTCTGACCCAAACAAAAAGGGCGCGGTGTGAAAACCGCGCCCTTGTCCGTCTTGATCTGCGCAGGCTTTATTCGATGCGCCCGGCGGCGTGCGCCAGCATCGTATAGACCTTGCCCTGATCGGAGATCAGATAGCTGCGGCCCAGGCTGCCGTCGCGATCATCGCGCGCGACATCGGTGAGGACGCGCTCGAATTCCTGGGTATAGCGGTCGACCGTTTCGCGGAAATCGGCGTCGGCGCCGTAGCGGCGGCAGATTTCGTCGAAGGTCTGCTGGCCCTGGCCCTTGTAGATGCGGCGCGAGAAGGCGCGGCGCTCGTTGCGATAGTAGCGATCCCAGGCGTCGACCACGGCCGCATGATCGACCATGCGCGAGATGTCATGGGAGATCGTGTCGAGCGACTGGGCTACCCGCGCTTGCGGCTTCAGGGTGGAGCCGACGGCGCCGGCGTCTCCCTCATCCTGAGAGGCGCGGGCGAGAAGGTCGCTGAGCCAGCCCGGACCGCGGTCAGGGGACATGCCGCGGATAGAGGCCGCCGCAGGGCTGCGCAGACGGGACGCATCATCGGCCACGACAGGCGCGACGGGCATCGGCGGCTCGGCGCGGGGCATGCGCGGCTTGTCGAGGGTGCGCTGGGGCTCGAGGCGCGGCGGCTCCACCCGCGTCTGCGGCATGGGCGCAGGCTCGGCCAGATCCAGGTTGCGGCCGGACCGCTGGACAACCTCGGTCAGGTCGCTCAGGGCCTTGATCTGCTCGGACACGACGCGGCGCATGGCGGCGGCCTGTTCGGCGGATTCACGCGGCAGATCGGCGGCGCCGCGCTGCACTTCCTCGCGGGCGAGGTTGATCTCGTGATGGATCTCCTGCGCCACGCCGCGCATCTCTGTCGCGGAGGCGCGGAAGCGGCTCAGCGCATCGCCGAACAGTTGCTGCACCTCATGGCTCGCCGACTCATAGGCGTCGCGCATGGCGATGAGCGTCAGTTCGCGCTCCTTCGAGGTCTCGTCGCGCACCAGGGCGAACTTCTCGTTGAGCGTTCCAACCACATCCTCGCTGGAGCGCGCCAGCAGGGAGCCGATCTCGTTGGCGCGGCGTTCGGCGTCGAGGAAGGAGCCTTCGATCAGGTTGTTGAAGGCCTTCATCACATTGTCGATGTCGCCGGTCTTCTGGTCGACGCTGGCCAGCAGATCATACATCGAGCGACGGCGCGCCTCGAGGCTCTCTTCCAGTTCGCGCTGGGTGCGGTTGAGATCGGCCAGGGTCTGGCCCAGCTCCGCATTGTGGCCGCGCATGTGGTCGCCAAGCTGGTCGATGCCGGTGACCGTGTTGGATGCGGTGTGGTTGAGCGTGTTGATCTGGAAGGAGACCGAGCCAAGCGCGGTCTGGAGCTTCATGACGCTCTCGCTCAGCGAACCGTCGATGTTGCTGAGATTCTGGTCGGTGACGGTGATGAGACGGCGCAGGGCGTCGCCTGTCGTCTCCAGCTTGGAAAGTGTAGACGAGAATTCGCTTTCGATCTGCGCGCCAAGGGTCATCAGGCTGTGGGCGGAGTTCGACGCGCTCTGCTCGATGGCTTCGCGCAGGGTGTGCGAGGTGACCTCGGCCACTTCCAGCAATCCGTTCGACGTCGCCGAGATGGCGTTGGTGAACTGGTGCTGCTTCTCGGTGAGGTGGTCGACGATGGCGCTGGCGCGGCCCTCGATCGTATTGGTGACGATCTCGCCCAGCTTGACGACTTCGCTGGAGAGTTCGGCGCCGGTGGTCGACACGCTGCTGAGCGTCTCGGTCATGTTGCGGGCGGTCGTGTCCAGCAGGGTGTGCAACTCGCTGGCGCGGGCCCCCATGTTGTCGTTGACGATGCGGCTGGCGCTGTCCAGCGTCTCGTGAATGACGCGGGCATGTTCGGTGATGGCCTGGGTGATTTGCGCCGAGCGGTCATCCATGGAGCCGACGCCGGCCTCGACAGCCTTCTGCAACTCTTCGATGCGGGCGCTGAGGGTCTTGCTGAGGCCATTGATGTTGTTGGCGAGCACTTCTTCGAGCGCCGAGGGGTCGAGCATCCCCTTGACCTCTTGCAAGCCGCTGCCAAGGCTGCGCGCGATTTCCAGCGCATTGGTGGCGAGGGACTCAGAGAAGTTCTTCGAACGGATTTCAAGGCCCGTGTCGATACGCTGCACGAGGCTTTCGAGAGAGGTGGTGACGTCCTGCGTGCGCATGGTTGTGCGCTGCTCGAAGTCCTCGATCCTGCTGTCGAGGCCGGTTTCGATGCGGCTCACGAGGGTTTCGATCGCCTGCGAAGCGTCCTGCGTACGGATGGCGCTGCGCTGGGCGAAATCCTCGATCTTGCTGTCGAGGCCGGTCTCGATGCGGTTCACCAGGGTCTCGAGCGAGGTGGCGACATCGCGGGTGCGCACGGCGGTGCGCTGCTCGAAATCCTCGATCTTGCTGTCGAGGCCGGTTTCGATGCGGCTCACCAGGGTCTCAAGGGAGGTCGAGACATCCTGGGTGCGCAAGACGGTGCGGCGCTCGAATTCGTCGACCTGCTTGTCGAACACGGCTGCGGCTTCGCGGGTTCGGTCGCCGAGCTTCTCGTTGAAGGCGGCGCCGTGGGTGGTGAACGTGTCTTCCAGCGAGGCGAGCTTGTCGTTCACATCCACGCTGAAGCGGTTCGACTGGTCAGCCAGCTGGTCGGCCAGCACGTCGCCCAGGGAGACGACGCCGGTCTTGAAGTCGACGAAGCGCGCGGAGAGGCTTTCGGCGACGCGCTCGGAATGCACGGCCATGGCGGAAATGACTTCGTTCGTGGCGTCCGCGAAATTCGCTCCGGCCGCATTCGCATGTTCCCCGAGCGCTTCGCGCAGGAACTGGCGATGGGTTTCGAGCTGGCCGCTCATCTCCAGATGGACGGCCGAGATCTCTTCGCGTGTGCTGGACACATGACCCGACAGTTCCGCGGTGACGCGTGTGCTGATGTCCAGCAGGTCCTGCCCGGTGACGGACAGGGTGCTGCGGGCCAGCTCGGTCTGCGTCTCCACAAGCCTGGCGATATGTTCGCCCGCGTCCGCCAGATCGCGGCTGCCGGACTGGATCGTCGCGTGCACCGCCTCGATGCGGGCGCCGATGGTGGCCGCGACTTCGTCGCCAGCCTCGATGAAGCCGCCGCGTGAGTCGTGCAGGGCCTCGCGCACCGCGGTGATGTTCTCGAGCAGCGAGGCGATGAGCGCTTCGCCAGCGTCGTTGAGCTGCACCTGCTGCTGCATGAGGGCCGCGCGCGCAGCCTCCGTGTTCTCGGCCATGGAGGCGGCGATCTGGTCGCTGGTCTCGGTGACCGCATGCTGCGAGGACAGCAGCGTCTGTTGCAGGCTCTCCACCCGCTCGCTGAAGGTCTGGGCGGTTTCGCCGCTCACCTGCATCAGGGATTGGCGCAGCGCCTCGACCTGCTCGGTGAAGGCCCGCGCGCTCTCCTCGGTCGTGTTGCTCAAGGCGTTGCGCAGCGTGTCCGTGCGCTCGGTGAAGACGCTCGCCGTCATGTCGCTGACATCGGTCAGGGACTGGCGCAGGGATTCGACACGCTCCGTGAAGGTGAGCGCCGTATTGTCGCCCACATAGGCGAGCGCCTGGCGCAGCGCCTCCACGCGCTCCGTAAAGCTGCGGGTCGTTTCGTCGCTCACCTCGATCAGGGAGTTGCGCAGGCTGTCCACCCGCTCGCTGAACACCAGCGCGGTAGAATCGCTGACCTGCGTCAGGGAGTTGCGCAGGTTCTCGATGCGGTCCGAGAAGGTCCGCACGGTCTCGTCGCTCACCACGGCCATCAACTGGCGCGAGTTCTCGAAGGCTGTACAGACCTCGTTGGTCTTTTCCGTGAAGCTGGCGGCGAGCTGGTCGCTGGTCTGGGCGAGCGTGGTCTGCGAATCGTTGAGGATGTCGCGCAGGGCGACTGTGCGATGGGCGATGGCCGATTCCACATGGGCGGCGGCGTTCAGAACCTCGTCGCGCGATCCGGCGATCGCCTTGCTGAAGGCGGCCGTGCGGGCGTCCATGTCGCCGGCCACTTCCGAGCCGGCGGTCGAGATGGCCGCGCGCGCCTCGGCGGCGGCGTCGGCGATGGCCTTGCGGTGCTCGTCAAGGGAGGCCTGCAGGGCGTCGTTGGCGGTGGCCAGATCGTAGCTTGTGACTCGCACGGTCTCGTTGAAGGCGTTGACGCGCGCTTCCAGCAGCGTCGAGACATTGGTGCTCGTCTCCGCCAGCTGATCGCGCGAGATCAGGAAGATGTCCTGCACCTTCTTGACGTTGTCGGCGAGGGCGTTTTCGATCTCGGCGCTGGTCAGGGTCAGGTCGGTGCGGGCGCGGCTGGTCAGTTCCTCCAGCTCGCGGTTGCGCGCCACGAACAGCTCTTCGAGATGACGGTTGTGATCGCTCAGCGCCTGGGCGGATCCCTGGAAGATCTGGGCGGCGCTGTCCGTGCGCTCGCCGATCATGATCGAGATGTTCTGGCAGGTGGCGTTCAGCGTGTTGGACAGATCTTCGCGGGCGCGCTCGGTCAGGTCCTCGAGCTCGCGGTTGCGGGTGTCGAAGAGGGACTCGAGGTGCTTGTTGTGCGCGATGAGCGCCTGGGTCGAGGTTTCGAAAATTTCCGAAGCGTTGCCGGTGCGCTCGGCGAGCATGGTCGAAATGCGCTCGCCGGAGCTGCTGAGCGTGTCGGCGAGTTCCTGAGCCTGGATGATGACCGAGCTGTGGATGCGCTCGCTGGTTTCCGCAAACCGCGAGATGAGGCCGTCGCCACGCTCCGAAATGGTGTCGGCGATGCGGGCGGTGGCGGCGTCGATGCGGTCGCCGATGGCGTTGGAGCAGATCTGGAGCTGTTGCTCGACCGATTCGGCGCGATCATTGATGGTGGACGCGAAAAGCTTGGTGGAATCGAACAGGCGGCCGGTGATGGAGTCGCCCGTGTCCGTCAGCTTCTGGATGAAGCCCTCGCCCTGGCTGCTCAGCGTGGACACCATGTCCTCGCCGGCGGCGCGCAACTGGCTGGTGATGTCTTCCGCATGGCCGCCAAGCAGGGCGTTCACATGTACGCCCGCCTCGTTGACCTGCTCTGCGATGCGCGATCCGGCCTGCGCCACTTCGCGCGAAATCATTTCCTGCGCGCTGGTGACGGACTGGCGCACGCGGTCCGCGTTGGTGACGATGGCTTCGCGCTCGGAGGAAAGTTCGTCGATGAGCGCGCGCATCCGCCGCTCGTTGTCGGCATAGGAGCGTTCGAGGTTGGACACCTCGTTATGCACCATCAATTCAAGTTCGCCGGCGCGCGCCAGGGCGCGCTCGACGCCATCGCCCATGGAGGCGATCTCGCGGCGAATCGCCTGCGAGAGAATCATCACCTGTTCCGTGGTGAAGCTGTCGGGATCGGCGAGCCGCACAGCCACTTCGCCCATGGAGCGGGCGGTGTGGCGCATTTCCTGAACCCGCTGGGTCAGGGTGGCGATCATGAAGAAGAAGGCGACGGGGCCGACGGAGGCCAGAACCAGCATCGCGGCCGCGGCCTGGTCGAGGGGGACGCTTCGTGCGCCAAGGGCGTAGACGCCCACCATGGCGAGCCAGCCAGCCGACATGCCGGCGGCGATGAATTGCGCGGTGCGGCTGGGGCGATATTGCAGCGCCTGGAGAATCTGGCCGACCGAGCGGCGGTCGTCATTGGCTGGCCGGGAAGACGGGGAGACCGGGGGCGGATCGAGGTCGACCCGGCGGCGCGGAAAGTCAGAGCCGACGTCAGCGGACAGGGGGCGCTTCGCAAAGTCCTGGGAATCATCAACTTTTGGCAGACGCAGCGTGTCAATCCGTCTCTGTTCGGCCTCACCCCGCAGGTCCTGGGGGGTCAGGTTCAAGGCTTCCTCGATTGCGGACATGGTTGCGTCTGCGCCGTCCAACTTCGCGTCGGCGGCGATCATAGGGTCTATGCGCGCGCGCAATGCGCGGATGCGATCTTCGACTTGAGCCGCCTCGGATTCCTCCGTTGGCTTCTGTTGTGTCGCCATGTCAAACCGCCTCACGTAAACAAACGCATCCGCCGCCGATCCGGGCGGCTCCAGCTGATCGTCGGGGTGGCCGTCCGACAGTCAGCTTTTTAACCATTTTGAAATATACCCGCCCGCTCATCGAAATGAAACGGGCCAGACCTGTAAACCGCAAACGTCGTTAACGTCTGCTTCATCATAGGAGAAGATTCTTCTCGGGCCACTTCGCATTCAGAGTTGCCAAGTTCCCTGATCGGTAGGCGAATACAAGCTTTGCCATGCACTTATGCACAAAATTCCGAAATTCGCTGGCTTTTGCCCCCGCTTGTGGCGTGGAGAGGTGGTTGCGGTCTCGCCAAGGCGGTGTGTCTTTTGATAAGGAGATGAGCGGCCTGTCCGTCCCCTTTCCGCGCGATTCCGCGCCTCGCGAGTTAACCAGATGACCAAGATCACCTTTATCGACGCCGCCGGCCAGTCCCGCACCGTGGAGGCCGAAGATGGCTCCACTGTCATGGAGACCGCCCTCAAGAACGCCATTCCCGGCATCGAAGCGGAATGCGGCGGCGCCTGCGCCTGCGCCACCTGCCATGTCTATGTGGACGAATCATGGCTCGAGCGACTGGGCAAGGCCGAGCAAATGGAAGAAGATATGTTGGACTTCGCTTTCGATGTGCGCCCCACCTCGCGCCTCTCCTGCCAGATCAAGGTGCGGCCCGAAATCGACGGCCTCACGGTCAGCACCCCCGAGAAGCAGGGTTGAGGAAATCTGAGTAATCACATCATAAAGCTGTGATTATTTTTGCTTTCCTGAATTAAGATGTTGAATTATGGAGGCGGTTGCTTTCGGCCGTCCGCCTTCATCCGGCGGCCTGGCATGGCGGCCAGGGTTCGGGGCCATGGGCTCCAGCAGCGCAATGGAACGCATTATCATGAGCGAGATCATCAAGACAGACGTCGTGATCGTGGGCGCTGGCCCCACCGGTCTCTTCGCCGTGTTCGAGCTGGGCCTGCTGGACATCAAGTGCCATCTCATCGACATCCTGCCCAAGCCCGGCGGCCAATGCGCCGAGCTCTATCCCGAAAAGCCCATC
>Ga0114974_10001639_pt1 | contig 17604 bp, 18 predicted proteins | sample S_130206_EF_Meta_FD_87318 | JGI IMG/M metagenome (GOLD analysis project Ga0114974, IMG submission 87318) | Freshwater microbial communities from Lake Simoncouche, Canada to study carbon cycling - S_130206_EF_MetaG | ecosystem: Environmental > Aquatic > Freshwater > Lake | place: Lake... | reverse complement strand
GGGCGTGCCCGATAGAGACTTCGCTCACCCCCGGCACAGTCTGAACAAAGGCGCGCAAGTTGTCGCGATTCAGGTCGTGACCGGCGTTGACACCCAGACCGGCGTCCAGCGCGGCTTGCGCGGCCTCGGCAAAGCGCTGCAGTTGCGCCACTTGGGGGTCGCTGCCCCAAGCGGCGGCGAAGGGCTCGGTGTACAACTCCACGCGGTCGGCGCCGACGTTTTTGGCGGCTTGCATGGCCGGCGCGTCAGCGTCCATGAACAGGCTGACCCGCACGCCCAGGCTTTGGGCCTCGGCAATCAGCGGGCGCAGGCGCTCGGCGTCATGCGCCAGGTTCCAGCCATGGTCGCTGGTGAACTGACCTTCAGAATCAGGCACAAAGGTGCACTGGTGCGGGCGAACCTGGCGCACAAAATCCATCAGGTTCTGAAACGGGTTGCCTTCGATGTTGAATTCACGCCCCGGCCAGTCTTTCATCAGAGCGGCCAATTCATACACATCAGCAGCGCGAATATGGCGCTCGTCAGGGCGCGGATGCACGGTAATGCCATTGGCACCCGCCTCCAGACACAGCGTGGCCGCCTGCGTCACGCTGGGAATGCCCAGATGGCGCGTGTTACGAATTAACGCGACTTTGTTCAGATTGACGGAGAGCGATGTTTTGTTCATAAAGTTTGCAGGTCGATCATCATTTGCCGGGTACGCAGGGTGGTCACACCGCAATGGTAATTGAGCAGTGTGCGCAACTGCGGCTTGAGCTCGGACATGACCACTGAACTGGCACGCAAGGTGGTGGTAAAAGGTACATCCTCATTCAGGGACTGCTGCAAGGCGATCCATTGTGCGCCAGTGAGGCTGGAACGATCCGTGTGGTTGGCTTGGCGCAGACCACCCTCGGGCACCAGGGTGTAGCGCAGGTCTTCGGACAAAGGCGCCAAGGTCATGGTTTGCACATCCAGCAGAGGCAGCAAACCAATTTCACGCAACAGCAGCAACTCAAAAGCGCGCAAAGCAGGTTGCAGCGCCTCGCCATGCTCCGAGGCAATGACTTGCACCACATTGGCATAGACATCAAACAAACGGGGATGGGGGTCGTCTCGGGCCATGAGCTTGAGCAGCAACTCGTTCAAATACAGGCCAGACATGAGCGCGTCGCCGGTGGGCATGACGTGACCGCCCTGCCACTCGGCGGCTTTCAAGGTGCGAATTTCGGCGTCGCCGCCAAAAGCCAGGTGCAGCGGCTGCAAGGGCAGCAGCACCGGGCGAAAACTCGAGGTCGGCCGCTTGACACCCTTGGCCACCACAGCAATGCGGCCGTAGTGGCGGGAGAACACCTCCAAAATCAGGCTCGACTCGCTCCAGTCGTAACGGTGCAAGACATACGCGGGCTCATCAGAGATGCGCTTGGTGGCCACAAATGATCAACAGATCACTGATAACCAAATGAGCGCACGCGGGCTTCGTCGTCGGCCCAACCGGAACGCACTTTGACCCACATCTCAATGAACACCTTGCAGTCGAGGGCTTTTTCCAGCTCGACGCGGGTTTCCATGCCGATGCGCTTGATGCGCTCACCCTTGTCGCCAATCACCATGGCTTTGTGCGTGTCGCGCTCCACCACGATCGTGGCCGCAATGCGCAACAGGCGCTTTTGCTTGCCGCGACCGGCTTCTTCTTCAAACTTGTCGATCACCACGGTGGAGGTGTAAGGCAACTCGTCACCGGTCAAGCGGAACAATTTTTCGCGCACGGTCTCGGAGGCCAAGAACTTTTCGCTGCGGTCGGTCAACTCGTCTTCTGCGTACCACCAGGCTTGCTCGGGCAGGTATTTTTCGCAAATGCCCAACATGCGTTCGATGTCTTTGGCGTTTTTGGCCGACATGGGCACAAACTCGGCAAAGGTGTGGCGCTGCTGCATTTCCTGCAACCAAGGCGCAATGTCGGCGCGGCGGTGCACTTGGTCGAGTTTGTTGGCGACCAGCAGCGTGGGAATGTCTTTGCCCAAAAGGGTGAGCACTTTGGCATCGGCTTGGTTGAACATACCGGCTTCGACCACAAACAAGATCAAGTCCACATCGCCCACCGCGCCGAGCATGGTTTTGTTGAGCGAGCGGTTCAAGGCGTTGTTGTGGCGCGTCTGGAAGCCCGGGGTGTCAACAAACACAAACTGCGTGGCGCCCTGGCTGTGAATGCCGGTGATGCGGTGGCGCGTGGTCTGCGCTTTGCGTGAGGTGATGCTGATCTTTTGTCCGACCAAGGCGTTCATCAAGGTCGATTTGCCCACGTTGGGCTTGCCCACAATGGCGATCAGGCCGCAGCGCTGCCCTTCAACCGCGCCCTCAGCGGGTGCGGCTACACGCATGCTTTTGAGCATACTTTCGATGTCGTTTTGGCCTTCAGGAGCCGCAGCGTCTGCTTGGTCAGCAATTATTTTTGGAGTTGTCATTTTTTTGCCTTAGCTTTGATAGTTTGGAGCATGGCGGCCGCAGCGGCCTGCTCTCCGGCTCGGCGTGAACCGCCGATACCTCGTTCAGAAAAATTGAGTTCAATGATTTCGCATTCAACGTCAAAGGTTTGTTTGTGCGCGGCCCCTTGGGTGCCGACCACTTTGTAAAGCGGCAAATTCATTTTGCGCCCCTGCAGCCATTCTTGCAATTCAGTTTTAGGGTCTTTACCAATCGCTTCCATCGTGGGGTTGATTTCCACGGCTTTGAATAAACGATGAATCAAGGTCTGGGCAGCCGTAAATCCGGCATCGAGGTAGACCGCACCAATGACGGCCTCCAGCGCATCCGCCAGAATGGAGGGCCGCTTTTGTCCGCCTGAGCGGGCCTCGCCCTCACCCAAGCGAATGACATCGGGCAAGCCCAACTCCACCGCCAACAGGTGCAGCGTGTCTTGCTTGACCAGATTGGCCCGAATACGCGACAGGTCGCCCTCGGGCAGGCTACTGAGGCGTTCAAACAAGAGATCGGCCACGGCCAGATTCAGCACCGCATCCCCCAAAAACTCCAGGCGTTCGTTGTGGTCAGCCGAAAAGCTGCGGTGCGTCACGGCCTGATTTAAAAGGGCCGGTTTTGAAAATACGTGCTGCAACCGCGATTGCAACGCCATCAAACCTTCATTCACAGGGTGCGGTCTTTCAAAATCAACTCTTTAATTGAAGGCGCCAATGCGCTTCAAACTTCCAAAATTCATCCAGACAAAAAATGCTTTGCCGACAATGTTTTTATCAGGCACAAAGCCCCAATAACGTGAATCGAGCGAGTTGTCGCGGTTGTCGCCCATCATGAAGTAATGCCCGGCAGGCACCTTGCAGACCACGCCTTCGACGGTGTAGTTGCAGTTTTTCTTGAAGACAAAATCATCCGCCCCAGGAACAAACGCTGGGCGGTCGTCGTCATTCAAAATGCCGTGCTTGTGCTCACCCAAAGTTTCCTGGTATTGCTTGAAGTAACGCATCACGTCTTCATCAAAAAACTCAGGCAAGGCCACGGTGGTGACGGCTTGGCCGTTGATAGTCAGGCGCTTATTTAGGTAGGCCACTTCGTCACCCGGCACACCGACCACCCGCTTGATGTAATCTAGACTGGGCTTGGGCGGGTAGCGAAACACCATCACGTCGCCACGCTGGGGGGCCGTGCCTTCGGTAATTTTGGTGTTAATCACCGGCAAGCGCACGCCGTAGTGAAACTTATTGACCAAAATCAGATCGCCCACCAAAAGCGTGGGGATCATCGAACCCGAAGGAATTTTGAAAGGCTCAAACAGGAATGAGCGCAGAAAAAACACGGCAATGATCACTGGGAACAGACCTGCGGTCCAATCCAACCACCAAGGCTGGGCCAGAATTCGGTTTTTGCCTTCAGCCACTGTGTCAACATCTTGAACGATGCCCAACTTGGCCAACTCCCCTTGGCGCTTGAGTGCTTCAGTTTCCAGTGTTTGGGCGGCTTTTTGACGCTGTGGCAAAAAGTAATAGCGTTCAGCAAACCAATAAATGCCGGTCACGGTCGTCGCCAAAAACAGCAAAAGCGCGAAGTTGCCTTCGACCATGCCCAGATACCAAGCGCCTGCATAGCCCACGAAGGCCGCCAGAATAAAGGAGGTAAGGACTTGCATTAGCCGTCCACCCGCAAAATGGCCAAGAAGGCTTCTTGGGGTACTTCAACTGATCCGATTTGTTTCATTCGTTTTTTACCTTCTTTTTGCTTGTCCAGCAACTTGCGTTTGCGTGAAATATCGCCGCCATAGCACTTGGCGATCACGTTCTTGCGCAGCGCCTTGATGGACTCGCGGGCGATGACATTGGAGCCAATGGCGGCCTGAATAGCCACGTCATACATCTGCCTTGAGATCGTCTCGCGCATCTTGGCCACCACGGCCCGACCGCGAAACTGCGACTGTGTGCGGTGCACGATGATGGAGAGTGCATCCACTTTTTCACCGTTCAGCAAAATATCAACTTTCACCACATCCGCGGCGCGGTATTCCTTGAAGTCATAGTCCATCGAGGCATAGCCACGCGACACCGACTTGAGTTTGTCAAAGAAGTCCAGCACGATTTCGGCCAGCGGCATCTCATAAGTCAGCATGACCTGGCGCCCGTGATAGGACATATTCATCTGGACACCACGCTTCTGGTTAGCCAGCGTCATGACGGCACCCACGTAGTCTTGAGGCATGTACAAATGCACGGTCACGATGGGCTCACGAATCTCGTCCATGCGGCCTTGGTCGGGCATTTTGGAAGGGTTCTCAACCATCCGCACTTCACCATCGGCACCGACCACTTGGTAGACCACGCTGGGCGCGGTGGTGATCAGGTCCTGGTCGAATTCGCGCTCCAGTCGCTCTTGCACAATTTCCATGTGCAGCAGGCCCAAAAAGCCGCAGCGAAAGCCAAAACCCAGCGCTTGCGACACTTCAGGCTCGTAGTGCAGGGAGGAGTCGTTGAGCTTGAGCTTTTCCAGACTGTCGCGCAGACCTTCGTATTGGTTGGCCTCAGTGGGGTACAAACCGGCAAACACTTGCGGCTGAATTTCCTTGAAGCCTGGCAGCGGCTCGGTCGCCGTGAAAGCAGCGCCGCCCGTACCGAGCTTGATCAGGGTGATGGTGTCACCCACCTTGGCTGCTTGCAATTCGCGAATACCGGCAATGATGTAGCCGACCTCACCCGCCTCTAACGAGTCACGGTCTTCATTGGCGGGCGTAAAAACACCGAGTTTGTCGGCGTTGTACATGGTGCCCGTGGCCATCATTTTGAAACGTTCGCCCTTGCCCAGGCGACCATCGACCACGCGCACCAGCATCACCACGCCGACATAGGTGTCAAACCAACTGTCAACGATCATGGCGCGCAGCGGGCCGTTCGGGTTGCCTTTGGGTGGCGGAATTCGGGCCACCACGGCCTCCAAAATATCGTCAATCCCCATGCCGGTTTTGGCAGAGCATGGAATGGCGTCGGTGGCATCAATGCCGATCACATCCTCGATTTCAACTTTGGCGTTATCGGGGTCAGCATTAGGCAAGTCCATTTTATTCAAGACCGGCACCACTTCAACACCAAGCTCTAGCGCGGTGTAGCAATTGGCCACCGTTTGCGCTTCGACACCCTGACTGGCATCGACCACCAACAAGGCCCCCTCGCAGGCCGACAGCGAGCGGCTCACTTCATAAGAAAAGTCAACGTGGCCGGGGGTGTCAATCAGGTTGAGGTTGTAAACCTGGCCATCGAGTGCCTTGTACTTGAGCGAGGCGGTTTGCGCCTTGATGGTGATCCCGCGCTCTTTTTCGATGTCCATCGAGTCGAGCACCTGCGCTTCCATCTCCCGCGCCTGCAGCCCACCGCAACGCTGAATCAAACGATCGGCTAGTGTGGATTTGCCATGATCAATGTGGGCAATGATCGAAAAATTTCTGATGTGATTCATCAACGATGGCTACTTAAGTGATTGAATTAAAACGATCGAACAAGAAAAAAGGGCGCATCAAATTTGACGCGCCCTGAACCAACAATCATTGGCAACTGCGATAGCTGGAAGTTCATTGTAGGCAAAAAGCCAAGAAAACGCAGGTCATCAAACAGTCGCCATGAGTTGTTGCAGTGCAGCAACAAATAACTTATACACAGCTTATTAACATTCTTTGCGATCATTCTATGAACAACTTGTGGGTGACCTGTGGACCGCCTGTGGAGCCATTCAGTTCATCTCATATGGTGGATTCAAGCTCGTTTGATAGTCCCGAATCCAACGATGATCGCCTCTCATTCTAACCAAAACTGCTTTAGTCGAAATTTGAAGTTAGTAGGCGCCAACCTAGGTGAGGCCGAAAGACCGATTTAAATAAATGTAAATCTGTCTTTCAAAAGGGCTTTCAAGGGCTCTAAAGGGCAAAGACCAAGTTACCCATAGGGTTAAAAATCCTCATTTGGCCAGTTTGATCACGGCATATTGAGCCCATTCACCGCGGCGAAAGAGAACCGTGAGTGCTTTGTTTTTCTCAGATTTCGTCACCGCCGCCTCAAATTCCTTGACGTTGGCGACCTCCACGTTACCGATTTGAACAATCACATCGCCTTCTTGCAGACCAGCGCGGGCTGCTGCCTCGGTGGCTGTATCCACCTTAACGCCGCCTTTGACCTTGAGCTCTTTCTTTTGTGCGTCCGTCAACTCGCTCACCCCCAGACCAATCGCTTGACCGGCACTTGAGGCCTTGGGTTTAACCTCTTTCTCGGAGGCTTTCTTCACCGGCTTGTCAGCTTCAATTTCAGCAATTGTGACGGTCAGTTCTTTGTAGGCACCCCGGCGAAACACCGTCAGCGTGCTGCGGGTGCCTGGTTTGGTGGCGCCGACCATGCGGGGTAAGTCGCTGGATTTTTCAACCACGCGTCCCTCAAACTTGGTAATGATGTCGCCCGCTTCAACGCCGCCCTTTTCAGCAGGTGCGCCCACTTCAACACCGCGCACCAAAGCGCCCAGTGGCTTAGGCAGCCCTAAAGACTCCGCCACTTCCTTGGTCACCTGGTCGATCTGAACACCAATGCGTCCGCGTGTCACACGGCCTGAAGCGCGCAGTTGCTCGCTCACCCGCATGGCTTCGTCCATCGGAATGGCGAATGAAATACCCATCGAGCCGCCTGAGCGGGAATAAATTTGACTGTTGATGCCCACCACTTCACCACGCATATTGATGAGCGGACCGCCTGAATTGCCGGGGTTGATGGCCACATCCGTTTGAATGAAGGGCAAGTAATCCCCGGTGTCGCGCTGTTTGGCGCTCACAATGCCGGCGGTCACGGTGTTTTCAAGTCCAAAAGGTGAGCCAATCGCCATCACCCACTCGCCCACCTTGAGGCGACTCACATCGCCCACTTTGACCGCCGGTAAACCGGTCGCCTCAATCTTGACCACGGCCACGTCACTGCGTTTGTCGGCGCCAATGATTTTGGCTTTGAATTCCCGCTTGTCGGTCAAGGTCACGATCACTTCATCTGCACCCTCGACGACATGCGCGTTGGTCATGATGAAACCATCTGACGACAAAATGAAGCCCGAACCCACACCGCGCGGCTGATCCTCATCAGGTTGCTGGGGTCGGTTTTGACGGGGGGCCTGGCGTGGCATATTAGGAATCGGTAAACCAAAGCGGCGGAAAAACTCCAGCATTTCTTCTTCGCCCTGTCCATTTTGTGTCGACTTGGGGGCCACTTTTTCAAGCGTTCGGATATTAACCACAGAGGGCCCAGCCTGCTCGACCAAGTCCGTAAAGTCGGGCAAGGTACGCACCTGCGCAGATGCTGGCAAGACGGGCACCAGGACGACCGAGGCCGTCAAGGCGCAGGCACTCACCCAAGCGAGCGATTGCAATTTTTTCAAAAAAATGGGAGCCATTTGCATACTTTCATAAAAAATTAAACTCAATAAATGTTTCATTTGAGGCGCGCCAGCCCTTGGACAAAGGCGGCCAGTGTTTGGGGCGGCACCTCACCAACGGCCGTCACCCACCATTGGTTCAGCCGTCGCGTCATGGCATAGGTTGACCCCAGGGCCTGAAGTTCAGCCTGCAAATGACGACGTGGATCGAAATTTTCAATAAACAAGGAAACCGAAGCCAGTCCGTCTGAGAAAACCCACTGCACTGTGCTGTCATGGCGGGGCTCGGGCCCGGTGGCGATCAAGCGTTTGTAGCAATTCATTGACTTGAAACCCGGCACCTCGCTGCGCATCACCCAGCCCTGCGCCTCGGGCGTTGTTTTTATCAACTCCGGGGTTTCGACGCGGTAGCCTTGGGTGTTGTCCATCAACTGGCTGATCTTGGCCACACTGACAGGCAGATCCAACTGCAACTCAGAAAAAGCCGATTGTTCCAGGACCCGCCCTTGGCCATCCAGGGTTTGTAATTTAAGCACCAAGCCAGTTTTCCTCTCGGTCCAAACCCGGTAGCCAAAACGAAAGTTGTCCTGTGGGCGCAGTTGCACCACATCCGCCGCAAAACCGGCCACGCGCTCAGCGCCGATGGGCTTGACGTCATACCACTGGGCAATCGAGCCGGGGTGAGATTGCAGCAGGTTGGGGAACAGCCCCAGCGACTCCCGCGTTTCAGACAGCACCACACGGCGCTCAGGAAAGAAGGTGAGCACTTGCTCGTTGCGCCTGAACGTGGACCTTGGCGCGCCGCTCAAAGCCTCCACGCGTTCGACTTGTTGCGCGCCATCGCAGGCATGCCAAATGCGCGCACTCGATATGCGGCCTTCCATCGACACCACAAAAACACCCGCATAACTTTGCTTGTTTGAAGCCTCATGGATGCGCACCAACCATTCATTCACCCCCACCCCCACTGAGGGGATAACCGTGCCCGACTGGGCGTGCACCGTACCCAATCCCATGGACAGGAGCAGCCAAGCGACCCAGCACAAGGCCCAAACTGACTTCATCGGGCGTCGCCTTCAAAGACAGCATTGCTCAAAAAACCCGATGGTTTTTGGAAGGCAGACGTTCCACCAAATTGCTTGTGGGCGGACAAAAAGGCATCCAGTTGCGGGTCGCGAATCATGACGGGTGTCTCATCACGCGCCACCACCAAGGGCAAGGCGGCAACGGATTGCCTCGTGGGCACGATCACTTGGGCTAGTTGAGGCGCGGCCCCTTGATCAAGCCCGGCACTCAAACCTTGCCAACTGACGACCACGACCGCCAACAAGGCGGCCAACCCACCCACCCAACGCCAGTGGATGAAGGCATCGTTCGCGGCAGGAGTTTTTATGCCCTTTATAGCCGAAAAGTCCTGTGGTCGTGCTTGTATAGCTTCGTTTTTTATAGCATCTATCTGAAGCGGCTGAATGGACTCCTTGGCTAAAGCAGCATTCATGCGCTGCATAAAAGCGGCGTCCCGATCAGGGCATGTCGCCACGCCTGAACGCATCACTTCGCCCAACAGGTGGTAGGTGTTCCAGCTCGACTGCGCATCTTCGTCATGCGCGAGCCAATCCAGGGTTTGTACTTCTTCATCCTCAGGCAACTGCCCATCGGTCAGGGCCGAAAGTCGCTCGAAATTTTCAGGTAATAGGTTCATAGCCGGGCCTGCCTTGTGAAGTCGTTGGATGCGCTCACCAGCGCTTGTCGGTTTGCTTTTCCAGCATGGGTTTAACCTTGGCGGAAACGGCTTCTCTTGCCCGAAAAATTCTGGAGCGAACCGTACCAATGGGGCAATTCATCATGTCAGCAATTTCTTCATAGTTCAGGCCTTCAATTTCACGCAATGTCAAAGCCTGACGCAAATCTTCAGGCAAAGCCGCCAAGGCCGCATTTACAGCCGCTGCAATTTCCTTGGCCGCCAACACGGACTCCGGGGTTTCAAGCGTTGTTGGTTCATTTCGCGGTGAATAAGTTTCATCTTTTTCACTGTCCAATTTGAAATCAGTGCCAAACACCGTCCTGTCGCGTTGCAGGTCGCCCAAAAACTTCTTGGCGGTGTTGATGGCAATGCGGTAAAGCCAGGTGTAAAACTGGGCATCACCGCGAAACTGGTGAAGCGCCCGGTAAGCGCGAATAAAGGTTTCCTGGGCAATGTCTTCGACCAAATCCACATCGCGCACCATACGACCGATCAGCCGCTGAATACGGCGCTGGTACTTGACGACCAGCAAACCATAGGCGTGCTGGTCACCGGCCACCGCGCGCTGCACCAGCAGGGCATCGCTGTCGCTGTCCTTAGGTGGCTCAGTGGGGAAAGGCTGCTCGGTCATGATTTCTCAGACTTTACAGGAGACTCTTCATTTTGGTTCTGATGAAATAAATCAACTGGGCGAGAAAACACAGCCCTGCGCAAGGCGACCCAAAGCGGTGCCTGCTGCCTGCGTTCAGCCCAAAGCCAACACGGTGGCCCTTTGTTTGGCGTCAAGCGCAATAACAAAACAAATTGCAAATCCAATGACACCGTCAAGTCCCCAATGAATGCCTGTTGCTCCTCGTTAAAACACCAACCCACGCCATCCCAGGTGAGTGTTCCTTGCGGGGTGCGCTGCCATTCATGCAGGGCAAACACGACCGCCAGACACAGCGACACGCCCACCAAACCCTGACGCCAGCCCCAGAGCGCTTGTGACGACCAATAAAAATCGACGATCAGCCCCGCCAAGACAGTGAGCACCAGTAAGCCGGCCTGAAAATGCGAACGCCCCACCGGATAACTGACCGATGGGGCGTTGTGCATGGGTATTGATTCAGTTCAGCGCGACTTCAATCAACCATTGACCGGGGTCAGGGGGCGCGTTTGAACACCAAGGCGCCGTTGGTGCCACCAAAGCCAAAGTTGTTTTTCAAAGCCACATCAATTTTCATGTCGCGTGCAGTGTTGGCACAGTAGTCCAAGTCGCACTCGGGGTCCTGGTTGAAAATATTGATGGTGGGTGGGCTCACCTGGTGGTGAAGCGCCAGCACGGTAAAGACCGACTCAATGCCGCCCGCGCCGCCCAGCAAGTGGCCGGTCATGGACTTGGTCGAATTCACCACGATTTTTTTGGCATGATCACCCAAAGCCGCTTTGATCGCGTTGGTCTCGTTCAAATCGCCCAGAGGCGTTGACGTGCCATGCGCGTTCAAATAATCCACCTGATCGGCATTGACACCCGCATTGCGCAGCGCGCCCAGCATGGCGCGGCGTGGGCCGTCCATATTGGGGGCAGTCATGTGACCGGCATCGGCGCTCATACCAAATCCGGCCAACTCAGCGTAAATCTTGGCGCCACGCGCTTTGGCGTGTTCATATTCTTCCAGCACCATCACGCCAGCTCCCTCGCCCAACACAAAACCGTCGCGGTCTTTGTCGAACGGGCGTGACGCCGTGGTGGGGTCGTCGTTGCGCGTGCTCATGGCCCGCATGGCGGCAAAGCCACCAATACCGAGGGGTGAGACCGTGGCTTCAGAGCCACCAGCCACCACCACATCGGCATCGCCGTATTCAATCATGCGACCCGCTTCACCAATGCAATGCAAACCCGTGGTGCAGGCGGTGACGATAGCGAGGTTGGGGCCTTTGAAACCAAAGCGAATGGAGACGTGTCCAGCGATCATGTTGACGATGGTCGACGGCACAAAAAATGGGGAAATGCGACGTGCACCTTTGGCGGTGTACTCGCCGTGCATGTGCTCAATCATGGGCAAGCCGCCAATGCCCGAGCCAATCACGCAGCCAATGCGGGTGGCTAACTCATCATCCAGGGCATCGCCGGTGGGCAAACCGGAGTCAGCCACAGCTTGAGCCGCCGCAGCGATACCAAAGTGAATAAAGGAGTCCATCGTGCGCGCTTCTTTGGCACTGATGTAGGAATCAAGGTCGAATCCTTTAACTTCACCAGCAATTTTGCAGGAAAAGGAGGATGCATCAAATTTAGTGATCAGGTCAATGCCTGATTTTCCGGCCAGCAAGTTAGCCCATGCCTCAGACACCGTGTTACCGACGGGGCTGACACAACCTAAACCTGTTACAACAACGCGACGACGGGTCATAAATTTTTGCAATCAGTAGTTAATCTAAAGAAAGCCGCCTGGAGCGGCATGAAACCAGGCCTTTGAACGAACAACTCTCCCAAGGGTTTGCTGCCGTTCGCCACAGTTGACGCAGCGGCGCGCCATGCGCCGCAACCGTCTCAATTACGCTTTTTTGTGCGTATTGGCGTAGTCGATGGCGTTTTGCACCGTCGTGATTTTTTCAGCATCTTCGTCTGGAATTTCAATTCCGAACTCATCTTCCAAAGCCATCACCAATTCAACGGTGTCCAGGGAGTCTGCGCCCAGATCGCCAACAAAGGCTTTTTCATTGGTCACTTGTGACTCTTCTACACCGAGTTGTTCGGCAATAATTTTTTTCACGCGTGCTTCGATATCGCTCATGGGGTTCACTCAGAGGGTAGTAAATTAATCCGCAATTCTAGCCGGGCTTGGGGGCATTTCCCCGAAACGGCTGCCGAGCGGATAAATCGGCTTTATTCATTAAGTCTAAAGACCCAAGCTTACATCAGCATGCCACCGTTGACGTGCAGTTCTTGCCCCGTCACGTAAGCGGCTTCTGGCGAGGCCAGATACGCCACGGCATGGGCAATATCGGAAGGCTTGCCCAAGTGCCCCAAAGGAATCTGGGTTAGCAAGGCCTTGTGCTGGTCTTCATGCAGGCTGGCGGTCATGTCGGTCTCAATAAAACCGGGGGCCACACAGTTGACCGTGATGTTGCGCGAACCCAGCTCACGGGCCAGCGCACGGCTCATACCCGCCACACCAGCCTTGGCCGCCGCGTAATTGGCTTGACCGGGGTTGCCTGAGGCGCCAACCACCGAGGTGATGCTGATGATGCGGCCATAGCGCTGCTTCATCATGGTGCGCATGACCGCACGGCTCATGCGAAAGACGGCTTTGAGGTTGGTGTCCAGCACGGCATCCCACTCATCGTCTTTCATGCGCATGGCGAGGTTGTCGCGCGTGATGCCAGCGTTGTTGACCAACACTTGCAGGCCCCCGTGCTCTTTTACGATCGCGTCAATCAGGGTCTGCGCAGTGGTGGCATCGTTCACGTCCAACGTTTTGCCTGTGCAACCGGGGTACGCCGCCAGAGCCTGGCTAATATTTGCAGCACCTGCATCCGTCGTGGCCGTGCCCACCACCTTCAAGCCACGCTTGGCCAACTCAAGGGCAATCGCCGCGCCAATGCCACGCGAAGCGCCAGTCACCAGGGCTACTTGACCCTCAAAATTAGTTTCACTCATTTGATTCACCCAACAAAATATTTTTGACAGCCGTCATCGTCTCGGGGTCTAGCAAGGCCATGCCGACCAATTCTGGGTCAATGCGCTTCACCATTCCCGCCAATACCTTGCCCGGGCCGCACTCCACAACGGTGCTTAAACCCTGCGCCTTGATCGCCCCCATGCACTCCACCCAGCGCACCGGGCCAAAGGCTTGGCGGTACAAGGCATCACGGATGCGGTCCGCCTCTGTTTCCACCGCCACATCAATGTTATTGATGACGGTGATTTTGGGAGTCAAAAACGAAGTTTCGGCCAACTTCACACGCAATTTTTCGGCGGCGGGCTTCATCAAACTGGAATGGAACGGGGCGGACACGGGCAGCGACAACGCGCGTTTAGCACCGTTGGATTTCAAGACCTCACAGGCCTTTTCAACAGCAGCTTTACTGCCGGCAATCACGGTTTGACCGGGGTCATTGAAGTTAACAGCTTCGACAATCTCCAAGGAATCAGGATCAAATCCAGCGGTTACTTCCGCGCAACCAGCAATCACTTTGGCGGCGTCCATGCCCAAAATAGCAGCCATTGCCCCCACACCCACGGGGACTGCGTCTTGCATGGCTTGCGCCCGAAAACGCACCAAGGGCGTGGCCTGAGCCAGCGTCAAGACGCCTGCGGCCACCAGTGCAGAATACTCACCCAGTGAGTGCCCGGCGACCACGGAAGGCGCAGCACCGGTCTCGGCCATCCAGACCCGGTAGGCGGCCACCGCGCTGACCAACATCACGGGTTGGGTGTTGGTGGTCAAGCCCAGCAACTCTTTGGGGCCTTCTTTGATGAGTTGGCCCAGGTCTTCGCCCAAGGCGTCTGACGCTTCAGTCAAAGTTTCGAGAACGACAGGGTGATCACCCCAGGCATCCAGCATTCCGACTGATTGAGAGCCTTGGCCCGGAAAAACAAATGCAAAAGATTTCATGCGGTTCCCGTAAAAATTAGTATTTAAATTAGGCTCAAACTGATGATGAGCGACCACTCAAAGCTATAGATTCAAGAGCACGGCGCCCCAGGTAAATCCGCCGCCTACGCCTTCAAGCATCAGCAGTTCACCGGGTTTTATCTTGCCACTGCGCACCGCGGTATCGAGTGCCAAAGGAATGGAAGCGGCCGACGTATTGCCGTGCTGATCGACGGTCACGATGACCTTGTCCATCGACAACTTGAGCTTCCTGGCGGTGCTTTGCATGATGCGGATATTGGCCTGATGAGGCACCAACCAGTCCACATCCTCGGCCACTTTACCGGCCTTGGCCAAAGTATTGCGCGCCGCTTGGTCGAGCAAGCCCACCGCCAACTTGAAGACAGCCTGTCCGTCCATCTTGAGCAGAGGCTCACCCAGCACTTGCCCACCAGAGACATGGCCAGGGACGCACAAAATACCAACGTGCTTGCCATCAGCGTGCAGATCGCTGGCCAAAATGCCCGGCGTGTCAGACGCCTCGAGCACGACAGCGCCAGCGCCATCACCAAACAGAACGCAGGTAGTGCGGTCCTTGAAATCAAGAATACGGGAAAAAACTTCAGCGCCAATGACGAGGGCTTTTTTCGCAGCGCCGGTCTTTATCATGGCATCGGCCACGGTCAACGCGTAAATAAATCCGCTGCACACGGCTTGCACATCAAAAGCAGCGCAACCATTGGCGCCCAGTTTGTTTTGCAAAATACAGGCAGTTGAGGGAAAAACCATGTCCGGGGTCGAAGTGGCCACAATGATCAGGTCAATGTCCTCGGGCTTGAGATTAGCCGCTTGCAAGGCATGGCGCGCTGCTTCCAGGCCCAAATCACTGCTGCACATTTCAGGATCAGCAAAGTGACGCGCCCGAATGCCGGTACGCTCCACAATCCAGTCGTCAGACGTTTCAACGCCTTGGGCTGCAAGTTCTGCCACCAAATCGGCATTGGTCAGTTTTCTGGGGGGCAGGTAGCTGCCGGTGCCCGTAATGCGTGAGTAAATGGTCATGGGTCAGTCAGATTCGGTCAGGCGGGCAGCTGAAGACGGCGCCATGGCAACAGCGTAGTTCGCCGCCTTAGCGATCCTCACTTGAACCCGGTCAAGCAAGTTGTTTCGGGCTGCATCATACGCCCGAGTCAAGGCGAACTGGAAGGCCAACTCATCCGCAGAGCCGTGGCTTTTAAACACTAACCCGCGCAATCCCAACAGCGCACCCCCGTTGTAGCGGCGATGGTCCATGCGTTTTTTAAGCGCCGATATGATCGGGTAGGCCGCAATGGCGGCCATTTTGGTGAAGATATTGCGTGAAAACTCTATTTTCAGAAAATTCACGATCATCGTGGCCAAGCCTTCGCTGGCCTTCAGGGCCACATTGCCCACAAAGCCATCGCACACCACAATATCAGCGGTTCCCTTGAAAATGTCATTGCCTTCGACATTTCCATAAAAGTTGATTTCGCCCGCTTTGGACGCCGAACGCAGCAGTTCACCTGCTTTTTTGATGACTTCGTTGCCTTTAATGGCTTCTTCACCAATATTGAGCAAACCCACGGTGGGGTTGTCATTGCCGCTCAACACCGACACCAGCGCAGAGCCCATCATGGCAAATTGAAGCAAGTGTTCAGCAGAGCAATCCACATTGGCACCCATGTCCAGCACGGTGGTCGCACCGCCCTTGGCATTGGGGATCTGGCCCGCAATCGCAGGACGGTCAATGCCATCGAGTGTTTTGAGCAAGTACCGGGAAATCGCCATCAGGGCTGCGGTGTTACCCGCAGAGACGGCGGCTTGCGCGGCACCATCTTTTACTTGCTGAATGGCCACCCGCATGGACGAGTCTTTTTTACGACGCAACGCCACTTCAAGCGGATCATCCATGCCCACGACCTCGGTCGCGATGATGATTTTGGCGCGAGCGTGCGAAAAATTACGCAGTGCTTCTGGCAAACCCACCAACAGCAACTCCACATCGGGATGTCGATCAAGGAATTTTTGGCAGGCAGGAAGCGTGACGATGGAACCGTGGTCGCCTCCCATGCAGTCGACAGCAATTGTGATCATGGGAATTAGTGCAAAGCTAAGTGGCAACCGAATTTCGGAGGCATAAATAGAAAAGCCCGACGCTACTTATGGAGTAGCTTCGGGCCTTGACTTACTTAGGCGATCAGGCTTCTGACTTTGCCTTGATCACTTGGCGACCACGGTAAAAGCCATTAGGGCTGATGTGGTGACGCAAATGCGTTTCGCCAGTCGTGGTTTCAACGGCGATACCGGGCACAACAAGCGCGTTGTGTGAACGGTGCATACCGCGTTTTGAAGGTGATTTTTTGTTCTGTTGGACAGCCATGATCTGCTCCTTGCGTCATTACGTTGCGAAGGCCGCAACATCTTGGGGTTTGTGAAACGCGTAACCTAACAGTTCACGCGAAGCCTTAAATTATAGCTTAAGCCAGCCGACTAACTTGGCTTGCCACTTTTCAGCGATGCCAGAGCCGCGAATGGATTGAGCTTTTCAGCCAAGGCCGTCTCAAATCCAGCGTCCACGACTTCGAGCTTGACGTCGACCGGGCAGGTCTCGTGGCGAGGCACCACCGGCAAGGCCATCAACACTTCATCCTCAATAAGGTCGTGCAAATTAAATTCCTGGCTCATAACCAAAATATCTTCTTCAGCTTCCTCGTCCTCAAGCTCTGCGGCCGCTTCATTGGCGACAAACCGAAATGACTGATCGTTTGACAAGTCCACGTCGACCGGCCCCATGCAACGCTGGCAAACCATGGGCATGCAAAGATCGACCTGCAAGTGAAGCCAAATTTGCTCACTGCCTGATTCATCAGCACGCACCTCGCCTCTGGCCGACCAATTTAATGGCGTTTCCGCCTCTGAAGTCCTTGCTTCGTGCGTAAGCCGCTCGTATTTTGATAGCGCATCATGGCCTGCAAGGGAGCTGGCAGCATGGGCAAACGCTTTAATATCCAATTGGGTGGGGGGTGACTCATGTTTCATGCACGCAGTGTAAGAGAATCACGGCATGTCTGAATCACCCCAACGAAAACTCCTGCTGCCTCCACTTCGCCCTACCGGCGCGAACTTCTGGCGCGTCTGCGCATTCCTTTTAACGTGGCCGCACCTGATGTGGATGAAACACCCCAGGCTTTTGAGTCGCCCAGGTTGCTGGCCTGCCGATTGGCGATGGCCAAGGCACGCGCTGTGGCGGCACAATTTCCTGCCGCCGTGGTCATCGGCTCGGACCAGGTCGCCGACCTTGACAGCCTGCCTTTGGGCAAACCCGGCACCCATGAGCGTGCGGTTCTGCAGTTGCAACAAATGCGCGGCAAAACCGTGATTTTC
>Ga0114974_10001638_pt1 | contig 17605 bp, 9 predicted proteins | sample S_130206_EF_Meta_FD_87318 | JGI IMG/M metagenome (GOLD analysis project Ga0114974, IMG submission 87318) | Freshwater microbial communities from Lake Simoncouche, Canada to study carbon cycling - S_130206_EF_MetaG | ecosystem: Environmental > Aquatic > Freshwater > Lake | place: Lake... | reverse complement strand
TAATAAAATTACACTATACAAAGACGGCTCTTTCAATATTATAGCTACTACCGTTGAAACAACCATACCTAACATACCTAAAAAATTTGATGTCGTTACGCTTCCATCGCCTGATATTACAGTTACTAAAGCTACACCCACAATAGCATTTGAAAGTAACGATCTTTTTAAAGATATGAAATTATTCGTGGGCAAAACATATACATTTAACCCAGCAACAGTTACGATACCTAATGGTATTCGTAGTGAGGAATTAAAAATTCTGTACACATGTGAACCTAAAGGCGTTGTTACAATATTATTAAATCCTTTACGGATACAAGTGAATAGTCAAGGTGAGTTTAGTATAAGAGCAACAACCGTAGGAACAACCAATTTTTATAGTAGTAATAATGCCGTTTCCGTGACTGAATACAGTGGTAATCTAAATACTCCTATAATAGTATTTCCTGGTGTCGGTGTCAAACGTGATTCTTCAGGTGTCTTTCTTGATACTTTTACCTACGGTGTTTTGAATAATATTTATACCCCTGCGCCTGCTGTATTTCGAAAGCCTGAACCTTGGGAAGCAAACATACCTAATATTAGTTATTCAATACCTTCAGACTACTCAAGTATTGCTAGTTTAACAATGAAGAGTGTTACAGTGAATACTGTAGTAACACAAATTCCTCAGATTACAATAAAAAAAGTAGGTATTTTTACACTTACTGCTACAACAAACGTAACACCGGTATATGACACTGTTTCAATAAGTATGCGAGTTACAATCATAAAAGGTACACCTACATTTCAATCATGGGAGCCGTTTGGTAATGTTACTTTAAACCCAGGATATACTTATAATTTAATCCTTCCAACACCTTCCACCTCCTCCCATTCTACTGTTCTATCGGAAATTCCTCCGTTTAGAGTTGATTCGTTTACTTTATTAAAACCACCATCTATTAGCTCAACTGACGCATCTACCGACCCAAATAATATTGCTAGTTTCATATATAGTAATGCTTTAAATTTTAATGGTGTTTATGATTATGTTAATTTGGGTATTCCTACTTGGACGTATTCTACACAATTCCGAACAACTATGACCATAGAGTGTTGGTTTAAGACTACAGATACAAATAATCAGAAACCATACGCAAATTTTGTATCTCGTTGGTTAACAGGTGGCACTAATGCTCAATTTATGTTTTTTATGAACTCGATTGGACAAGTTGGGTTTTACGGAAGTGGTGCGGTTCAATCACCATCAACACAAACATATAAAGACACAATCTGGCATCATGCCGCTGTTACATTTAATTCTGGTGTAATCAATTTGTATATTGACGGTAGTATGAAAGCAACAAGCAGCACAGGTGCGTCAAAACCGCTTGATGATAATAGCACACTTAGACTTGTTATTGGAAGTGATGATGCCGCAGTAATTTCCCCAGCGAATACCGATCGCCAATTCCGCGGTTCTATTGCAGATGTTCGTATCTGGGATGTCGTGCGTTCTGCAGCTGATATTAAAAATAATTATTTAACACAACTTTTTGGTAATGAACCGGGGTTAGTATCTTATACAAAATTAGATTATGGGAGTGTATTAGGACCACCGATATTGGTGTTGCCTCTTGACGCTAAACTCGTAGATGGTGTTAAAGTATTTACAGTTAGAATGCGCGGAGCAGGATCTTTTTATATACAAGCCAAAATTGATGAAAGTGATAATTATAAAGAAGTTGTTTTTGACTCGGTGGTTCAAATATCTCATAAAATAAACGCTGTAATAAAATTTCCAGAATCTGTTAAAAACATTACATACGGTGACCCATATACATTTAAAGTAGCAGATTTTACCACCCCTCCAAAAGCGAATATAAACTGGTTATATGAACCATTATATATTTCATATTCTATTAGTGGATGTGCCGAAATAACATCCACTGGACAACTTAAAATAATAGGTGCCGGTTCTTTTACAATTACAGCAGAAACAAATGGTACAAGTGCATTTAGTAAACAATCTATTCCCATTAGCGTTACAGTTAAAAAAGCTACACCGACTATAGAATTTAAGTCCGATATGTTTATAGGTGTTGATGATAAGGCGTTACGTATTGATACTCCATATGAGTTTAAAGATGCAGAAATTAAAACATATAGGATTGACAATGCAGGAAATACAGTGCCTACTAATGTTTCCACTAGTGAACTCGTAATTAGATATAAAAGCGGCAATAATAATGCTACTGTAGATTCAGATAATAGAAAAATTCAAATAAATAAAATTGGTCGAATTGAGATTATCGCTTATACGGGCGGAAAGGATGCAGTTGACAACACCAAGGCTACCGACACGGCTAATTTTTATGGTGTCATTGAGCCATATACAACTAAATCAAATGCTCAAAACAAGCTTACTATTACAAAACCTTCCATTTTGGACAATAATAATAAAGAAGTTAGTACAGTTACGTATGGGCAACCATATACCATTTCCCCATCAACCTTTACCTATCCTACTACTAATCTTGCTTCAAGAGGTCTTTCTATTAATCATAAAAGTACAGACCCAGCTGTTGCTGTAATAGATGAAGCAACTAATAAAATTACACTAAATAAAATCGGCTCTTTTCAAATTATAGCTACTACCGTTGAAAACCAGAATTCCCCCATATTTATAAGTGATACACAAGAATCGGTTCTAATAACTGTTGATAAAGCTGAGGTCATCTACAACTCACCGTGGAATGCAGTGAATGAAAGTGTTTTATTTATTGGCGATACTATTCCTATTAATCCTCCAACGATTACAACTCCTTCGAATAAAACCGAAATTCTCCCGATTACATATAGTTATATCAGACAAATTAATAATGGAACAAAAGATGCAACTGTTACTGAAGAAATATCAAAATTATCGTTTAAAGTAAATTCTGGTAAAACATCATTTATTAGGGCTATTACTACAGAAAGCGACAGATATAAATCCAAAATTATCGAAAGTAATGTATTACCGCAAACCAGACTTAGGTATCCAATTATCAATTTTCAAACAAACCTTTTCCAGGACATTTTGGGTACGGTACTTGAAACTGATAAAACATATACTCTTAATCCGATAACGTTTGTTACGATTAATGGTTGGAACCCCCCTGGTGACGGTGTTGTATATAAATTTGAAATTGTACCTACCAACCCAACGGTTGCCGAGATAGTCGAAAACAATAAAGTTAAAACAATAGGTGTAGGAACATTTCAAATTAAAGCAATAACAACAAAAGGTACCTACAACTATTATGACATAGCTGATAAAACTTCTGTGTCTATAAATGTGTACGAGAGGGTTAGTTATATTGGAAACCTCTCCCCACAAATATCCGGTAATACAACCGTAGGTTCTAATCTTACACTCACCAATAAAATCGAATCATGGCGTGGTTCTACTCCTCTTACATTCAGTTATACATGGTATAGAATAGTTGGTAATACTGCAATCACATTAAATTCTACGAATGCAGAATATACAACACAATCTGCTGATATTGGGAAATCTATTATGTGTAAGGTAACAGGAACAAATCAGGTTAATAGCTTTAGTGTAGATAGTAATTCTATTACCGTTACCCCACCTCCAGAAATTAAATTATTAAATGGACGGTTGGTATTTATAGTAACGACAGGAACCACACCCAGTCCAAAAATCATTCGTGAAAATCCAAGAGGATCCGGCATGGAATGGTTTGCCGTTGTTAATAATGATTTTAAAATGGCTATTAAAAATTATGCAAAAGGAATAACATCACCATCGCGAAATGCTTTAAATTTTAATGGTGTTAATGATTATGTTAATTTGGGTATTCCTGCATGGACGTATTCTACACAGTTTCGAACAACTATGACCGTTGAGTGTTGGTTTAAAACTACAGATATAAATGATCAGAAAGGGAACGCATCTTTTGTAACACGTTGGTATAGTGGTAATGAAAGTGCTCAATTTATGCTTGGTATGAACTCGAATGGAAACGTTTATTTTCACACCGAAGGAGTTGGTGGTCTTCAATCACCATCAGCATATAAAGACACACTTTGGCATCATGCGGTCGCTACATTTAATTCTGTTAATAGTGAATTAATATTATATATTGATGGTAGTAGCGTGAACACAACAAGCATCCCAGGTACGTCAAAATTGCTTACTGATAATACAAAACTTAGACTTCTCATTGGTAGTGATGATCGTGATTTTCCCAACCGCCAATTCCGCGGTTCTATCGCAGATGTTCGTATATGGAATGTCGTGCGTTCTACCTCTGATATTAAAAATAATTATTACACACAACTTAATGGTAATGAATCAGGGTTAGTATTTTATGCGAAATTAAATCAAGGAACGGCAGGCGGTAATAACAGCGGAGTTACAACAACGGAAAATAATATGTTATCTGGTGGAACTATCGGAACATTAGTTAATTTTGCTCTATCTCCAGGGACTACTTCAAATTGGGTTTCGGGGCCACCACTACCGGTAATGCAGCTCGACCCCTCAAATAATTCTATTCCCTTCAATAATATTGTTACCACTTTAATGACGGATATGTCTAGTATGTTTGAAGGTGCATCTGCGTTTAACGGAGATATAAGTTCATGGGATACCTCGATTGTTACGGATATGTCTGCTATGTTTAGTGGCGCAACCGTATTTAACAGATATATCGGTTCATGGGATACGTCGAATGTTACTAATATGAGTAATATGTTTAAAAATGCAACCGCATTTAATATAGATATTAATTTTAAAAACAATTTTTCATATTGGAATACATCAAATGTTTTGAATATGAGTAGTATGTTTCAAGGTGCAACTGCATTTAATCAATATATCGGTGATTGGAATACACAAAAAGTTACAAATATGTCATATATGTTTAGTGGTGCGTCAAAATTTAATAATAATAGTAAGATTATTGAGTGGAATACACAAAATGTTACTAATATGTCCGCTATGTTTCAAGGTGCAGCCGCATTTAACCAAAATATCGGTTATTGGAATACAGGAAGCGTTACTAATATGTCCGCTATGTTTCAAGGTGCAGCCGCATTTAACCTATCTATCATCGATTGGAATACATCAAAAGTTGTGAATATGAGTAGTATGTTTCAAGGTGCAACCGCATTTAACGGATATATCGCTGGTTGGGATACAGAAAAAGTTAAAGATATGAGTAGTATGTTTCAAGGTGCAACCAATTTCAATCAATATATCGCTATTTGGAATACGCAAAATGTTACTACTATGCAGAGTATGTTTAGTAACGCGTCTAAATTTAATCAACCTTTACTACAGCGACACAGACAATTAATTATAAGGACCGGTGGTTCAGATTGGCAACAACGGATTATAAATAATGATACATCGGATGCAAATATTCAAGGTTGGGGTTATGATCAGCAATGGTATGATCCTAACGCTGCAAGCTATAACGAAATTGCTCTACAATTTAGATTTTATGCTGCTTATGTAACTAAATTATATAATATTACTTCGGGGTCAGCTACAGTATTTGTTTATGGTGGAATCATGGGAACTTATTATTTTGCCCGGGATGGTTTGGATACTTATACAGGAAGTTTCTACTACGGGGATATTAGGAATTGGGCTTATACATTGCCTAGTGGTATCATTATACCTAAACCAAGAGAGAATTGGGATACACAAAACGTTACAGATATGAGTTACATGTTTTATAATGCTTTTTCATTTAATAATAATATATCTAATTGGAATACACAAAACGTTACAAATATGAGTTACATGTTTAGTAACACAGGAAAATTTAATAATAATATATCTAGGTGGGATACACAAAACGTTACAAATATGAGTTACATGTTTGGTGACGCAGGAATGTTTAATAATAATATATCTAGTTGGAATACACAAAACGTTACTACTATGCAGAATATGTTTATTGGAGCGTCTTCATTTAATCAACCTATTTTATCCTACTGGAAAACATCAAAAGTTACAAATATGGCTTATATGTTTACTTATGCATTCGCTTTTAATAATGCTGGATCTCCTAACAGTATCGCTGGTAGTTGGGATACGGGAAACGTTACAGATATGTCTTACATGTTCCATAGATCCCTAGAGTTTAACTTTCCCATTGGTAATTGGAATACATCCCAAGTGACTAATATGTTTTCAATGTTTAATTCTGCTCCGATTTTCAATCAATATATTGGTAATTGGAATACATCTAAAGTCACCAATATGTATGGTATGTTTTTTGGTGCAACGTCTTTTAATAATGGCCTTAGACTAGAAAAAAATTTTTTGGGGCTTTTAATCAATAGTGATTACTTTTTTGTATACAGTAATGGATACCCATTAATAAACTATATACGTCCCCAACAAAAATTAAACTGGGATGTGTCCAATGTTACAAATATGAGTTACATGTTTTGGGGTGCTACATCGTTTTTTAATGTGTATATTCGTGGTTGGAATGTAGCAAGAAATGATTTATCTTTTCAGGGATTTAGGGGTAATGGTTGTCCTATACCGGATGATTTTACACCCGATAGAATAAGATATTCGCAAGGAGGAGGAAAAAACTAGTAATTATACCAAATAATAATATATCAACCAATAATAATATAAAATATTTAGTTTATATTATAACTATAACTATACCTATAACTATATCTATAACTATATCTATAACTAGCACATATTCATGGAAAAAGAGTCATTGTCTTCTAATTCTCCCAAGCCAACCATAAAGCTGCTCCCATTCCAAAAAACAAAACAAGAACGTTCCGCTGATGTAAAACCTATTATACAGAAATTAAGCGAACTAGAGTTAAACACGTCTTATCCTGCAATAAAGCGGTTATATAAAGAGATCGGCGAATATGTCAAGGACGGAGAATCGCGTAAGATTAATATTGCATTTCCAGAAGTTAAGCGACGCATTAAAGGATTTTTATCCGATGATACACGCAAAGAAACGTGGGTAAAACTAGAATCAGATGAATAATGCTCCAGCGGATAAATAAATACTCCGGTATCACGCTACTATCCCTCCCTCTCTCTCTTTCAATTTTTCTTATCTATTAATATTTCTTTACCAAGATTTTTTATTATTTTCTTTTCATAGTTGTTATAGTTTTCAATCGGTTCGCATATTGACCGCATCATAGTGAGGTATTCGATTTGTTTTCTTTCCGTCTCCATCCAGTCAGGATTATCGATTGCCCATTGTTGCAAAGCTGTGCGCTCCATATCAGCAATTTTTACGATTGTGTTTTTCATAATGTCATGATTATCGTCTTTCGACCAATTGTCTTCGTTTTTAATATACATTATGTCGCGTTTTATATCTGTACAATGAATTGGACGTTTATGAATGTCCAACTCTTTGAGCCCTTTTATCATAACATCGGTTATTCCCCGGGAGATACCGTTTGTTTTTGAAAATAGTAAGTCTTCTAATGTTATCTTTAACGAGTCGATAAAATCCGATATATTTAAAGCATCTTTGCACTGTTCGTTTAAAAATACATTCAAGTTGAAGTTATTCGTCGTATTATTATTAGTATTATTGGTGGTGTTACCTATCTTCGGTATTATACTATTTATCTGTTCTTGTTGTCCTTTAATAATTTTCATCATCTCGTCGTTATCTTTAATCAGCTTAAATAATAGTTCATCCTTGTTTGGAATATTATATAAGTTATCTATTTTAGCGTTTGATTCTTCATTTTTACATTGTTCTGATGATAACATGCTCACGTTGGTTATATAGTCACATATCTTCATATGCTTCCATAATCCCGAGCGAGTATTATAAACTTTTTTACATTTATTACACATATTATGCTGTGCGACTTTTTGCGACTTTTTTGTTTCCATGGTTTCCATTGTTACCATATCATCGTGTTTTCTAGTAGAAAGGTGTTTATCAAAATCACTCTTCTTAGACGTATTATAGTCACAAACTTTACATACAAAAAATGGCGACTTTTTGAGCGACTTTTTTGTTTCCATTTGTTTCTTAATATGCATAGAGATAATTATTTAAATCATTTCTGTAAATTGTGTAAAAAGTTATCGTAACAAATTTTCAATCTTAAAAATGCGATTTAGAGCATTATGCTCTGAGTGACGAATGCATCGCTTTTTTTAAATCTCTACCCCCGGTTTTCAAAATTGGACATTTATAAATGTCCATTTTTCAAAAAGGGCCTCCGAGAGTTGAAATTTTCATACATCGATGTTATAATTCCATTCTGCTCCATTTCACCAAAGTATGAAAATATATTGAAAATAAATACGTTATAATTGTTAAAAAAAACAGTTACAATAAAGTAGTATAGGTACGCTAGTATAACTACGATGAATACGATGAATACGACGACGACTTTAGAAAAATGTGAAAAGGAAAAGGAAAAGGAAAAGGAAAAGGAAAAGGAAAATGAAAAGGAAAAGGGAAAAGAAAGCCATAAGAGTAACAAAAAACTTAAAATGATAGAGGACAATGTTATTAGAAAATTTTGTATATATTTATATAAAAAATTTAACTTAAAAGAGTTACAAGAAAGTACATTCTATCGTCATGTACATGACACATTTATTTTTTTAGTCTCTTTTATAGCAATGTTTAGCATGAACTTGACGCACCTAACTGTTCTTTTTATAATTGTTTCATTAGATGCTTTTGCGGTTGTTGTTAGACACGGATGCCCATTAACTGCACTGGAAAGAAAATATATTAAACGTTCATCCTGTGATGATCGCGATGAGTTGTTGGGTGCCTTTGGTATATCATATAACTGCAACCATGAGTATGAAAAACAGGTAGAGTTACTTATTAATGTATGGATGCTTGTAGCAGGCAAGTGTATGTGTATTATAATAATGAAAATGTTTAATGTAAAACTGTTTAACTATAATAATATATATTCAAATGAATAATAATTACTGGTTAATTATAGTAAAATATGAAGATTATACATATTTAAGAATATAGATAAAATATTAAAATATTACATATTAAGTATTAAAATAATAACTATTAAAATAGTAGATAGTAATGGATTTTATTTCAGATAGAATAAATAGTATTATTATTAAGTTATTGGATGATTTATATAAATTTTTGAATATCTTTTTTAGGCAAAATTTATCGGAAAATATAACTGTTATAAATAATTTAAAAAAAAACGCACCATCGTGGTTGTTAATACTATCTACTATTTCTATTATATCATACCCAAACATTTTCTTAGGCGTATTTACATTTATAGTATTTATATTTATTGCTTATTTTTATCATGTAGTAGCGCATGTTCACAAAAATATTTTTTCAATCGTTCATCATTATCATCATGAAAATGATAATTTCTTTTCGCACTTTATTCAGATAATTCTTGAATTATCTATACCATATCCATTTGTAATGTTATCATTTTTTTTTGGAATAAATATATTTGACCCTTGGATAGTTATTTATTTTATGTTGTTTTATTGTTCTGTTCATAATATTAACTATTCTATTTTTAAGGTAAATGGTGTACATAGGTTACATCACACGGAAGTTAACTTAAATTTTGGCCCCGACGTATGTGATGTAATGTTTGGTACGAAACATAGTAGCGAGGACTGTGTGGAAAATACAAATCACTATATTCCAAACATAATAGTTATTACATTTATAGTGTCGATATTAAAATATGTATGTAGAACAGAATGGGTAAAAGATAGTTTATTAGTAGTGCTAATAACATTACTATCATCGGGTATTATATTACTATTTTTTTCATCCATTATTTTATGGTATTTAGAGTGTAAAAAATATAATAATAAAATAGAAAATAGGTTGTGTGGCGATGGAGTAGTGGAGTCCGTAAAAAAAGATACACAAGTAGATATACCAGAAGAGAATAAAGTCATAAAATCATAAAATCATAAAATTATAAAAATAAGAACAATTCTTTATTTTTATAATTAATCTAATTAATATATAATATAAGATAAAATATAATTATGAGTAAAATAAATGCCGATTTAGATAAAAGATTAAAGCAAACAGAAGCATGTTACAATTTTGAAAAACTAAGTTATGAATCAGGATTATTAGATGCAGGTGTAGATGTTACGTATATTATTCATTTAGAGAATAACAATCGTTACGATAATATTCTTAAACAACTTGAAAAATATAAACCATCGAAAACAGTTTATATACTACTGAATAAGGGTTTTAGAAAATGTAACAAACAAAATATTACATCTTCGCCTGCTGATTTAACGGACAGCTACTTACAAATATTTAAACACGCTCAACAACAAAATTTTGGTAATATTTTAATTTTAGAGGATGACTTTGTCTTCAGCGAAAAAATAAAAGAAAAAACGCACATTACCAATATTAATAACTTTCTTGAAAAAAAATCAGGTGATAACTTTATTTATTTTTTAGGCGCTATTCCGTGGTTATTAGTACCATATAACTCTTATAGTTATCGGTGTATGCTTTCGACAGGCACACATAGTGTCATTTATAGTAAGCCGCATCGTGATGATTTTTTACAAAATTTTAATAGAAGAATGATCGTAACTGATTGGGATGTTAACTATAATATCAATTTTACAAGTAGGTTCATTTATTACACACCATTATGCTACCAATTATTTAAAGATACAGAAAACTCTAAAGAATCAAAATTCACAAATAAATATGTGTCTTTTGCTTCTGATATATTTCAGTATTTTAATTATAATATTATTTTTAGAATATTAGGAATTGATAAAAATCCCGAACCGGGATACTCCATTTTATATTTTTATTCTAAATTTATATTTTATATTGGTTTGTTATTTTTAATATACTTACCATTTCTTATAGCATACTGTATAAAAAACTATTATACGATAAGAGAATATAGTAATCGATTAATGAACATAGTTACTGGTCGGCCATGATATTAAAAAACTATGTGCTCGTCTATCCATTTTTTAATTCTACTATTTGTTGGTTCAAGTAATTTATTTAATCCATCAATATAAGTATGAAACCCTGTATCATTTTTTAACATTATATGTAAGGTATTGTATATAATATTATATATTTCTTGTGTGTATATATCTGTTATACGAATAAAGACATCATCGATATTTTTTACTTCAGGGGAAGAAGTATCTTCATTTGTGGTACTATTTCCAGGCACTTTTTCTGGAGAGTCATCTCGCAAAACTTGGTGAAGAACTTTTTTCTTTTTATCTTTGTCGTTAACGTTAGTGTAGTTTGACGATCCGCCGCTGCTGTGCGACGCTGGTATTTGATGAGACTGTAAACTATGAGATGCAACAGATGCGTGAGAATTGGTTAAATTCTGTAATTCGTAATTATCAAATCGTTTTTGATACGGCAATTCGTTCGTTTTTTGCATATTACCGTCACTTTCTAAAATAGTTTTATACATTTGAAGAGTATGTAAAATGTGAATTTTATCCGTTTGGCTATATGTTCGAATTAAATTTCCTATTCCTGTTTTAGCTAGCTCAATAAGAAGATCGTACAATTTTTTATTTTCAGCATTCGTTTTGGAGTCGTTTAAAAAATGATAAAATTTCTTGAACCTGTAAAAAATATTAAATAGATAAAATAAGTCTTCTTGTGTATCATTATTATACCACCGTATCACTGGTTGAGAGTAGTTGGGAATTTGTATTTGTAAGATATTATTGTGTATTGTGAGTTTTGTTCCAATTGGTGCAAAAGATAGATAACCGATTTGTAGTATTGCTTGAAGCGGTTCTAATATAGTCTCAAATCTCTCTTTTTTTCTTTTTGAACGTACTGTACTATAAATAAAGTTTATTGTTGATTGCATATTTTGTTTTACTCTCTTTATTAGAATGTAAATACTATATAGTAAATAATACATATATTTAAATATAAGTATTGATAAATATTGAAAATAAATATTTATATATTGAAAATAAATATTTATATATTGAAAATAAATATTTATATATTGAAAATAAATATTTATAAATAAGATATAACATAATATAATATAAAATGAGTATAGAAGAAGTTAATGTTAATAAGGAAATGCCTGCTTTATCTAAAAAAAATGTAGACGGTATTATACTAGTACTATCTTGTCAAAAACATAAAAACACTCGACTCAAAGAATTTTCTTTAAGTAAAACTAGTTATAATAACTGGGAAGTAATATATGTAATAGGTGACTTATTTTTAAAAGAAAACTATATATTAGAAGGGAATTTATTATATTTAAGATGCGAAGATTCATATTTACATTTATTAAAAAAATTGGTAATAGCGATTAAGTGTGTAAAAGAAATTTTTAATATTAAAGAGGGTATTTTAAGATGCGGAGATGATTTAATTATTAATGAAAATAATTTAATTAAGTTTATAAAGTCTAAAAAATTTGACTACTGGGGGCAGTCGTGTTTTAAAAAAGGTTATAAATGTGTTGATAAAAACAGTTTAAAAAATTTGAAGAATGATCCTTTTATGACGTTTTATTATAATAAACATAAAGAAGATTTTTTAAATCCTCATCATGGTATGTTGAATATGAATGTAACAACTCTTTCAAAATATACATATCGTCCGAATATTTATGGAGCTGCTGGTGTTATTTTTTATTTGTCTAATAAAGCATGTGATATTATAGTTCGCCATATGGAAAATATAAACTTTAATATACTTAGTTATGATAAATTTACTAAAAGTTATCCATATACAATTGAAGATTGCGGCATATCGTTTGTAATGTATTATAATGATATTGAATACACCGATGGACAGTTTTTTTATGATACCCCTCATGACAATACTATTGCTAAACACACAAATAAATATAAGTGAAAAATAATTATACAATTTTTATTTTGTAAATTGTATAATTTGTATGTTATTTATTACTTTACTATTTTATTATTTTACTATTTTACTACTTTTAAGGATTAGGTATATTGTGATTGTGATTATCACATATAGTTGTATTTGTAGTATCAGTAGTATCAGTAGTATCAGTAGTATCAGTAGTATCAGTAGTATCAGTAGTATCAATAGTATCAAAATTTTGAACCATAACTACTTCATTTGTAAGATTTTCGGATTGTGTGATTGACTCTTGTAAACAATTATTTAATTTATTTTTGTTATATAGAACCACACCTTGTCCACCACCACCACCACCACCACCAATATATACATTATTTGTAAAGTTGGAACTTTTGCCTTTCAAAAAAGCATTACTATTATTTTTTAAAAAAGAAATAGGGACACCATCATCATATATAGTTGATAAAAAAATATTGTTTGATGCGTAAAGTTTAATACACGAAATGTCATGTTTCTCGCACCAAGTTATACACTTTTGTATATGTAGTTTTTTCATAGAGTCTATTTTATCATAGTTGTTTCTATTCGATATCATATTTAATGTTGTAATTATATTCTCTAGTTGCCGCTGGCCAAGTACCACATTTATTTCCTCTATTTTATTTAAAAAGTAATAGTCGTGTTCAAGATTCAGAATACTATGAATTTCTTCTGGTGTATCTAGTTTCGAGAATTCATTACAAAACACATTATATAGCAACGATGAGTCTTCTAATAAAAAATTCTTACATACAATATATTTCTCAGAATTTGCTAACCTACTTGTATGTGGCTTTGTTATATAAACTTCGCTATATATGCACGATAACAAGTAAAGCATATCTACTGTAAGTTTTGAAAATATATCAAATATCTTTAAAATAAAGTGTCCGCCTTTTTTTTGCATAGTTACAGCATATATCACTTCTGCAACTAATAATTTACTTACTAATTTTTCTTGTTTATTAAAATCGTCTGAAACATCTATTCCACCATCCGCGGTAATAATGTCCATAGAGTTCATAAACTTATCTTTACAATATTTATAATTTTCTATTTTTAAAATATCACCTGTACCATCCTCACCATTTACGATGTTAACATTAGGATTATTTTCTAAAAACGTATTACTCTTTTTCCATCCTGGGCACCCCGGATCATCATTTATGAGTGTCATACCATAGTAAGTATCATTGGGATTTTTCCGCATATATGATGTCGCTTCAATAAATCCTCCTGGTCCTTCGGCAAGATGAAATGTTTTTATAGTTGGTAGCGGAGATGCGTTAGGTGGCGAAGAAGGATTTACATTTTTTATCTCTCCTATTTTAAACATCTTCCATAACTCTATCATTTTATAAAAAGACCTCGAAAGTGGTTTTAATTTACTTATTGACACTTTATTACCTGGTATTAGCGTATGAATAAATTCATATGGGTTTGTATATTTTTTAATATTATCCCACGCATCGGATGAAACCTCAATTTGTTTTTTAAATTTTGATAAATAGTCACATAATGAGTATGATATATAGTGCGATGGCGTCGATATTGGGGTAGATAAAAACCGTTGCGTATCGGTAGAAAAAGATACGGAATTATATATTTCAGGGTTTTTAATTGATATTAAATTATAATATGACATAAAGATAGTTATATTATCTAAAAAATAATATTTAGATTGTTTAGTTATTATTATTAATATTGCTGTTATTATTAAGAGCAATATTAATATTTAATTCTCAATTAGCAAGATTGATTTCATATCCATATCCATATCCATATCCATATCCATATCCATATCCATATCCATATCCATATCCATATCCATATCCATATCCATATCCATATCCATATCCATATCCATATCCATATCCATATTCATATATAATAAATTATTTCCCATCTCCGTCACTTTTTGGTTTACTTGTCAATGAAGCAATCGAATCAGGATTCAATTTAATCGACCCTATCTTTGTCGATGATTTTTTTTTCTCTTTAGATTTACTCGACTCTGCATCGCTAGCACTAACACTAGCACTCGCCACCGCTGTAGCCAATAATGCTTCTTGTTTATCTTCCTTTGCCGATTTTGCTTTTTCAGCGGAAAGTTTAGACGATGAATCTTTCATTCCTAATTTCGACTTTTCTATTATTGCCGCAGCTGCCCCTGGTTCAGCGACGACAGCACCTGTGCTTGGTAAATTAACAGCCGAAAGCGCGGACTTCTTTTTTAATGTAATACCGCTCGACTTATCTAACTTCTCTATATCTTTATCGCTATATCCTTTTACCTCCGCTACAACTGCTTCGGCTCCCATACTTTTACTCTTAGCCTTACTTGTTTTATCCTTACTTGTTTTATCCTTCGCTTTCGAACCAAATAACTTAGATATTTTTGTATCTGCACCCTCTAACTCTGCAGCAGATAATCCTAAACTCGTACCTTTCTCTCCTAATAATTTCAGTTCCGATTCTTTTGTAGGTCTATACGATGCTTTGGATGCTTTGCCTTTACCATCATCCTCGAGCATCATCTGCGATGCAACCATTTGCGCCGTTAATGTATCTTTGCGATTCAATTTCTCTTGGAAGACACGAACACCAGTAACACTCTGGAAAACATCCTCAACATCGACACTTGTAATTTTTTTAAACACGAAATAACGGTTATAAAATGAAATCTGTTTTTCCTTAGGGGTCATAAGTAGTGCAGAACCGTATCTAGATTTTTGCTTAGGGTCTTTTTGTACTTCACTCTCCATGAAAGAGAACAGCTCGGAGAACATACCAGAACTATTTGGAATTCCTAATTTAATTGCTTCATCTCGTTTTAGTAACTCAAATCCATAGCTTTTCATAAGTTCCGTAAAATACGTAAAGTTAACTAAATATTCCTTTATTGTTTTGTTAATGGAGTCCTGATAAACGTCGATAGCATACCCTACACAGCTAATATCGGGATCGTATGTTGTCTGGCTATATTCTTTAGTAACTTCCCATATTTTATCATCGTCTATCATTAAACCGATCGACTTTCCCCGTTCTAATGACCGAAGAGCGTGAAACATTGTCGCACCGTCGTAGCAGCAACCGATAAAATATCCATCTACTTTGGTACACTGGCTTATATTTTTAGCGAACTGGTTTAGTTTTTCTATATTTTCAAAGAAGTAGTGCAGTGCAAACTGACACGAAGATATATTGAATCCATCGGTAGCTTTTCCATATTGTCTATAAACGCCCTTTCCTAAAATACTCTCATCTTTTGGACCGTCGTTAAATAAGGCCCGTACAATTTCTTTACCTTTTTCGCTAAACATTGCATCCCCCGATTTAATATTTGCCCCACTGTTTCCATTTATAAAGAGCGCATAAGGCATTGAATAAAACTTCTTCCTATAGTTTAAGAACCTAGCACATGCTCCGTCAAGGCGATTCTCGATGTTATCTTTCGACAAATCTATACCAAATACAAATGATAATTTCGCCTCAATCCATTTAGGAAAATCGCCGGCTTTACCGACCGCATAATCAATAAGGGTGTTTCCTTTTGCCGCGGTTTTTGTAATAAGCATTTTTTTAACAAATAGATTATGAAAATCGCGCATCGAACGCGTCTTATTGTCGCCACTAGAACGATTATAGTAAACATCGTCATCCGCGAGTTCGTTGGGAATATTTTCACCGGTTGTTATCATTTCCGCGGTAACCGGATTATGAATAGAGTACCAGTTGCTATTCGCTACATGGTAAGCATTGCCGTAGTTTTTAATACCGCGTTTATATTCTGCGGTTTTATCATAACGAACGCGTTCAGCAACCCATCTCCAGTGTTTCGGGCGAGTGGCGTCATAACTAAATTCGATAATTGTTTCGTCGTCAAATATTTCCCCTTGACTGGAAAACATTTGTAACACACCATTCTGGTCTTCGCGTAATGGAATATTGCAAATACAGGCGTCGGGGTCATAGGGATTAGTCGGATAAAATGGTACGGGTTTATAGCCTTCTCCGGTATCGACATCGCCAGCGTGGGGTAGTTTATCGTCAATAACTGCTGCGCAAGGATTCATATAACCATGCTTGCGTTCATCATAACCAACACGCAAAATGATCGTTTTATATTGTTGTAACTGTTCGCTTTTCATGTTGTCGATACCATTTTCAAATATATTTCCAACGGCATCAGTACCGTTTTTATTTTTTTTCGTCGTAATTAAGAAGTCGATGGTATTTTGATTAAGTGGTTTCCATTTAAATGACATATCCCACGTTACTTTGTGAAGCGGTCCTGCAACGCCTGCTTTATTACTAGCAACGCCTGTATTGCAGGGGGTAAATATAAGACCGTCCGTTTCGTATTCAAATGTGCCGGCTTTTTGACCAGATATAATAGAGTTAGCACATGCAAATATGCTTTTATCGGATGATGCGATTTGAAATTTTTTTACACTGATTTTAATAGGAATATTGTCGCCTGTTATTACGGGATGAATATCCATTTCTTGAACAACCTGTTTAAGTAATATGAGCCTAGATTCTTCATTACCTTTTTTAGCTCCGCGAGGTAACTCTTCTTGGCGAAGTTCCATATTTTTTTTGCGAGATGACCGTGCGCGTGCTCCTTCACCGATGTCCGTTTCAGATTCAAATTCTTCTTCGCCTTCTTCTCCTTC
>Ga0114974_10001637_pt1 | contig 17612 bp, 16 predicted proteins | sample S_130206_EF_Meta_FD_87318 | JGI IMG/M metagenome (GOLD analysis project Ga0114974, IMG submission 87318) | Freshwater microbial communities from Lake Simoncouche, Canada to study carbon cycling - S_130206_EF_MetaG | ecosystem: Environmental > Aquatic > Freshwater > Lake | place: Lake... | reverse complement strand
TTCCTGCGGTGCCGGACAAGATGCAGGCAGTGGCACGTCCAAGTACGGGTTGTGCGGCGTTCGTTTCTGATGCGTCGGTCAACTGGTCTGGCATTGCTGGTACGGGTTGGAATCCTTCATGGGCCCAATGGGCTAATAGTGGCCTCGGTGGTGATGTGTGCGTGCGCATGCTGGGCTACAACATGAACACCAGTAAGTGGTTTATTCGCTAACTGCTTTGCTCGTGGGCGGCATGTTTTAGGTGTTGTGGTGGCCAGGGCCGGGGTCGAACCGGCGACCTTCCGAGTTTCAGTCGGACGCTCGTACCAACTGAGCTACCTGGCCTTGACTGGCTAGCCAGTCACGAGGCCCAGAGTTTCCTCTGAACCAATGGCGACCCTGACCGGACTTGAACCGGCGACCTCCGCCGTGACAGGGCGGCGCGCTAACCAACTGCGCTACAGGGCCTTACTTGTTGCAGTATCCCCAACGGGATTCGAACCCGTGCCGCCGCCGTGAAAGGGCGGTGTCCTAGGCCACTAGACGATGGGGACCTATGTGTTTGTCTCCGGCGACGGAAGTCCGTTGGCGACCTCAGAACTATAGGGGATTGCGGGCCAATGCTCTAACTGAGGTCAGTTTGCGTGGGCAGCCCTCGTCAGCCTGTCCACGATCGCTGCTCCGATACCAGTCTGGCTAGGTGGAATGGCTAGCACCGAGGTGAGTTGAAGGGCATCTGCTTCTCGCAGGGCCGCATAAAGCTGTTGGGCGTAGTTGGAAACCGTTTGGGGCGCACATAGCCGCACGGCCCCTGCTGGAGTTGGGATTGCTGCCAGCGCAATCAGTCCAACCGTTGCATCTTCGAAGTCTCGATTCAGCAGCTGGGCTTCAGTAATGAGTTCGACGACGGCAACTGGGCTGTAGTGGGATTCCAAAGTTCCGCTGGCGCGAACCGTTGAATCAGTCGTGCAAGGTAGACCAGTAGTAGCTTGCACTTGCTCAAGGCTCACCGCGCCCGGTCGAAGCAGACGTGGATGGTCACCTGTGCAATCAATGATTGTTGATTCAACTCCGACCTCGCAGTCACCGCCATCGAGAACTACATCATTTTCTGTTGTGAACGCGCCTAACTCGTCGAGAACATGCTGCACATTTGTCGGGCTGACTCTTCCAAATCTATTTGCACTTGGTGCCGCGATACCGATCGCTGGATCACCGGTGAGCAGTATGAGCGCCTGCTGCACTTCTTGCATTAAAGGGTGCGCTGAAACTCGGACGGCAACAGAGTCTTGCCCGCCAGTAATGAAGTCGGCAGCTCTCAGTGAGCGGTTGATCACGAGAGTAATCGGACCAGGCCAAAAAGCTTGTGCGAGTTGATACGCATATATAGGGATGTTGGTTCCCCATGCATCAAGGGCACCAATGTCGGCGATGTGGGCAATGAGCGGGTGATTGGCAGGCCGGCCCTTGGCGGCATAGATACGTGCGATCGCATGCGGATCATCAGCACGGGCGCCAAGGCCGTAGACCGTCTCGGTAGGTAAGGCTGCGAGGTGACCAGCAGCCAGCGCAGCCGCTGCATCTTGGGGGTCAGTCGTGGCTCGCATGCCCCTATTCAATCTGGCCTTTGTAAGAAGTAAGTCAGGACTCGGGCAATTGTGCCTACCAATGGAACGAATCGACTGTTTGTGGTGTCTGATGGTTACATGACTTCACCAGATGAAGGAGACGCAGTGTCTACCCCAATTCCACCGTTTACACCTGTTGAGCCGACCTATCAGTCGCAGCCGGTGGTGATTTCGGAGAAGAAGCGCAACCGCAGTTCCTTAATGTTCGCCGGATTTATCGTCACCGGGCTCGTTGCAGGTGCCGCTGGCGGAGCAGTTGGTTTCGTCGCTGCTCGTCAGACCCTTCCTGCGACTACTTCAGTTACCGCGACTTCGGTGTTCGCTGATTCTCCGTCGCTGCCAGCTAACGGCTCGATTGCTGACGTTGCAGCTGCAGTGCAGCCGGCAGTTGTTCAGTTGAATGTGAACGGCTCTGAGGGCGAAGGAACCGGTTCAGGATTTATCATTAGTAGCGATGGATACATCATCACAAACAATCACGTGGCAGGCACTGCCAAGGAAGATGGCATTGACGTCTTGTTCGCTGACGGCTCGCAGGCCAAGGGAAAACTTGTTGGTGCGAACGCAGGCTATGACCTTGCAGTTGTGAAAGTCGATAAAACAGGTTTGAAGACTGTTCCACTGGGTAAGTCTTCTACCTTGCGCGTCGGTGATTCAGTAATCGCGCTTGGTTCGCCACTTGGCTTGCAGGGAACGGTTACTTCAGGAATTGTCAGTTCATTGAATCGTCCAGTGACTGCCGGTGACGAGTCCTTTATTAACGCAATCCAGACAGACGCGGCAATTAATCCTGGAAACTCTGGCGGACCATTAGTGAACGGTAACGGCGCAGTTGTTGGTGTGAACTCTGCGATTGCGTCATTGGCGACTGGCGCAGGAGAAGCAGGCTCGATTGGTTTGGGATTCTCAATACCCATTGATACCGCCAAACGCATTGCTGACGAGATCATCAAAACAGGATCTGCAGCTACCCCAGTCATTGGCGTGCAACTCGCAATGAACTTTGAAGGTCCTGGTGGCAAGGTGTCAAGCGTGACCAAGGGCGGTGCAGCTGATCGGGCTGGCGTACAAGTTGGCGACGTCATCTCAAAGATCAACGGTCAATTAATTTCTGATGGCACCCAACTGATTGTCACGGTTCGCTCCTTTGCCCCAGGTGATCGAGTGCAACTCACCATCAAGCGTGGGGATCAAATATTGACCCTTCCGTTGAATTTGACGGCCTCGAAGTCATAGGTGAAAAGTCCCTAAGGCAGGCTATGGGGATGAATCCCGTTGACAGCGTCATCAACCCTTTGAGGGAACGCGCAGCCTCAGGATTTCGCCGTATCGTTTCGGGTGATCCCACCGGTGTCCCCGAGTGGGTTGCGCAAATGCGCGAAGGCGATGACGCCGGTTACTTCGGGCCCGATTCAGCGCCTTGGGCAGTGCACGGCGCGTTGCCAACCTTGGTTGGTGGTGTGCGCGCATTGCTCATGCAAGCTCTGCATCCGGCAGCACTAGCTGGAGTGATGCAACATTCGCGTTACGAAGAAGATGCACTTGGCCGGCTTGCTGGAACCACCCAATGGCTCACAGTTGTGACCTTTGGTGACAAGGCACAGGCGGATCGTGAATGCGCTCGTGTGCGCGGTTTGCATCGTCGAGTCAATGGTGTCTACACCGTTAACGGTGTCGAGTTTCCTTACGACGCCACCGATCCTGATCTGCTGCGTTGGGTCCATATCGCGTTCACAGATTCATTTCTTGCCACGCATTTAGTGTGGGGCGACGAGATTCCAGGCGGCGCTGATGCATACGTGCGCGAATGGGCGAAGGCTGGCGAGCTCGTAGGCGTAGAAAATCCTCCGCGTTCGGTAGCCGAACTTCGCAGCCAAATGGCTGAATATGAACCCCAGTTATGTACGAGCGTGGAAGCCAAGGAGACAGCCGCCTTCATTCGCAAGCCACCGCTGCCGCTTGCGGCTCAGGGGCCATACGCCGCGCTTCTACTCGGTGCACTTTCTACGATGGCACCTCACCATTTAGAGATGCTTGGGTTACCTCAAGTGCCAAAAGTGATAGCCCGCCCGGCAGTAAAGGTGATGCTGGGAACGCTTGCATTTGCCTTGGGACCGACATCACCATCACAGCAAGCCGCGATGACGCGAATTGATAACAACTCGGTACCGAGGGATTGACGAATTCACCGGCTCATGGGTGATGATGGTCGAATGCTTCCCCAAAGCCGCGCGTCTCGTTACGCACTGAATTCTGCGATAGCAGTTTCGGCATTTGCTTTGGTGATTACCGCGCTTCCCGCTCAGGCTGCCGAAACACCAGCACCTTCCACTTCACCCAGTGCATCTGCTGCACCCACACCCGCAGCAACACCAGCATCACCAACGTCTACGCCGAGCGTCACGGCGACTCCAGTGCGCTCGGTGGCAGCATCGGCCACTCCGACTCCAACATCGACCCCAGTTACCACCGCGACCCCGGCGCCCTCAGTTGCTGTAACACCGGCAGCCACGGCAGTACCTTCAACGCCACCCATCGCGATGCCTGCAGCGCTAGGCAGCTGGTGTCGTCCGCTGTTTCCACAAACGTCAGCATCAAAAGAGCGAGTTGCCGCTCAGCAGTTACTTTCAACAGGAACCGTTAATTTCGGTAAGCCAGGCACGTATCGCTTAACTGAACATCCAGACTGGAAACCTCAAGCAACCTCAGATACTTCTGGTGACCGTCATGTGAATTCACTGAACTGGGCGCTGCCGCTGCTCTTTCGTGGTGTGCAAGTACAAAACCAAGCAATGGTCGATCGCTTTCGCCAGCTGATGTTGTATTGGATCGCAGATCATCAAAGCAAGCGTGGATCGTGGGTTGATTCATCAATCTATGGTGGCTTGCGCACCCAAACTCTTGTGTGTGCTGCGCAGACATTGAATGATCCCACAATTACTTCTGCTGCCATTCGCGATGCGCAAACAATGGTGAAGTCCAATGCCGGTGCAAAAGAAATTGCGATTGGAACCAACAACACGGATCTCATTCGTCAAACCGGCGCCCTAGCAGCTTTTTGTTGGACGTCAGATTGGCCATCGCGCGATAAAGCGTGGGCGAACTTGGTGTCAATCGCAAATGGCGTAATTCATCCTGATGGCAGTGATGTTGAAGGCTCGCCAAGTTACGCCGTTTACATTGAACAACTCTTAACTGCGGTGCAATCAGTAGCTGCAACGTGTGGCATGCCAGCAGATCCGATTCCAGCCTTACGCAACAGACTTTATGATTTTGTTTCACAGGCGATTCGCCCAGACTTTTTAGTTGAATCACTTGGCGATGGCATTAGCGCCTCCTTGCGTGGATCATTTGGGGCAGCTGATGGTCAAGCTGAATGGGTGCGAACTGCTGGCAAGTCTGGTACTCCACCGGCTCCGATCTATTCCGTCTATGACGGCGGCTACATGTTTGGCCGCGCTGGGTGGCAGCCACAACCAGGTATGCCAGATACTTTTTACTCATTGCGCTATAGCTCAACTCGACCGGGCACCGCGCATACGCATGACGATGGAACAGGGCTCACGCTGTATTCACGCGGCGTTGAATGGATCGGAGACCCTGGCCCATTCCGCTACGAAAACAGTGACCCGTTGCGCGCATTTCTTAAAACTCGCGCGGCTCACTCAGCACTCACCGTCGGCAAAGCAACGCGCAGTAAGTGGTCGGGAGTCAAGAAAGTTATTGCGGCCAGCGATTGGGCAACTGGCGGCAACGACACTTCTTGTGTTCAAGACAACTCTTGGAAGAGCGTAATTCTTACTCGGTGTACGCAATATGTGCGCAGCGTCGACGCGATGATTGTTACTGACTATGTCAATGCTGCTGGCGGCGGAAAAAAAGCCAAAGGTCGTTTCACTTGGCAACGTTGGCAGGTGCCACCAGGAGTTGATACCGGATATGAAGGCACCACTTTGGTCTTGTCTAAAGGCGACAAGCGCATGGACGTAGTGAAGTCCGGCACTGATGGCTGGGTTGTGGATCATGCGCAGCCGGGAGGTAAACAAGGGTGGTTCACTGGCACGTGGGGGCAAAAGTTGCCCGGCCAAGTGGTGAATCGTCAGGTGCCTATTCCAAAGCAAGGCGTTCGCCAGGCTCTCGTAACTGTCTTTGTGCCGCATTCAGCTGGGGAGGCAGTGCCGGTATCGATCACGTCGGCAGGCGTCACAATTTCACGCAATGGCTTGACCATCACTACACCTGCACCCATGCCACAACTGGGCGCTCCATTACTGTGAACTCATGATCGTTGCGGTGGGTTCAGACCATGCGGGATTCGTGTTGAAAGAACAGATTCGCGGTTGGCTCCTTGAGCACGACTACGAAGTTCTGGATCTTGGCGCTTATAGCCCTGACCGCGTTGACTACCCACATTTTGGGGCTGAAGTAGGTCGTGCGGTGGTTTCCGGCAAAGCTGAGTTCGGAATTGTTGTGTGTGGCAGCGGGCAGGGTGTGTGCATGGCCGCCAACAAGGTCTCTGGAGTCAGAGCAGGGGTTATCCGCGATGTCCAAGATGCAGAAATGACCAGAGGCCATAACAACGCCAACGTTGCTTGCTTTGGGGAGCGGGTAACCGAGACACAGGTTGCCCTTGCCGCAGTTCAGGCATTTTTGGCCACCCCGTTTGAGGGTGGCCGCCATGAGGCTCGTGTTGATCAACTTGGCGAACTAGATGCCGGTCAGGCAATTTAGCCAGACAGGCCGTTTGCACGCGCTTTGCCTATCGCCTACCCCACAAAACAAAGGTACGATGAGCACATGTGGATTTGGATAGTTCTCGCCGCCGTTGTTGTCATTGTCGTCATTTACGTTGTTTCCGGCTATAACCGGTTGGTCAGTTCGAATGTGGCCGTTGATGAAGCCTTCGCTCAGATCGAAGTGCAGCTCAAGCGCCGTAGCGACCTGATCCCGAATTTGGTGAGCACCGTCAAGGGCTACGCCGCGCATGAAAGTGGCACCTTTGAGAAGGTGACCGCTGCTCGCGCTGCGGCTGAACACGCAAATGGTGTTGCTGAGGTAGCCGCCGCTGATGGCCAATTGACTCAGGCTCTTCGTGGCTTGCTCATGGTGGCCGAGGCTTACCCCGACCTCAAGGCCTCAGCGAACTTCCTGTCATTACAAGAAGAACTCTCGTCAACTGAAAACAAGGTCGCTTTCTCTCGTCAGTTCTACAACGACTCGGTTCGTTCGCTGAACACAGCAATCGTCACGATTCCAACGAAGTTCTTTGTTGGAATGGCAAACGTGAAGGCTCGCGAGTTCTATGAGGTGCCAGAAGCCTCAGATCGCAATGCTCCTACTGTGTCCTTCGAATAGCGATGGCGGTCTCTTTTAGAACCCAGCAGAAAACGAACCAACGCAAAACCTGGTTCCTGCTCGGAACGATGTTCGTTGCTGTGGTGCTGATGATTTGGGCTATCGGCACAATTTTGAACTTCCAGGCTTACTTGCTCGTACCAATCGCAGTGGGTATTTCACTTGTTGGCGTGTGGACTTCGTATTGGAAGTCCGACACTTTGGTGTTGGCAATGACGCATGCAAAAGTTGTTCAGCATGAGGACGCGCCCCAGCTCTACAACATCGTTGAAGAAGTAACTATGGCGGCAGGTTTACCGATGCCTAAGGTTGCGATCGTTGATGACCCAGCACCGAATGCTTTCGCAACGGGCCGTGATCCAGAACATGCAGTGATTGCCTTCACCACAGGAATCTTGCGCGTAATGGATCGTGAACAGTTGCAGGGGATTGCTGCGCATGAGATGGCTCATGTGGGTAACCGTGACACTTTGGTGATGGCTGTTGCTGCAACAACAGCAGGACTCTTAGCGGTTCTGGCCGACATGGGCGCTCGTATGGCCTTTTTTGGTGGGCGAAATAACAACAGCAACAACAACCCAATTGCGCAAATAGTTTCTATCGTGATTTTGTTGCTCGCTCCCGTCGCTGCCTTACTTATTCGCGCATCGATTTCTCGCAAGCGCGAGTCGCTTGCTGATGCCACGGCTGTTGAGTTCACCCGTAATCCGAATGGCCTTCGTCGCGCTTTAGAGACGCTGGCCGGCGACTCCACCGTTGTGCAGCAGAAGTCCACGGCTGTTGCTCACGTATGGATTGAATCTCCGCTTGATGGCAAATCAAAGTCCATGTTTGACACCCATCCGCCACTGAGTGATCGCATCAATATTTTGCGTGAAATGGAAGGGCTGCCGCCTGTTGGGCAGTAGTGCCGAAACCTGGGATTGCTCAGGACGATAGCCTTGCCCCTCAGGTTTGTGGGGAGACTTACAAATCGCGGGATGCTAGCTCAATGGTAGAGCTGCGGACTTTTAATCCGTAGGTTCGGGGTTCGAGCCCCCGGCGTCCCACCACTCTTGGTTCTTCGTATTACTTACCGGCAATGCTGCGACGGAGCTTGCTCGCCTTTCCTTTAAATAGCGTGGATATTGTGGGTGGCGTAGTCGTGGCTTTTCGATTACCGATAGCCCCAAGAATTGCGGCAACGGCTGCATCCAGGGCAATAGCATTCACGGCATTGTCATTGACTTCGGTTGGGCCTTTGAGGTGAGATCCAAGGAGTTCAACATCGCCCATCACGTTAACCCCGCTGGCTTTGATCGCGGCAACGTACGTTGCCGCATAGCGGGCTGCAATATCAAGGGCCCATTGCGGTGTTTGAAGTTTTGGTTCGTTTGCATCGGGGGTGCGGCCCTCAACCATGCCTTTGATCAGGCCATCGTGCACCGCGTTGCCATATGTTTTCCAGCCCTTGCTTCCACCGACAACTTCATTCAGGCGGCGAAGTAATTCACTTTCTGCTGTTGTCATCGAACGGTTCATGGTGTGTTTTCTTTGTTTTAGCAGTGCATCTTTAGGTAGACCAAGCAAATTTTCGAAGTCGTGGTAAATACCGTCACGATTTGAATCGTCAACAACAACCACGGTCACGCGGTCACTACCGACAAGCTTGGCCCATCGTTCAACAACGATGTCGTGCCGATGACGAGCCCAGAAAACCTCAGTCTTTGGCTCATTTTCCACCTCTGTCAGTGCGTTCTTGAGCCAATGAACGTACCCATTCTCGTAGCCAGATTTCAGAATTTGCTGCCAAGCAGACGGAAGGATTTTTCCAAGGTTTCTCAGAGTGATGATGACGTGAACATTGCCTTTGCCTATTCGTTCAACAATCTCACCGGCTGTCGCATCGTCAGATTCGGCGAAGAATTCACTTGAACACACGGTGATTCCCTGGAATGCGTGAGCGTTCTTCACGAAGTTTTCCCACACTGCTGGCTCCGGGGCGGGAGCGCCGCCAACTTGCCAGCCAAGTCGCCTGTTCATGGCGCTGGAAGCCACCCGCCGGTGGGCTTGGGCATTTCCCGGATATTGAACATCCCACTGAGACAGTTCAGGTCGCGCGTGCGACAGTGCATCTTGGATTGCGGTAGTTCCGGTCTTGTGAACACCTATATGAAGCAGGATGCTTCCACGCTTGAGACCGACTGAATTCCCACTGGCTGGATCCGTCATATATGAATTCTAGGGAAGGTCTCACGAAGACGTGACAAATCACCACTTTCCAAGCACAATAACGCGGCAAGACCCGTGCGATTGCCCCCCAGCCGTGCGGGTCTTTGCATGTCCGGGGCTAGGGACGAGACTCGAATAGACCCAGCATCGCTGCGAAAGTAAGCACAGACCTCGGTGCGTACGTCATCCGCCATCCTTGGATGTGTTTGGCCAATGCGTAAGTCTGATTCCCTAGATACGCGAGTTGAGCAATTTTCGGTAGTGCGCAATTTCACTGGTTCTGTTGATTCCCACTACACCAACGAGTCCGGTCGCATCGCGATACTCAGCGATGCAGTTACCCGCAGTATCACTTTCAATGATTGATATTTCGGTTCCCAAACTTGGAATGCCAAAGGACTGAATTTGCATGTCGTACTGATCTGACCAAAAACTTGGCACGTGGACGAAGGCTTGGCACTCATTGTCGCTTCCATTGAGAAGTCGCGCCAATGTCTTGCCTGCGTGAGTGCCCATGTCTCCTGCCACAGTCCAGTGCTCAATTCTTCGCGCCAAAGGACCAAACAAAGCGTTTGGATGCCGAGCAATGTCGCCACAGGCGACAACGCAAGCAGTTGTGCCCACAGCTCGTAGATACTGATCAGTAAGTACGCCGTTTGTGAGATCTAGGCTGTTGCCAATAAGCCACTCTGTGTTGGGAAGAGAGCCGACAGCCTCCACGACAACATCTGCAGTGATTTGGGTTTCATCACTCAAACGTAACCCAGTGATGGATGTGATCCCAAGAAATTCAATGACAGACGCGTCAAGAATGAATGTCACACCTTCATTGCGATGCTTCGCCGCGATCCGTTCACCAAGCTCAACACCAATCGAGCTGGCAAGCGGGGTGACTTCGGGGGAGATCACTGTGACATCCGCGCCACGAGCAACGGCGGAAGCCGCCACTTCACAACCGATAAATCCCGAACCAATGATCACAATTTTCGCGCCAGATTTTAAATGCGGTTCGAGCTCTTGTGCGTCAGTCAATGTTCGCAAGGTGAAGCGGCCCTGAGCGGGGCCGGGAATCGGCAACTGGCGAGAGCGAAGCCCTGAAGCGATTACCAAGCCATCAAAAGCGCGAGTGACGATTTCGGCTTCTGGTGTGGTCACGACCAGTGAATTGGCAACGAGGTCTAACGACTCAACTCGATGTCCAAGGAGCCAGGTGAACTCATCTGCGCTCCGTTTGAGAGGCATTGCTGCCTGGCCGACCACCGGAGCCTGAAGGGCTTCTTTAGAGACGGAAGGGCGATAAATCGGTGTCTCAGCCGAGATTAAGGCAATTTCTTCCTGATACCCCGACGCACGCAAAGCCTCCGCAGCCCGGACCCCAGCGATGCCAGTTCCCACGACCACCACGCCATTCATTTGGGGCACGCTACCGGCAGGGGTGGGGGATCTCGTAGATTGCATCAGATGAGCGTCATTGAGCACTACATCTTGACCCTGCGCTGCGCCGACGGCCCGGGCATCGTGCATGCCATCACAGGGTCCCTTCTAGGCGTGCAAGGCAATATTTTGGAGCAAGCCCAGTTCACCGATGAAGACTCCGGTGTGTTTAGTTTGCGTACCAAATTTGAATCCCCGCTGAAACTTGAAGAGGTGCGAACTGCGATCACCGCTCAAGTAATCCAATTCAATCCAGAGATGACCCTGCGTCGGGAAAGTGATCGCCGCCGAGCCTTGATTATGGTGTCCAAGCATGACCATTGCTTGATTGATTTGCTTTACCGTCATGAGATCGGCGAATTGCCAATTGAAATTCCGTTGATTGTTTCCAATCACCCTGACTGCGAACACATCGCGAAGCGACACGGAATTCCTTACGTTTATTTGCCAGTGACTTCTGACACGAAAGCTGATCAGGAAGCTGAGTTGCTTCGGTTGACTAAAGAGAACAACATCGATGTTGTCATCCTTGCGCGTTACATGCAGGTGTTATCTGATGACTTATGTTCGCAACTCTCAGGACGAATCATTAACATTCACCATTCATTTCTTCCTGGCTTCAAAGGTGCGCGGCCATATCACCAAGCACATGATCGAGGAGTCAAGCTGATTGGTGCCACGGCACACTTTGTTACGGCCCAGCTCGATGAGGGCCCGATCATTGAACAAGAAGTTGAGCGCGTAACTCACGCACAGTCAGCTAATGACCTTGCTGAAATCGGCCGAGATGTTGAACGCCTAGTGCTCGCTCGCGCTGTGCGCCTTTTCGCAGAGGATCGCATCTTGCTTGCTGGACGTAAGACGGTCGTCTTTAAATAGTGCTGTCTTTCAATAGTGTTCTGTGCGATGTGAGGCGCTACAAATCCATCGCGAGTCACGTCTAGGCACTATGGTTACAAGGTGAGAATTCTTGGCCGCCTGTCAATGTGTCTTGCAGCATGTGTGATGTTCTTCAACCCTGCAAGTGCGAATGCAGTTCCCACGCACGCACCAACAGTTATTGGCGGAAGTGCGGTTTCCATCGACACTTCACCTTGGCAAGTATTCATCGTGCTGCGCGGCACTTCGCAATGTTCGGGCGCGTTAGTTTCACCAACGATGGTGGTCACAGCGGCGCACTGCTTGGCGGGTTACGCGCCAAGTGATGTGCGAGTGTGGGCTGGGATCAGTAAAACTAGTGAGCGTTCAAACGCCCAGGAGCTACCTGTCGCAGCGACTATTGCGCACCCAAGTTTTGATGTGCGAACGTTTTCCAATGACATTGGCGTCATTACTCTTGCCAAGCCGGTCGACATCACGGGTAAGGTCTACCCGATCGCGTTGCCATTTGGTTTCATACCGAATACTTGGCCTGCAAATGGCACGGCCGGAACCGTCACTGGATGGGGAGTCACAGCGGCAACAAATGCGACAACATCAGATCAATTAATCCGTGCCGACGTGACAGTGCTTGCAGGACCGCTTGAGCCATGCGGGCAATATGGCCCAGATCTTGATCCAACCCAGCATGTATGTGCAGGATCCCCAGTTGGTGCGGTTGATGCCTGCCAAGGCGATAGTGGTGGCCCGCTGGTTATCCGCGAATCAGTGCCCGTACTCGCTGGCTTAGTAAGCAGCGGAAACGAGTGCGCAAAGGCGGGCTATCCAGGTTTGTACACGAGAGTTACTTCGTTTCTCCCTTGGTTGCAGCAGCAAGGCAATATCGCAACAGCGATACCACCCGCTCCAATCGATCTTGTTGCCAATAATTTGGGCAGTCGAGTTGACGTCACTTGGAAGGCTCCGATGACAACCGGATCAACGTCAACAATCTGGAAAGTAACTGCTGCTCCGAGTGGTCAAACGTGCACCACCACATCGACTTTATGTGAGTTTGATCAGTTGCCAAGTGGGCAGGCACTGAGTTTTAGCGTAATCGGCACAAATGCTCTTGGCGCTGGCCCACTCACAACCTTGGCGGCACCGTTTGCTGCGGTGACAAGAACACGAAAGCTGGGCAGCCAAGTCACGGTGAAAAGAATCGCTTTATGGGCTGAAGTCAGTCTGCAACCGAGAGTGAAGATCACGTCATCGACGCCAAGTGTGTGTGTAGTAAAAGCCAGCCTCGTAGTGATGAAGAGTCGTGGTTCGTGCATAGTGACATTCACCAAGGGCAAGCCATTTCAGAGCGTGACAATTGCGGTCGTTTAATGCGTCAGTGTTCGATTTGGTGGCGTTCGACGCTCACTACTCGTGGAGTTCCATCGGGTGCGAAGGCTCGGTGCACCACAATGAAGGATCCCGGTTGAAGTTTTGGATCCCAATTCGGACGTGACGGGTCGTCACCTAAAGTTTTCGCGAGAGATTCTAAAATTGTTGCCATCACGGGACGATGTGAACAGATCACCAGAGATTGTTGTTGCCCCGCAAGATCACGAATTCGACTCGCTACGCGTTTTGGGTTTTCTAGAAAGCTTTCTTCACTCAAAGAAGCCTCAGGTATCACGGGAACTTGGATGGCTTTCGCAAACCGTTTCACACTCTGGGTGCAGCGCTGGGCATCTGATGAGTAGACGGCCGTGATTCCGTAGGCATCGAGTAAGGGGATCAAGCTTTTGGCTTGACTGCGACCTCTGCCACTGATTGGTCGATCGCGATCATCTTTACCGTCAAAGTCGGAACGTTTCACGGCTTGTGTGTGTCGCAAAATAATAAGCGGCTGTGTGGGAGGAAGAGTTGCAGCCTGTTCTACAAGAGTGACATCGTGCGCATAGGTGAGCAAATGACGAGCGCTTTGAACATTCACCCATCGCATCTCATCGATTTCGTCGTTGGGTTGAAATTCTTCTTCGGCATTCATATGCGCGACCCAATAGTCAACGGTCTTGGGTTGGCCTAGCGCCATGTATTCCTGCGTAGGCAGACGTGCCCCGAGGACTGCTTGAATTCCGGTTTCCTCGTCGCATTCGCGAATGGCAGCGGAAATGACATGTTCTCCCGGGTCGATCTTGCCTTTGGGAAGTGACCAGTCGCTGCGATGGGGACGATGCACAGCCAGCGTTTCATAACGACCTTGCGCTCCGCGCAGCAGCACGACTCCCGCGGCACGGATGACGTCTGGGGAAGTTGGCTGACTCACGTTGAAATCAGCCCAGAGTTCTGCGCAGCATGACGTGCTTTTTCCCAAAACTCCACGAACTCGAAACGTGAATCCATTTCAGCCTCCAGTTCAACTCCATGCAACAGACCTAGCGCGTACCCGGTGCGCCCATCTGTTGAATCTTGTTGGGCAAGTTCTCGCAGAAACTCTTGAGCCACAAATGCGTCCTGGTGATCACCAAGAACTTCAGTTACTGCAGCGAGGGCTTTACCAAACTTTGCAACCTTTCCACCAAAGATGGGGGCAATGCAATCCACGGCGTAACGAGCGCGCTTGGCCTTGATCCGAGCCGCATGCCATTCATGAGCCGGCCCACCAAGTTCAAGAGCACCGCATGACTTACGAAGCACTCGCCAAGTTTTTGCCACAAGATCGGGTAGAACGTCCTCACAGGCTTGATAAGCGCCATCAAGGAGCTTAGGTGCACGTGAAGCTTCGATGAGATCTTGAACAAGGTAGGTGTGGCGATCACTACGAATGGCAGCCAAAGCGCCTTGACGAGCGACTTCGATGCGCCGATCAAGTGCTTGCTTGATGGCTATGCCTGAAACGTAGCCATCCTCAATGGGAATGAGCGTGATGTGGGAAAGAAGTCGTTTTTCCAAAACTTCGCTGTCACGGATAAGGCCCATCTCATCAGCAAGCCACGCGAGTTCCTCGCTGAGCTGTACAGACCATTCGCGATCGAGAAGTGGCTCGAAAGTTCGCAACACACTACGTATTCGACGTGCACTGACGCGAACTTGATGCACCGCGTCAGGCAGATTCCTTCTGACTGCTACGTCAGCGAAAATCAAGTCACGAACGTGGCTAGCAATCGTTGCCCGAATCGCATCTGCAGCCATTCCGCTAGGGCTGGGCATTGGAAGATCGGGAACATCTGCAGGGGCAGAAGCTCGGGGGCCGAGCGCGGAGGCTGCCTTACTTACCGAACCGGGGAGAGCACCCGCTGCGAGAAGTGCGTCGCAAGCCGCAGTCATCGTGTTTCGAGCAGACTGCGAGTCGTGAGCTTGTAGCTCGACTTCTATTTCTCGAAATATCGAGACGATGGCACCTGCGTCATCAAGAACCTGCACGGTGTCATCGACAAGTTCAATCAGTGCGAGACCTTCAGCAGAATAAAAAATATGTGGGGTGCGCTGGGTGCGAAGCTCAACTACAGGAGCCAAGGCTTGATCTTGGATCAGCGGCGCGATGATGTCGACAAGTTCAGCTGGTACCTGGCCAACGAGACCAGCACTCAGTGGAGCATGAAGTTCATCGCGCACGCCTTCATGTGTGTCTGGCACCGGAAGCTTGAGATGCCAACCGGCATCTAGGCCACCTTCTCGACGGCGCATAGTGACTTGCCAACGAAATAGAGAGAGTGCCTCAGTGTCGTGATAGACAGCCACCAGATTAATCGGGGGCTGCTTTTCTACACGAGAAGACAAGCCAGATAAGTCAGGCAGGGTAAAAAGTGGGTGGACTCTGAACTTTAGTTCTACTTCACGGTGAGTAGTTGGTGCCGTCATGGAGTTCCTGCAGATCGCGTGCGAGCAATCAGAGTCTCCTGATAATCAAGAAGTAAAGATCCGTCCTCGGCTTTGAGGTGCCGAGTCCAATCACCCTTGGAGTCCAATTCCCAGGAAGAGAAGCTCGGGCTCATCGCCATATCGAAGAGATCATTCAGCCACGCTATTTGCGACGGTTCAACAAGTCGAATCAAGGTTTCGACTCGCCGATCTAGGTTGCGGTGCATCATGTCTGCCGAACCAATCCAGACCTCGGGTTCGCCCCCGTTTTCGAAGCAAAAGGCCCGAGAATGCTCAAGGAATCGACCCAAAATGCTAATAACCCGAACAGTTTCACTCAACCCTGGAACCCCAGGTCGAAGGGCACAGATTCCACGGACAAAGACTTGAATTTGCACACCAACGGCAGCAGCCCGATAAAGCGCATCAATCACAGGTTCATCAACAAGAGCATTGCACTTAATGCGAATACCTGATGGAAACCCAGCGAGATGGTTACTTATTTCGCGATCGATACGCTCAATCAGACCGGTGCGCACGGAGTGTGGGGCAACCAACAAACGTGAGTACGTGGTGTTCATCGAATAACCAGACAAAACATTGAAGAGATTCGAAATATCTTCACCAACAGCTGGAGAGCAAGTTAAGAGGCCCATATCTTCATATAGCCGAGCGGTTTTTGGATGGTAGTTACCCGTGCCAAGATGGCAGTACCGCCGAAGTTGATCGCCGTCATTGCGCACAACCATCGATGCTTTGACGTGCGTTTTTAGGCCAACAAGCCCATAGACAACATGCACGCCTGCTTGTTCGAGTTTGCGACTCCAGTCGATGTTGTTTTGTTCATCGAAGCGGGCCTTAATCTCAACAATTGCCAGAACTTGTTTACCATTTTGCGCCGCTGTGATGAGTGAATCCACGATGGGTGAATCGCCCGACGTTCGATACAGGGTCTGCTTAATAGCCAAGACATGTGGGTCATTCGCGGCTTGCTCTAAGAAGAGTTGGACGCTGGTACTAAACGAGTCATAAGGATGATGCAACAGTACGTCGCGTTCTCGCACTACCGCGAAAATATCGGGTGGGGTTGATGATTCAAATTCTGAAAGTTGGCGGGAAGTGCGGCCAACAAAGCGTGGCTGTTTCAAGTCTTGGCGATCGAGATCAACAAATGCCCATAACCCGGTGAGATCAAGAGGACCAGGCAAACTAAAAACTTCATTCGCAGTGACATCGAGCTCACTGATTAAGAGCTCGAGAACATATCGGTCGATTGAGGCTTCAACTTCAAGGCGCACAGGCGGACCAAAACGACGACGCATAAGTTCGCGCTCAAGAGCGAGTAACAAATTCTCTGCATCATCTTCTTCAACTTCGACATCTTCGTTTCGGGTCACACGAAAACTGTGATGTTGCAAGATCTGCATGCCAGGGAAGAGTTCGTTGAGATGCTCTGCAATGAGGTCTTCAAGTGGCACAAATCGCTGTGCACCGAGGGGGACGAATCGCGGCAGTGAAGGCGGAACTTTCACGCGAGCAAAGAGTTCATTTCCTGAAATTGGATTGCGTACTACTACAGCCAGATTCAGTGAGAGTCCGCTGATGTAAGGAAAAGGATGCGAAGGATCAACAGCAAGCGGGGTGAGTACTGGGAAAACCTGCGCATGAAAAAATGTGTCAAGCGAAGTGCGCTCTTCGTGAGTAAGTTGCTCATAACGCAGAAGTTCAATCCCGCTTGCAAGCAGTCCAGGAAGAATTTCGCCTTGAAAAACTTGCGCATGCTCACGCTGGAGGGCGTGTGCACGGTTCCAGATTGACTCAAGAACTTCGTTCGGGTTGAACCCGCTAGCTGAACGCACAGCCATCCCCGTTGCGATGCGTCGTTTAAGCCCTGCGACACGCACCATGAAGAACTCATCGAGGTTGCTAGCGAAAATCGCCAAGAACTTCGTGCGTTCCAGAATTGGCAGATTCTCGTCTTCGGCGAGTTCTAGGACCCGCTGGTTGAAGGCAAGCCAAGACAGTTCGCGATCAAGAAATCTATCCTTGGGAAGGGAGGGTAGGTCTGTACTCACTAGTACATTCTTTCACATAAAGGTGAACAGTTCTCGTCCGTTAGGTGGCCACCTCATGGCGATACATAACATCGGCGTCCCAGCGGGCAAATCCAAGGGCTTCGTAGAGCTTGATGGCTGAGGTATTGGTGGCATCCACGTAAAGCATGCATTGCGACAAGCCGCGTGATCGCAAATGGTGGAGCCCAGTAAGGGTAAGTGCTTTGCCCAGACCTTT
>Ga0114974_10001630_pt1 | contig 17641 bp, 22 predicted proteins | sample S_130206_EF_Meta_FD_87318 | JGI IMG/M metagenome (GOLD analysis project Ga0114974, IMG submission 87318) | Freshwater microbial communities from Lake Simoncouche, Canada to study carbon cycling - S_130206_EF_MetaG | ecosystem: Environmental > Aquatic > Freshwater > Lake | place: Lake... | reverse complement strand
GAACGAAAGTCTCAAACAGCTTGTTTTCTTTGATAGCGGCTGCAAACTTCAACATCATCTCAGGATCTTCATGAGATATCGTAACGTTATTCTGACACCAATTAGGCATTTTCATTTCCCTCTACTTAGTTGTTCATCACCGATCATATAGCAAACTCCGAGTATTAGTAATAATAGCACACCGACCATTACGTTGTCAATACCCAAGAGATAGATAATTGTGCAAGAAAAGACCGCGATTACAACCGCGGTCAGAGCCACACAGAAGCCCAGTAAAACCCTAATGATTACGACTGACAACGATCAACCTCAATGATCTTTTCGATCAGGAACCAATCGGCCGCGCTAGAAGTGTAACCAGTCTTTTCGTCTAGATACTTTTTAGCTTCTTTGATAGTATCAAACGTTTTCGAATCTAGATAGTTGTTCAGCCGTGGCTTCGCAATATAGGACTTATTAGGATTAGAAACATATTTATTTGACAGTTTACTCATAATACCCACCCATCTTCCCATTCTTCAGCGATCTTCCGCTTTTCATGTTCATACATTCCAACAAAGTAGTCGTTGATCTCCCACAAGGGCAAAATCTCAATCGGCTGTTCTTTGAAGCCAGCTACAGTCAAGACATACTCTTTGATTTCGAGCGGAATCTCTTCATAACTTTCATACGGCTTAAAGACCAATTCTTCAAATGCAAACTTCATAGCAACCCCCACTCAACCAACTGAACTTCTAGAACGGCCATCTCTTTCAGATACCTGTTGTATCGAATGACGGCTTGACGCTTCGACAGATTTTCTTGGTAAATCCGACGACCATCTTTAAACTTCACACCGAAATAATACATCTCAGACCTCTTTCCAACCAAGACTGACACCAGTCGCAGAACCAACAAGATCGTTGTCACAGAAAACGGAGAACTCAAAACCCTTCTGCTTGCCATATTCGATGGCATCTTCGAGGGTCTCGAACACCTCATTGGCGAGGTATCCGAAATTGATGAACCAAACTTCAAACATTAGCAAACTCCTGTCCACTGAACACGATCAAGGGTACCGGCGAAAATGTTACCACGAGCGAAGTTTTTCGCGGGGCTCCGCCACGATGCGGACTTCAGAATGTCACCGGCTTTGAACTTACCTTCGTCACGCAGTGCGATGAAGGAGTGTGCCGAACGGTCCTGAGTGATGACCCGAATGAACTTGCTTCCGTATTCAACTTTCAGGCCAGAATTGAACTCGGCGATCCGCTGGTCAACATATTCTTTTGAGACCCGCCCAGAAGCGAGACTGGATTTGTAGAACTCGGCGTAGTCGGTTTTGATCGCCTCAAGGTATTTCGAAAGAGCGTAGTCGGTTTTGACCGCCTCAAGGTATTTTGAAAGAGCTTCTCGCATCACTATCTCCTCATCAACTATACATATATTATATCTGGTCTGGCGGAAAAGGCAAGAACATTTTAGCGGGTCTGACCAAGCAAGGATGCATAGCTGTCAGACACCTTCTTGACGTATTCGAAAGCAACATGGGCAGATACACTAGCCCGAACACTCCGCTCACCATCAGCACCATCATAGGCGGTCAGAACGAACCCACCGGTCGAGAAGGAGTTGTTCTTGGAAGAATACTGATAGGCCATGGTGGTCATGAAACTCACCAAATCTTCCCAGGTCTCATACCGGTCACTAGGGTTCATGACTATCAAAGCCTTGGCGGTCCGCTCAAAATCATAATTGTCTAACTTCATAACTCACTCTCCTCATTAACTATACACATATTATAGCATCAGGTGGAATAAAGGCAAGCGAAATCATGCATAGCAGACCTGCGCCAGATGCATGACAGATTGAGTGTTTATGAGATTAGTTTTTGATGTGAGACCGGTGGACCTTAACGATGATCCACTGGTTATAGTAGTCATCAGGTCTCTCAAGGACTTCATGCTGAATCTGGTACTTCATTTCCCAGTAGTTAGCCGTGCCTTTGGATTTGCATAGTTTGAGGATTTCACGATTGAATAGGTGACCACCTAGGGTCTTCACATCTTCTTTGAGTTCGGCGTTTGATCCGTAATAAGTCTGCCAGTCTGAATCCAACTTGACCTTCTTACGCTTGCCTTTGATGATTTTGGTGCGGGTTGATTTAAAAAGTTTCTTACCAATATACTTTTTGTTGTTGGCGGTATTGGTGATCATATAGACGAAACCGATATGATCACCAATCTCTTCTTCTGTAATCTCTTTACCTTCGTATAACCACATGATACACTCCTTGTGGAGTATATAGGTCAGTCTTTAGCAATGCTCATGTGATGGATGCGATACCAAGTTTCACCATCACTATCACCATGATCTTCATGGCCGTGATGCTGTAGTGTGGTACCGCGCTTTATGAGTGTTTCATGTTCACCCTTAAAATCAGATATTCTGGAGACATGTGTTGCAGGATCACCCTTCTTTAGATGAATATGGATGATGTGTCTCATATTATAATCTTTACCACCATCTTGTGCATATCCAGCAGCTACAGCCCTGCTGTGAGTGGCTGAGATATAAGCTGGTGAACGTAGACGACCTTCTTTATCCATGTGCTTCATAGGATTGAAGCTTGTTCCAGAATAGACATGAACATCATGTTGGATCTTGTTCTTGTCAATAGCCTTGTCTATCTGTTTAGCATGAGACTCAACATTTTTTCGATGAGTCTCATTTTTAAACTTACCTTTAATGAGAGGCTTGTTGATTGTTTGACTTCCAGGTTCACCGCCTTCACTATCATTGGTATAACCTTTAATGGCATCTTCATGATTAGCTGTGAATTTGTTGGTACTATGAAGTTTATTTGCAATCTCTGTATGACGAGGGTTATCATCTCGACGAGGGTCATTAAAATCTTTTTTACCATGGCCTAAAATAGAGAGATGATCGTTATCACTGGTGTCGTTTACCCATCTATTAAATGGATTCTTCTCAACTTTAGGTTTCTTATTCTTAACCTTCTCTGCGGAGGCCGCCACCATGCCCGCAAACACATTTTTACTTACTACTTCATCAAGCTTTTCTCTTTTCTTTTTATGAACATGCTTGAAGTGAATAGCCGCCGGTATAACACCGGTGCTGATATCGATATCTGCAAAGTGTTTGAAGTGGATCGCGGCCGGAATTACTCCCGACCCCTCTCCATCTTTCATCTTCTTTTCTTTAGTGTGTTGCTTGAATGTTTTCATGTACCTATTTATTATTCTTCGTCCTCGTCACTAACCATCTTGTCGTCATCATAGGCTTCAGAGCCACAAAATGGGCAGAACTTAGGATATCCAGAGGTATCACTGAGATTGTAAACGAGTCTGTAGTGAGACTCGCAACAATCACATTCTTTTTTTTCTATTTCTTTAGACATTGTATTTCCTTAAAGTATCTCGCAACCACCAGCGGCTGAGCAGGCCAACTCTTGCGATCCGACGGTTGTGTCTCGGTTTTCATACTCTGAAAGCTTCGACCAATCTACATTCTTTGGCATTGAAGCCAAGAGTGTTTCATACTCTTCTTTAGTGCAATCTTGATAAGGAGCCTGTGCATACACATGGTCAGAGAAAGGCAAGAATGATACACCTGACATTTCATCAAAGTGTTTCCAAACCCACGCACCAACTTCAGGCCACTCTTCTTCACAGACAGAAACGGTAATCGAAGGTTTGTGTTCACACCAATGTCTCTGATATGCAAGCCACAATTCAAGTTGCTGAATAGCATTCATATCACTACGGTATATAGCATTTTCTGGTGACTTGATAGGGAAAGAGAACACATAGGTATGGTCAGGCTTTGTAACATCATCTTCAACAGGGAAACCTGCATCAAGCATCATCTTAGCGAGAGGATCTTTCTTATCAGCACGAACAGTGCGGACATAGTATGGGCTATGACGAGCATGAATACCAGAAGCGGCATCAACCAACTGAGATACGGTACCAGATGGTTTGACGCAAGTGACAGCGGCGGAGACTGGAATACCAATCTTAGCGGCCCATTCTTTAGCAGTGTCAACAGCAACCTGTCGCAATTCGACTAGCGTCTCTTCCAGTTTGCCCGTCTTTCCATTAGTATACTCATTGTCTGTAATGCCCGTGAGCGAGACTCCGAGTAGTCGCTCTTCCTCACAGTTTTCTTTCCACTTCTTAGATAGATACTTGAAGTTAGTGAGAGTGCTTTGAAAAACTCCCATAATAGTGGCCACACGGATTTTCTCCTTGAGTGTTGCGATGTTATCATCACCACGAACAACAACTTCAGTCAAGTTGCAGAACTCACGAGAACGCAGAATAATTTCAGAGCATGGATTGGTACCAAAGTCGTAGTTTGGATCACGACGACCGAACTTAGCGGCCTGCTTCTGTGATGCGGTACGAGAGAAGATACCACGCTCACCAGAATGAGATTCATAGAGTGACAACCACTCTTTCATGAAGATACCAACATCAACCTTATCCTTGGCTACGAATGAGTTGTTAGCCAAGGCACGTTGAACGTTATCTTTCCACCATTCACCAGACTTAGCTACACGCATACGGTCATCAGACAGATCAGATAGAGAGATCAATGCAGAACGACGAACACCACCAACGACAACGATTTCAGCAATCTTACATACAATGTCATGGCATTCAAGTGTGGTCAAACGACGACCAGCAGCCTTCTTGAAAGTGGAAACGCAAAAATTAAACAAATCGTTCAAAGGAGCAGGCCCGGATGCACGACCGCCAAAGGTCTTCAAAGGTGCACCAGCAGGGCGAACCTTCGAGAGATCCCAGCGAGGAATCTGACCGCCATATAGTAATTGAAGCAACTCTTTGAGAGCCTTAGCCCAACCGAGCTTGCTATCAACAACAGCAATGGTTGTATCTGTATCGAAGAAGTCATCAGAGATAACAGGCATCTGTGAGGTGAACTTCTCTTCTACAGAGAAACCCACACCAGTACCATTCATCAAAATGTATAGAATTTCATCAAACGAACGTGGATTGTCAATAGCAACATATGAACAATTATAACCTGCAACATTCTCTCTCTTGAGAGCCTCACCAGCAGTCATTAGACAACGCATCGATGGCATAACTTTAGCAGTAAGAACCGCTTCTTCTAATTCTTTACGAACGGCAGGATCGACGGTGAATCCGTTGTTTTCCTGTAGGTGTTCTGTGAAGAAGTTAAAATATCTGGCGACAGTTTCGTCCCATGTTTCACGACGATTCTTGTCGTATAACCATCTAGCATAGCGTGACTTGTGAATGAATTGCTGGTATTCGGTCGGCAGGTAATTGTTCATGTTCTTTCTCTCTTCTTTAATCTTCTTTGGCGGCTAACTATTATATCTTCTTCCACATCTCATACTCTAACTTCGCTCTATGGTCACTGAACGTATTACTATCTATAATACTTTGAACGAACGTTCGGCCATAAGTTCTCACCATATCATTAACATCTTTGTCTTTGATATGCTTAGGCCAGATACAGACTTTTTGATGTAGGTCAATAGTTTTCTGCATGTGCCTGCACACATCTTTGTTTCGCGGTTCATTGTCATACACAAAAACATAATCATAAGGTCCGACAACCGATACAGCGGTATATAGAGTTGCATCCATCATAGCGATGGAATTTTCTAAGAATAGGGAATCTAAAGGACCTTCTACGACATAGATGAGTTTGGTTTTGTCTACTGTGTTGAGACCGAATACCTTCTTGTTGTCGTCAGAGAGCTTTATGGTTATATATTTTATCTCAGATTTCAGAATCGCTCGACCTTGAAAGCCTAGTAAGACATTATTCTCATCGTAGAACGGAAGTATGATACGAGGTTCTGACCAAAGCTTTTTTTCATAATCAGGATGGATTCTCTTGACGAAATCTTCGAAGTCGTCAGTATAGTATATAGTGTTCAGAGATTCTTTAGGAATCAATCGTTCAGTGAGATAGCCTTTAGCGGCGTGCTTATGTGGAAGAGATTCAAGGCTTTCAGCATAGTCACCAACAGTGATGGTTTTTGGTTTGAAAACGGGTTTTTCCATAGCCAGAGAGAAGTCTGGTCTTGCTGTATTACCAGCACTCTCACACTTGTATCGCTCAAGTTGATACTCACGATAGAGTGAATGATCAATCGTCTTTATAAAGTTTCCGAGAGAGATGGATGTGCCACAGTTGTGACATGTGTAAAAGAGGTCGCTCTTGCGGCGATAGATGTATCCACGAGTCTTAAATTTGCTTTTATGGGAATCACCGCAGATAGGGCATCTGAAGTTCCAAAGGAACTCAGACTTCTGAGAGAATCGTTCTAGCTTCGTTGATACGAGCGAAACAAACTTCTTGTCAATGTATAGGGACATACTTTTCCACACCATTTCATTTGAATGGTCATTATACACTTAAATTTTAAGGAGGTCAATTAAAAAAGTAGTTTGAATATGGCGCCAGTATCAGCTTTGGCCAGAAGCCATGTGACAATCATCAGCGCACCAACAATGGTGTATTTCCACGCTTCGACTTGATTGAGTCTTAGACCAAAAGAGTTTTTCTCAGCTTTGAGTTCTTCCCTAAGTGCGTGAAGTTCATGTAAAATTTTCTTTTCGGTCTCATCTATCTTATCAGATAGTTCTCTGTTGACAGTCGTGATACGGGAATGTAATTCTTTAGTATCGTTATTATGTTCTATTCTACGCATTTCCAGAACGCTTTGAACCTCTTGTGAAGCCTTCTCTTGGCTTTCAATACGTTGCTCGTGTAATGATACCATGCGAGATAGACTAGAGGCAATCTCTTGCATTTTGTCGATGGTCTTGTCAAATTTTTCACACAAGGAGGTCATGATATTGACATCCTTTTTAAGGAGTTCAATATCAATCTTTGTGCTTGTGTTAAAATCTTCGGTCATTACTTTTTCTCTACAGTCTCTTTCGCTTGATCCATAAAACTATGAATGTTGTCCAGAGAGTTCTTACAGGTTAAATTGTTCTTTTGTAGTTTAAGTATGAGTTTACCAACTTGTTCGTTGGTTAGTTTTTCAGAATTAGGAAACTTCTTTTCAATCGGGCAGTCATACAGTGAATCAGGTGGCGTAACGACCTTATATTCAGGCTGTAGTAGTTTGATAGGAGCAGAAGCACAACCAGACAATAACAGTGCTGACATAACAATCACATACTTCATTTTTTCTCGCCAAAGTTTTTGTTCAGTTGTTTCATCAACTCCATGTAGTATTTCGGAGCCTCATTAGTCTTATCATTAGTATTTATCTGCTCTTCAATCTGAGTCATCTTCGCAACTACTTCATTGTCTTTCTCTTTCATCTTGGAAAGCAAAGTATCGTTTTGTTTTTGCATTTCCTGCATCTGAGACAAAAACTCCCTTTGCTTTTCAGCTAAGATTTGCTCTTGTTGCTGGTTGAACTCGGCTATAATTTCATTTTTAAGGTTGTGATCATGTACCATTAACCAACCATAGAAAGCGGCAATGAGAGCCATGCCGGCTATGATCATAGTTGGTATTCGCCCTAGACCCATAAAAAGACTAAACATATTGTATTCACTTTTTCTTTGTGGGAACTTTTTTGCCGTCAAGCTTTTGATGTTTGTTCATCATCTTACAGTTCTGCTTGGTAACACCCTTAGCATCTTTTACAGGTTTACCTTTTTTGTCCTTTATATCAACACAGACCTTTACCTTTTCTTTTTCCACAGCATAAGCTGAAGGCATAAAGAAGGTGGTTGTCAAAGCAAGGCATGATGCAATCAGAAACTTTTTCATATTAACCTCAAAGTAATGGTTGTGATGGTGGTGGAACAGGTTTGTTTTGATATACCGGAGAAGGTGTAGGTGTATAATTAATCGATGCCGAGTTTACAGCACTACCAGCGACCTTCTCTTGAGTTCTACCCCATGCGGCAATACCAAGAACAGCACCCATAGCAAGATGAAAGAGACCTGCACCTTGTAGTGTGAGTGGTTGCCACTGTGTGATGGGTTGTTTAGTGATGACTTGAGTCAATGACCAAATGACAGGAAAGATAGCCATATCGAGCATACAGATGATCATATACATCCAGCCCATAGCAGGGCGCCATTTCTTCTGCATCCAATCATCATCTTTTTTAGGTGCGACTTCTTCAGCCATTAATCACCCAAGATGCTAATTGCGTGTTCATAATGTTTAATACGATCTTCAAGACCGATTGTGCCACCGTTGATGCGCTTGGTTAGTGTAAGAATATCACCTTCATCAGCCCACTGATTCAAACCATTTGTTTCCCAGAACCAACATGCAGATTGAGCCGCACCCTCGAAGGTTTCAAGATATGTAGAGGCTTCTTCGACTGAGATACTAAGGCTACCAGCAAAGAAGGTATAGTTGTCACGACCCGTCAACTGAATGAGACCACGGCCGCGAAAGCGATAACCGTCACCAGATTCAGGATCACCGTTACCCATGCGACTTGCATAGACCAGATTTGCGATGGCTTCTTGCTTGTTTGGTAGAGATACATATTCTTGTGCCATCTCATCAGTTGGAAAATATCTAGGGAAGATTCTTCTAAGTGTACCAGCACTATAGTTCAAGTTCTCTTGTAGTGCGGTGAAGCCGGCGCTTTCATGTGAACATTGAGCAACGAAAGCGGCAATACGCTTAGGTGTATCGATCTGATATTGTGGTAGCAACTTAGATAAAGCGGCAAACCAATCGTCGAGATATTGATTCTTTGGTAGAAGCTGTGCAAGCTGGTCTCTAGTCAATTCCATTTTTCAATCCTCATTTTTTACCATATCTGGCATAACACATGGTGCCAGTATTTTCATCTTCCAATACAATAGAGTTTTTCTTGTTCTTGTTAGCATACTCTCGTATAGCCTGACCATACTCACACTCACCGATATAGGTCTTCCAGTGTTTACCTTTGCTCTTTTCATTACGAGCCTTGTGGAACATATCAGAAGGAACGATGAAGGTATCTTGACCAGCAAACTTACCCTTGCGAACATTAGATACTGGTTGAGTTTCTTCCATCACAGGTGTAGAACGGCGAATGAGTGTGGCCATCTGACCTTCACGAGATTTATCGTCGAGTTGGTTTTTTCTTTTATAGGAAAGTCTTTGCTTAGTGTTGAGACCTGGTTCGCCCTTGGCACCAACACCTAGACCGGCGATGTTTCCACCGCCTACGGAATTTGCCGGCGCTTCTTCTTCGACACTGATCTTTTTTGTAAACTTTTTCATCGAACCTATTGCCAACCTCTTGCCTATATGCTATAACTGCTATGTACCGCCGTTAAATATTATCTCTTAACCTTTTGGCCACGAATAAATCTATGGTGATATCACCTGAGTATATGTTGGTTCCTCTGATACCTCCTACGGTGGTAGGCATATAGTTCAGGAACATTAGAAAGGTCTTTAGTATATCAAAGTCCTCTCGGTCGAATCTATAGAATATCATCCTTACGCTGGCTTCAACACCAAACACATTAGCAAGGATTATCAGGTGATTTAGGATTAATCTTTCCTTTAAATCACCTGATAGTCTATAACGCTTAATAAGTCTCTTAACATACTTGATCCGTTTAAGGTCTTCCTCAAACTCACTCATAATGCAATTAGGCTTATCATAGGACTTCATTGCATAGATCAAGAAGTTATCATCACAAAGATTTTCAATCATTACTTTTTCTTGGACTTAGCCTTTTCGACTGCGGCTTTCATGGCTCTACGAGCCATATTCTTGGCCACGTTCTTATCTTTTGCTACACCTTTTTTCTCATAAGGACCTGGAAAAGGAGGCTTATCTTCTTCTTTGATATCCATATATTTTGAACTCGACTTAGGAGCCGACTTCATCTTGCTTGGTTCACTGCCGTAATCACCACGCTCGGTGTTAACATCTTTGAATGACTTAGAAGATTTGATACCTGTATCAGCAGCAGCCATTTTCTCTTTATGCTGTGAGAGATATGCGGCACGAGCAACAAGTTCTTTAGAGGTCATCTTACGCTTAGTAACGACTTCGTTTACCGCAGATATTTGACCAGTTTTCTTATCTTGTGTAATTTTAGAAAGGTCTATGGGTGGTGCACCTTTCTTAGTTGCAATTTGACCTGTTTTTTTATCTTGAATAATATTTGCAAGGTCGATTGCTTCATTAGTATAACCTAGTTTTGCATAGTATTTTTTCTTAACATACTCTAGGGCCTTATCTCTAGGGTCTGTGTCCATATTTTGGAGGTGCCTTCTTAATGCACCCATATTATGATCCTTCATATGTTCAGCAGCTCTATGAAGATCATCTGTGTCAAGGCGTCCATACTCATCAGCATACTTTGCTAAAGCAGCATGATCGCCGATAGCTTCATCGAGATTAACTTCACTGAGACCATAAGCTCCATCATAGCTCGATGTAAGATCTTTCTTAGACGAAGGAGTCTCGGGAATTCTATTAACGGTCGATATAATTCTTTCATGCTGCTTCTTATATCTTTCTTTTTCAGAAGGATCATCAGTAGCATCCATCTTAGAGCGAGTATCTTTTATTCTGCTAACAATATCATCTCCATCATCGGGTTCAGCTTCTTCAGAGATGTAGTGGTTGAGTTCGAAAGGTGACTTATCGCCACCACGATTATAGACCTGAATTGATAGACCTTTCTTAGTAGGTTTACCATCTTTGGTCAACTTGAGACTGTGAGAGACTGTCTTACCTTCTGAAGGCTTACGAGGGCCAGATGAGACTTTATTTTGATAGTCATCCGAATCAACTTCATAACCACGCTTCTTAGCTGTGTTTACGGCTGTCTGAATAGCATCTGTATATGATGAATGATAAAGTTCTTTTGCTTCATCTAGTTCCATTTTATCTTCCTCTTCTTCGTGGCCATAACCATATTCTGCTGGAGATTTAACATTCTTACTGGCACCAGGAATCTTATGAGTTCCTGTTTCAGGTCCAGCTAGTGTGGCTTCATTGATATCATCCTCATCATCATAATTCATTTCATCTTCAACGTCTGCAAGAATTTCATCTAGTTCTTCTTGATTTACGACTTCACAGTATATCACAAACATACCGGCATCGGACATCCGATATTCAAAATAGATTGAGTAGTCGGATGTTGGTGCATAACCAACTTCACCATCGTTGTTCATTCCAAACTTACCACCAAACTGATTTACAGGCCAGATAGCTGAACCAGAATCACCTTCGAGGAAAGATGTTCTTGGTGGGAAGATTTGATAGTTAGCCAGTACCTTCGACACACGCTCTAGAGCGATATAAGGAGTCAAGAAGTGTCCGGCTGTAATACCTGCAAGTAGAGCATTTAGATAATCTCTGGTTGCACTATCTTCAATACCAACTAATCCTTCTGGAGTACCAGCAAAAGGATTCGTTTCTTCATTAAGTTGTTCTGAGTTCAGCATATCTTAATACCTACAAATTAGATGGTTGAGAACCATACGTTATCTTTTGGATCGTCAAATGTCATAGAACCCATAGCAATGAGTGTTTCAGCTTGGACACGACCTGCGCGGCCGCCTGTGCCGAACTTCAAGCTAACCCAACCAGCATGACCCGGATGAGTATTCGAAGCTGTTACAGGTGCGTTTTGTTCTGTGGCTGAGACACCTACTACAACACCATAGTATTGGTTTGTATTAGCAGCCGCACCGTTAATCGTTGAGCTTGATGTTGTTGTTGAAGTATTTGCATACAGAGGCTTGTTATTGCTTGTTGCGTAGTCTTTGTTTCCCCATAGAGGCATGGTAGTAACTCCTTTTGATTCTTACTATTTAGTGGTTTGTGGTTAATTCTGGTTTATTAGGTTTAAAGTCTACAGGATCAGCAGATTGTCCAGTATCAGTTTTACCTCTGACCTTTTCATCTTTCTTACTGATCTTCTTCATAACTTCTTCTCTAGCCTCAGCTAATTTGGTGCCTGCGTTGTAGGTGCTAGGTGTTCTACCTTGATTACCACCCCAACGTCTAGAACTTAAAGCGCCGAGAGAATTTTTAAAAGAATTTTTCTTAGGAGAGTGTCTAGCACCTAAACCAGGAGTTGCATGACCTACGCTACGGTTCAAATCTTCATCGATATCTTTGCTCATCAATTTCTCGGCTCTCTTAGCCTTTGATTCCATATCTTTTGAAGTTGCAAACTTAGAAAGAACCTGTCTCACCGCAGACTTATCTTTTGCGAAACGAGGAGTTGTAGAAATCTTTTCTGCGGCTTTCTCGGATTCGGCCGCTTTCTTTTCGTAATGAGCCTTCATTCCAGGAAGTTTACCTTTGCCATAAAGCTCTTCTATATTTTGTTCTGAGAGGACACCTAATACGGTGTCCTCTAGTGATGGTTTTTTCATGTTCAACCCTTCAAAACTTTCATGATGGTATCCGTGAAACTCTCTGCTACTGATGTATTATTACTTTGAGTATTCAAGGCTGAAGTAAGTTTAGTTTTTCTAGCTAATATATCTGAAGCTGGTGTTCGATTCTGATTTTGTGATGTTCCTACTGTATCATTTGCTGGCGAACCAACTTCGTTTGATGGAGTCTGAGACGCTCTTGTATAGGTCCCTGGTTTATTGGATTGTAAGCGGTTAAAAGTATCGCTCGTCGTTCCAGGTTTATTGGATTGGAAGCGGTTGAAAGTATCGCTCGTCGTTCCATCTCCATCTCGTTTAGCGGCTCTCAATGCGGCATTGCCGCCGGCACCGCTAGGCATGGCACTACCACCATTTTGAGAGGTGCTTGAAGTACCGCCACCCCCACGGTCAGACATAGCCGCATCGCGCATGGTAGATGATCCAGTAGGAGAGGATGAACCGGCACTTGGTGTAGCAGGCCTAGGAGCCGCAGGTCTAGATGCTGAAGGTGTAGCTGGAGCAAGAGGTGTTCCAGGATTATAAGCCTTGGGACCTGCGCCAGGATTGGAACCTTGCTGCTTGTCTATGTTCCCCTGGATCACAGATGGATCATTCGCTCCGCCCTGACGAGCAGTCTTGCCTTGGATAGCATTAAGTGCCTGTCCAACGGATGCGCCTGAGTTCTGTGCCTGGAAGTCCTTGATGGTACCTTGGAACTTAGCAGAAGGTGTCGCTGGTTTATTAGTCGTTTGTTTTGTCAAAGCCGCAGCACCAGCGGCAGGAGCACCACCGGTAGGAACATTCTTGTCTACAGTTGGTGTAGGCGCTATTTTAGGTGTTCCAGGTGCACCAGTCGCAAAAGTTGGTAATTTAGAAGCTGGCTTAGCTGCGCCGGTATCAGTTGCACCGATCTTCTTCTCATCCGAGCGTTCGTCTGAAGAAGCTTTCTGAGCAGCGGCAGATGCCTGTGCGGCACGTCCGGAGTCAGTCATCTTGTCGTCTGAGCGTTCTTGCTCACCCGCAGATCTTGGAGCCTGTGCGGGCTTAGCGATGATCTTGTCGTCAGAGCGTTCTTGGTCGCCCCGCGAACGCTGCTGGCCTAGAGCCGGCCTGTTCATAGCGCCACCGCCGTCACCACCGTCTCCTGAATAACCTTTAGCCTTTTCAGAACCTACGCCATCACCGACGTTTCCTGAATAACCTTTAGTCTTATTAGGAGTAGTCATTGCAGGCGCAGGACCATCCGACGAGGTAGCTGTCTTATTAGGAGTAGTCATTGCGGGTGCTGGTCCGTCTGACGAGGTAGCTGTCTTATTAGTAGTAGTCTGAGAACCACCCATTGAATAAGGATCTTCTGGTGTTTTTCCAGGCACAACAGTTTTTGTAGCTACATCACTGTTGTCTATTCTTGTTTGAATAGCATCTCTCACTTCTTTGGTAGGTTTGTTTGGATCATCAACGGGTAAAGATCCAACAAATTCTTCAATCTTCTTCATCTTAGCTTCACCAAGATTCTTACGGATTTCAGCCATCACCTGTTCAGCAGTGAGACCTTCTTTCATATTCTTAGCTTTCCATGCAGTAGCATAGGCGATTGACTTTTCTTTGTCGCTCAGTTTACCATCCTTAGAATACTTATCTTTGATGTGCTTTACCATGCGCTCATACTTGGCACCCTTAGGAGCCATTTCAGAGATGTTATCACCTGAGATATGAGTTTCTTCATCATAGTCATAGAGTGGTGAGTTTGATCTGAAAACTTTTTTGCCAGTTTTCTTTTCATCGTCTTTGTCAATTCTAGCATTAGCCTTGTCAACCATGCCTTGACTTCTTGCATGTTTAGCCTGAGCCTTTTCACCTTTTGGTGTTGAGTATCTTTGTGGGGCTCTCTTAGCGACATAAGCCTTTAACTTGTCAACCGAGACTTCATCGATCTGCTGAAACTGTTCTGACATACCATGGAAATGGTTAGCAATATCTTTAGCTGAGTCGAATGATTTCTGACCTTTACCACCGACATTAACAAAGAATGCATCGGCACCATGATCATAGTCACCAGAGGCTACTTTTTTGCCGCCCTTATGGACTTCGATAGCCGCACCTTCTTTAGAACCTTTACCCTTGCGAACGACCTTGATATCAGCCTTTGGGTGAGTGTAGAGAACATGATTTTCGTTGATGCTTTCTTTCATACCATGAAACATGTTAGTTAATTTTTCAGCCATGTCATCATGATTCTCTTTAGGAACTTTTGTTCCTCTAAGATAACTCATGGCTTTACGATTAACGGCATTGTCATCACCTGATTGATCATCACGAGGAGCATCTTCACTACTGGTCCAGCTTTTGAAGTGTGACTTTAAGTTCTCACTGAGAGTTTCTTCATTTGTTGCGCGGACTTTAGGTTCAGATGGAATGCTGTAAGCTTTCTTACCAGCCATCACGACAGCCTTTGATCTATCTTTATTTGAATAACCCATCTCCTTTTCATCAGAAGCCTTACGGATAACCCTACGAGCTAGGTCACGAGAGATTTCGTTCAAGTCTTTTGGTCTTGCAGGAGGCGTTGGAGTTTCTTTATCTAAATCTTTTGGTCTTTCGGGAGGCATAGGTGCCTTATCAGGTGAAGCCTGCATAAATGGGCTATTTGCAAGTGTATCAGGAACAAAAGGTTTACCGTTCTTTCTCAAAGTACCAGCAGTACCTTCTTTGTCACCAATAGCTTCTTCCATTGGTTTCTTCTTAGCACGAAGCATTTTGAAATCTTGTGCGGTCAACTTATCTTTTTCTGGTTCATGAACATCAAGCTTCTGCTGATTGGGATGTAATGCTTCAGCAATCTTCTGCTCAAGCAAAGCATCATAGTTTGCGTGATGTTCATGTGGTAATGCTCTCTTCGATGCAATACCAAGTTCTTCGTTCAAGTCAAATTCAGCCTGACGACGAGTTTCGTTCTCGGCCATAACTTTCTTTACGGAATCAATTAGTGGGTCTTTTCTATTATTGAACATGGTTTTATTCCTTTGTAATCCCTATTCTATATTTATTCGAAACTTATTCTTCGCAATTCCATTTGCGAAGTGATTTGTTGATGCGTGAATCAGGATCATGAGCGGTCTTAGCTGAGGTCAGCTTGGCTTTCATGCCCTTCATTCTACGACAAAATGACAGTCTGCGTTTGGCTTTCTTGGAGCCTGCCTTTAATTCAGATGGTTTCTCTGTAACAGCCAGTGATAACTTAGACCCCGGATGTTCAGCACGGTATGAAGCGATACCTTTTTTGTTCAAACCACCTTCAGGATTCTTACCGGCTGAGCGTTGCCATGCAGGTGATGATTCGTTCACCTCGCTATCGGATCTACCAGCACCTCTAATTATATCAGCTTCTTCTTTTCTACGACCAGCATTAATACCATTATTATGACCCTTATATTTCTCAATCTCACGAGCCATTCCTTCATTATCATTATTTTTAATGGCATCTCTTAAACCTTGATGATAATCTTTACCTATTGATCCATAATTATAGGCTAGTGAAGTTACTGCCGATTTAGCATGTGGATGTAATTTATCCCATGCATCTTGGCCAACATGATCGATGACACCTTTTTTCTGAAACTCAGGTATACGTCTCTGTAGGTCTCTATCAGCGTCTTCTCTACTCACACTCATTCCGGGTTTTACTTTTTCAATTGTACCGTCGGCTCTAGTTACCGTATCAGAACCATAACCGGCACGATGAGCATTTACATCCCATTTTGGCTGAGAAATATAACCCTCTCTCTTCTTGATTAGAGTTGCAGGATCAGACATATCACCAGCACTACTGGACGGTTTGCTTGGACTCTTAGGTGCCGCACTAGGTGTGGAAGCTGTCGAGGTACTAGGTGTAGGTGTTGCATTTGGTGCGGATGATTTATCCGTTCTAGGTGTTGAATTATCTTTATCTGTTCTTTGAGACTGTGGTGCAGATGAAGGTTTATCACCAGTACCAACATTCAATGTTTTTTTGATGAAGCTTGATGATGTTGAAGAACCAGAAGATGTAGGATTTGAAGGCTCTACGCTATCAGGCGTTCTTGCTTTTCCAATTGCATTTATTACCGTTGTCTGCGGCACTTCAATATCCGGATCAACATTTTTAGTTTTTGGTGGTTGAACAGGCTTATATTTTACCTTTGGTTTTTGCACACTAGCTTTACTAACAGGTGATGATACGGCCACGCCTTCCTTCACATCCTTCAAGCCGGCTTTGAATGTATCCATAGCCTTGTTGATCTTCATTCTCCCTATGATATCTGGAATATCATCAGGTTTTTCGATAGGTTTAGCATTTGATCTAAGTTGATCGAGCTTCTTAGCAATTTGATCGGCCATGTCATTGGAGTCATCTGCTACTTCATCGAGTTCATCTTTACCTTGCTTTGCAACGGTACCCATATCACGACCACCTAATGCTTCCCAACTATCGCGGATATTGGTGAAGGACTTAGGACCCGACTTAGCGTCATTAGATAGTGAGTTATTGAGGTTGTTAGCCGCTTCCATCAATCTGAGTTCTGCAAGACCACCATACTTCTTTTCAAATCTGACCTTTGTTTTCTCATCATTCATCCACTTCTGAACTGATTCAGACATGGACGATACACCACCCATTGGTAATGAATAGCCCATACCTAGACCATTTGGTGAGCGAACAACACCAAACTCATCGCCGATACCATTGTTACCAAATTCATAACCGAGAGCGAGTGAGTTATCTTCTTGATTAAGTTTCTTCTTCAACTTTATCTTTTTCTTACCTTCATTGATGTAAGATTCGTCGGCTTGGCTTTTCCAACCACCACCTTTAGACTTATACCACTTAGAGGCCCAACCATTTGCATAGGCTGAAGGATAAACATCGAACTTCGATCTAGCCATAGATTTGGCGCGAGACCATAGTTCTGGATTTGTAGGTACATTCTTCTCTTCTAGATACTGTTTCTCAGGCACACAATTAGGCACCATCTTGTTACCTTTTTTCTTCATACCTTCAGCTTTGTAACCATCCCAACAGGCCTCATCAATCTTACCCTTACCAAAGTTAGATACATTGATAGGATCACCTTTTCTTTCTGCATCAGGATCATACTTGCGTTTTGCACGAACAGCAGAGGCTCTTTCTTTTTTGGTCAGTGATGCTCTCTTTTCATTAGACATGCACTTAGGTTTAGGTTCACCAGGTTCTCTTGCACAAGG
>Ga0114974_10001629_pt1 | contig 17647 bp, 18 predicted proteins | sample S_130206_EF_Meta_FD_87318 | JGI IMG/M metagenome (GOLD analysis project Ga0114974, IMG submission 87318) | Freshwater microbial communities from Lake Simoncouche, Canada to study carbon cycling - S_130206_EF_MetaG | ecosystem: Environmental > Aquatic > Freshwater > Lake | place: Lake... | reverse complement strand
TCCAAAATATTTTTTTGTCATGTATGTCTTTTCTCTTAACTTCCATAAAAAAAGGAGAAGCGCTAAACACTTCTCCCTCAAATGTCCGGTTTTTTTTAAATGACTTAGTGTTGTTGCACTGTTTTATCTAAAGCTACCGTTGGAACATCTTCTTTTGCATCTCCAACCACCACATGCAATCCTCCACGTGGTGGTGGCACATCATCATTCCAGCCTTCAGGATCACGTACAGCCGTGCGTAACATTAAATCGTCAATTTGATGTCTATCAATAGTTTCGTATTTCATCAATGCCGCTGCCATAGAATGCAGGATATCTTTATTTTCATTTAAAATACTTTCTGCACGTTGGTAATTACGATCGATAAAAGTACGAATTTCTTCATCAATACTATGCGACGTTTCTTCTGCTACCGTTTTATGACGTGTCACAGAACGTCCTAGAAACACTTCACCCTCTTCTTCTGAGTAAGAGAGTGGTCCTAGTCGCTGAGAAAAGCCCCATTTAGTGACCATATTACGCGCAAGCTCCGTTGCACGTTCAATATCATTCGATGCCCCCGTACTGACATGCTCTATACCATAAATCATTTCTTCAGCAATACGACCACCGTACAAGCTGGAAATCATACTATCCAATTTCTGCTTACTTGCACTGTACTGATCACGTTCGGGCAGGAACATAGTGACCCCAAGCGCTCGTCCACGAGGCATAATACTCACTTTGTAAACAGGATCATGCTCAGGCACTAAACGCCCAACAATGGCATGGCCTGCTTCGTGATAAGCCGTCATTTCCTTTTCTTTTTCATTCATCACCATTGAATGTCGCTCAACACCCATAATGATTTTATCTTTGGCTTTTTCCAAGTCGCTCATACTGACGACACGTTTATTCATACGTGCCGCAAATAAAGCCGCTTCATTGATAAGATTTGCCAAATCCGCACCCGAAAAACCAGGCGTTCCTTGTGCAATATATTTCACTTCCACATCATCAGCACCAGGTACTTTTTTGATATGAACGTTCAAAATTTGCTCACGACCACGCACATCAGGGAGTCCAACCGTCACTTGGCGATCAAAGCGTCCAGGGCGCAGTAAGGCTTTATCGAGAACATCAGGTCGGTTAGTTGCCGCAATGACAATAATTCCTTCATTACCTTCAAAACCATCCATTTCAACTAAGAGCTGATTGAGCGTTTGTTCACGCTCATCATTGCCACCGCCTAGACCAGCCCCGCGTTGACGACCCACCGCATCAATCTCGTCAATAAAAATAATGCAAGGTGCATGTTTTTTGGCAGTTTCAAACATATCACGGACCCGCGATGCACCGACACCTACAAACATTTCAACAAAATCTGAACCTGAAATCGTGAAAAAGGGCACTTTTGCTTCACCAGCAATGGCTCGCGCTAAAAGCGTTTTACCCGTCCCTGGAGGACCAATCATCAACGCACCACAAGGAATTTTTCCGCCTAATTTTTGGTATTTACCCGGATCACGCAAAAAATCAACCATTTCAGCGACTTCTTCTTTGGCTTCATCGCAACCCGCAACGTCGGCAAAAGTGACTTTGATTTGATCTTCTTCAAGCATTCGCGCTTTACTTTTACCAAATCCCATGGGGTTTCGTCCACCAGGTCCACCACCGTTCATTTGGCGCATGAAAAATACCCAGACAGCAATTAACAACACCATTGGACCAAAAGAGACTAATAATTGCATTAGCATGGATGGCTGATCAGGGGGTACCGCTTTAATTTCAACGTTATTTGCAAGTAAATCATCAACCAAATGCCCATCAGTTGGTGCATAGGTTTTAAATACCTGACCACTTTGTAATTTACCTTTGACAATGTGTTCATCGATAATCACTTGCTGCACTTGCCCAGCTTTGACTGACTCAATAAATTGCGAATACGACAACGATGAATCACCGCGATCATTTTGCGCGCCGCCAAAATTATTAAACAGTGACATCAACAACATGGCGATGACACTCCAAATGAGTATATTTTTTATCATATCGTTCAATTTAAACGCCCTAGACCTGAACGGCTCTCAATATTTAAAAACTGAGCAATTATATCGGGATTTCATTTCTACCCGACGGTTTTTTTTACAACTTAGGCTCTGTAGCCTTTTGCTAAAATATAAACTTCATTACTTCGCGGCCGCGAAGCTTTAGGTTTTCGAATAGTGACTTGCGTAAAAACAGCCTGCACCTCTTTATGAAAAGCTTCAAATCCTTCACCTTGAAATAATTTCACCAAAAACGTACCTTGTTTTGCCAAGACAGTTTTTGCCATATCAAGCGCTAATTCACCCAAATAAATAGAACGTGCCTGATCGGTCGCTTTGTTGCCACTCATATTTGGCGCCATATCCGACATTATCAAATGAATCGGAGCTCCTGCAAGTTGCACATAAAGTGCATCAAGCACACTCTCTTCTCGAAAATCACCCAGAATAGTCGTGACTCCCTCTAAGGGGTCTATCGGTAATATATCGAGTGCGATGAGCTGACCTTTTTCACCCATCAACTGCCGTGCGAGTTGCGACCAACCTCCCGGCGCTGCCCCTAAATCGACTATATTCATCCCATTTTTAATTAAATTATCTTTCTCATTTATTTCTTTTAGCTTAAATACCGCACGTGAGCGATAACCTTGCACTTGTGCCATTTTGACATATTCATCATCAAAATGTTCTTGCATCCAGCGATTACTGCTTTTACTTCGTGCCATAATGCACCATTTTTAGTGTAGAATTAAAGTTTATTATCAGTTTGAGCAGAGAAAAGTGTGGATACATTACAAAAGAAAAAATTGAAATCACAGGCACATAATTTAAAACCCGTTGTCATGATAGGTCAAGCAGGTTTAACAACTGGGGTGCTTGCAGAAATTGAATTAGCATTAAATAGTCATGAATTGATTAAAGTCAAAATTCGCGCTGAACGTGATGAACGTAACGTATTAAGTGAGAAAATTTGCCATGAAACCATGGCAGAACTTATCCAGTCTATCGGTCAAATTATTGTTATATATAGATTAAACCCAAATAAATAATTTTTTTGTAGTACAAGGTCAAAGATGAAAAAATAATTTTTATCTTTGACTTTTATTCTCTATTTTTCTATATGTACAATATTGAAATAATTTCGTAATCCACATCACCCGCAGGCGCTTTTACCGTCACAACATCGTCCACAAATTTCCCAATTAGTGCTCGTGAAATGGGTGACCCTATAGAAATACGACCTTCTTTAATATTGGCTTCATCTTCACCTACAATTTGATAAGTGAATCGTTTTTCAGTATTAATATCTTCTATTTCCACTGTCGCACCAAAAACGACTTTGCCATTTGCATCCACCGTCGTGACATCAATCACTTGTGCATTAGCCAATTTACCTTCAATTTCACCAATACGTCCTTCAGCAAAACTTTGTTGCTCTTTTGCAGCATGATATTCAGCATTTTCTTTTAAATCGCCGTGTGCACGTGCTTCAGAAATTGCAGTAATTATGCGTGGACGCACAACGGTTTTTAATTCTTCTAATTCTGCTTTTAATTTTTCCGCACCTTTCACAGTGAGTGGGACTTTACTCATTTTTGACACTCCAATAATTTGTATCATGGACGACAAATCTTACTTTGACGTCCACATTTTTATTCTTATTTCAGACTTTTATGCAAATCCTGTAAACAATTTACATCACCCGCATCAAGCTCACCGAGTGCAAAACAAGCTGCACGTGCACCCGCCATCGTTGTATAGTAAGTCACACGATGCTGCAAAGCTTCACGGCGCATAGTAAATGAATCAGAGATAGCTTTTTTGCCTTCGGTTGTATTGATAATCAACTGAATTTGATCGTTTTTAATCATATCAACCGTATTAGGGCGTCCTTCATTGACTTTATAAACGAGCTCACATGGAAAACCGGCCTCTTTTAAAAATCTTGCCGTTCCACCCGTTGCCACAATTTCATATTGTTTCTCGACAAGCATACGCGCAATTTCTGGCAACTTCGCCTTATCCTTATCTCGAATACTAATCAGTACCTTACCGCAATGACTTAAATCCACGCCGGCAGCACGTTGTGACTTAGCAAACGCTTCACCAAAGGTTTTACCTACTCCCATGACTTCACCCGTAGACTTCATTTCAGGGCCTAGCAGAGGATCTACACCAGGGAATTTCACAAAGGGAAAAACCGCTTCTTTGACCGAAAAATAATCAGGAATACGCTCTCGCGTGACACCTTGTTGCATAAGTGTTTGCCCAACCATCACTCTTGCTGCAATTTTCGCAAGAGGATAACCCGTTGCTTTTGATACAAAAGGGGCGGTACGTGATGCACGAGGATTGACTTCTAACACATAAATATCTTCACCTTGAATAGCAAATTGCGTATTCATCAATCCACGAACACCCAAAGCTTCAGCCATTTTAGCCACTTGTTCGCGTAATTTATCTTGCAAAGCAGGTGCTAAATCGTAAGGCGGCAATGAACACGCTGAGTCGCCTGAGTGAACACCGGCCTGCTCAATATGTTCCATCAAACCCCCTATTAACACGCGCTCCCCATCGTAAATAGCATCAACATCCATTTCAACCGCATCATCAAGGAAACGATCAAGCAAAACAGGTGAATCATTTGACACACTGACAGCCTCTTTCATATAACGCTGCAAACCTTCTTCATTGAACACGATCTCCATAGCGCGACCACCTAAAACATAAGATGGACGAACCACTAGCGGATAGCCTAATTCGCGTGCGGCATTAATGGCTTGCTCAGTAGAGCGAGCTGTTGCATTGGGCGGCTGTTTTAAGCCTAAACGTTCGAGTAATTTTTGAAAACGCTCACGATCTTCGGCTAAATCAATCGAATCAGGTGATGTACCAATAATGGGCACACCTGCAGCCTCTAAGGCACGTGCAAGTTTAAGCGGTGTTTGACCACCATATTGAACAATAACGCCCGTTGGCTTTTCAATATGGACAATTTCAAGTACATCCTCAAGCGTCAAGGACTCGAAATAGAGACGATCGGATGTATCAAAATCGGTTGAAACCGTTTCAGGGTTACAGTTAACCATAATGGTTTCATAGCCATCTTCACGCAACGCAAGTGCTGCATGCACGCAGCAATAATCAAATTCAATGCCTTGCCCAATACGATTAGGCCCACCACCGAGAATAATAATTTTTTTCTTATCGGACACACGCGCTTCACATTCTTCTTCATAAGTTGAATATAAATACGCTGTATCGGATGAAAACTCTGCTGCGCATGAATCAATACGCTTATAAACAGGACGAATATTTTGCTTATGGCGTGTATTGCGCACCTCTGTTTCAGAGGCATCTAGTAATTTTGCTAAACGTAAATCTGAAAAACCTTTGCGCTTGAGGCGATACAACTCACCCGCTTTGAGCGTTGACAGTGTTTTAGTTGAAAGTGACTTTTCAGTTAAAACCAAGTCTTCCACTTGTGCTAAAAACCAAGGATCAATTTTGCTTGATTCATGCACTTCTTCAAGGCTCATGCCGCTACGAAATGCATCCGCAACATAAAGTAGTCTATCTGGCCCTGGATGACGCATTTCACGACGCATTTTATCGCCAGCATCATCTGCATTTAAATCAACCACCTCATCAAGCCCACTAATCCCAATTTCCAAGCCACGCAGGGCTTTTTGGAGTGATTCTTGGAAGGTGCGACCAATCGCCATCACCTCACCCACCGACTTCATTTGCGTCGTTAAACGGTCATCGGCTTGCGGAAATTTTTCAAAGGTAAAACGTGGCACTTTAACAACGACATAATCGATTGATGGCTCAAACGAAGCCGGTGTTTTACCGCCAGTAATCTCATTTTGTAATTCGTCTAGCGTATAGCCTACTGCCAATTTAGCCGCCACTTTTGCAATGGGAAAGCCTGTGGCTTTTGATGCTAATGCTGAAGATCGTGACACGCGAGGATTCATTTCAATGATAATCATGCGTCCATCAGCAGGATTAATTGCAACCTGTACATTTGATCCACCTGTATCGACGCCAATCTCGCGCAGTATCGCTAGCGAAACATTACGCAAAATTTGATACTCTTTATCTGAAAGCGTCTGTGCTGGTGCAACAGTAATTGAATCACCTGTATGAACGCCCATCGGGTCAAAATTTTCAATCGAACAAACAATAATACAGTTGTCTTTTGAATCACGCACGACTTCCATTTCGTACTCTTTCCAACCTAGAACCGATTCTTCAATCAATAATTCTTTAGTCGGTGATAAATACAAACCACGCTCACAAATCTCAACAAACTCTTCTTTGTTATAAGCAATACCACCGCCACTTCCACCCATGGTAAACGAAGGTCGAATAACCGTCGGATAACCAACATCTTTTTGGGCATCAAGCGCTTCTTCCATCGAATGCGCCGTTTTTGATTTCGCAACTTCAAGGCCTATGCGAGCCATCGCATCGTTGAAAAGTTGACGATCTTCCGCTTTATTGATGGCTTCTTTGGTTGCACCAATCATTTCAACGTTATATTTTGCAAGGACACCATGCTTATCTAAATCTAATGCACAGTTTAACGCAGTCTGCCCACCCATTGTTGGAAGGACAGCATCGGGCCGCTCCTTTGCAATTATTTTCTCAACGGTCTGCCAATCAATCGGCTCGATATAAATCGCATCCGCCATATCGGGATCAGTCATAATCGTCGCGGGATTGGAATTCACCAAAATGACGCGATACCCTTCTTCGCGCAATGCTTTACAGGCTTGAGTACCTGAATAATCAAATTCACACGCTTGACCAATAACAATCGGCCCTGCGCCTAATAATAAAATGGATTTTATGTCGGTTCTTTTTGGCATTGTCTACTTATACGTTAAGTGGTTTTGTATAATTTAAGTCTGTTCTTCTTTAAACAAAACATTTCATATTGAAATTCAAACTACGTTGAAAATGTTAATGTTTAGTGTTTTCAAAATGCTCGTGTTTTATTTTCCATCCATTAAAGCAATAAACTCATCAAATAGAGCCTCAACATCATGAGGCCCTGGACTGGCTTCTGGATGACCTTGAAAGCTAAACGCGGGGCAATCGGTTCGTTTAATCCCCTGCAGACTCCCATCAAATAATGAATGATATGTTGCAATCAAATTTGAAGGCAATGTCGATTCATCAACGGCAAAACCGTGGTTTTGACTACTAATCATCACACGCCCTGTCGATTTTTCTTGCACGGGATGATTGCCGCCATGATGCCCGAATTTCATTTTGAGCGTTTTCGCACCGCTAGCCAACGCTAACAATTGATGACCTAAACAAATACCAAACACGGGTGTTTTATTACTTAAAATGGTTTTAATCGCTTCAATGGCATAAGTACATGGCTCAGGATCACCTGGACCATTTGACAAAAACACACCATCCGGTTTTAGCGACAACACTGCCGCCGCAGGCGTTTTAGCAGGAACAACTGTTACGCGGCATCCGCGATTAGCGAGTAACCGCAAGATATTACGTTTAATGCCAAAATCATAGGCGACAACGTGCTTAGTTAAATTCTGAGCAGGCAAATGTCCGTGACGCAAATCCCATGTGTTTTCGGTCCACTCATAAATCTCAGTGGTCGACACTTCTTTTGCTAAATCAAGCCCTTTTAAACCAGAAAACGCATCAATAGCGGCTTTTGCTTGCTCTATAGACGTATTCTCACCTGCAATAATACAGCCACGTTGAGCTCCTTTATCACGAAGTAAGCGCGTTAATTTACGCGTATCAATATCAGCAATCGCCACCACGTTATTATCAAGCAAATATTGCTGTAGTGTTTTTTCACTTCGCCAATTACTTGCAATCAACGGTAAATCGCGAATCACAAGGCCACTTGCGAAAACACCTCGCGATTCATCATCTTCACTTGTTGTACCCACATTGCCAATATGAGGATAAGTTAATGTTACAATTTGCTGAGCATAAGAGGGATCACTGAGAATTTCTTGATAACCCGTTAGCGCGGTGTTAAAAACGACCTCACCGACACTTAAGCCTTCAGCGCCTATGGATATGCCAGTAAATATGCTGCCATCTTCTAACACTAATTGTGCGGAATTCATTAAAGTACGTTCCTTCTTATAAGCAAAACGGGATACCCCTAAAGACACATCCCGTTGTTAAAAATCTTTGGCAACTATACAAAATTATGCCGGTTTGGTCATTAATAATTTTTGAATTTATCACTCTTTTAGTGATGCGCATGTCGCGCATGACGGGGTTTAGGTTTAATTGATTTCGACAAAGATCGCCCTTTACCTCGATGCGATTTATGATGCGTAGACTCATGTTCTTCACTGTGCACAGCACCGCCTCCGCACTCTAGCTGATGAGGCGGAATACCTGCATTACTCGTCGCCATCGTATTAATATTTCCTTGCACTGCGTAATCACTTGCAAAACCATGATTCATCTGATTAATCATTAAATTATAGCGCTCAACACTCGTATGACCGCCCAAAACCACGCCTATTAAATGTCGCCCTTGCTGAGTCGCCGCGCTAATTAGATTGTAACCTGATGCACAAGTAAAACCAGTTTTCATCCCTTCAGCACCTTCATACGTTGCCGTGAATTTATTGATACCTTGCCATTCACGTCCTTTAAATTGAAAGCTGTGCGCGGCAAAATAGTGATAATATTCTGGGAACTGCTTCTGTATTTTCCATGCAAGCACCGCCATATCACGCGCGGTAGTGACTTGCCAATCATTAGGCAACCCTGTTGCATTCATGAAATACGTATTATACATACCCATCGAGTGTGCTTTTGCTGTCATGCGTACAGCAAAATTATCTTCTGTGACCGCTAAATGCTCGGCAAGCACCACTGTTGCATCATTCGCAGAGCGTGTAATAATCGCCAAAATAGCATCTTCAACAGTCAAATGCTCACCGTGATGCAATCCTAATTTACTATTAGGTTGATCTGAAGCATGTTCAGAAGTACGCATGACATCGTGGAGATGAATTTGCTGATTGCTTAACGCATCAAAAGTGACATAAAGCGTCATCAATTTGGTCAATGAAGCAGGATACCACGCGTGCTTTGCATCAACTTCGTGAAGGACATTGCCATTGTTTGCATCAATTAAAATAGCGGCATGACGCGCATAACTCATTTGCGAAGCGAACACTAAACACAACGCATTGAGCATAAGTAAACATGATTTCACGCGGGATTGTCTCAATGAAATAAATAAATTTAGGGGTTAAGATGCAATGAAGAAGTATGGCATGTATAAGGTGGCTGACTATCACAAAGCCCCCAGTAACGACCAGTCTCCCCTTCTTCATCGGGTTTCCAATTTTCTGAGAAAGCTTCAAATGCCACACCAGAAATCGCTTTTTGTTTTAATTTTTTAAAGGTTTGCTCAATCACGTCGCGCTGATTTTTATCACTTGCACTAGCACACGATACGCCCGTTTTACTATTCGATTGAAGTGTATTGTGAGGTGCATTTGGCCAGCCAAATTCTGTTAAAATAACCTCTTTATCGGGATGTGTTATTTTTACTTCTTGCCATCGTGCCAAATGAAAATCCGCTGCGTTTTGCGCAGAAACACAAGAAAATAAACCAGAATGTTTATTCTCCCACCATGGAAATACATTAATCCCAATCCAGTCTACTTGCGCACTAAACTGATTTTGATGACACGGTTGTTCTCGATTGCACCATTCCCACCATGTATCAATGACGCCTATTGGCTGCGATACTTTGGCTTCACGCAAAGCGTTTAAACAACGCTGCGTTTCACCATCAAACGCATAATCGTGGCGTGTTCGCAACTCAGAACCACAACTTAACCGAATTATGGTATCAGGATATTGCTTTGCTAGCGCAATACCATGCGAAATGGAATCCGTATTGACGTTTTTATCTTTATCCATCCACAAAATCGCAATCACTTTAATGCCATGTTGCTTTGCAATGGGAAAAATAGACTCTAAACCGTTTAACACACCATACGTCATAATACATCGAAATGGCGTTTGCGTGGCAATATTACGCAGTAATGACTCAATTAACGTAGCGCTAGGCACTGGACCATGGTTAGGCGAAAGATCATTCACATAAGGGCTAAATGCCACACATTGCATTGGCGATGATACATTTTTGGCTTCACTTTGCACACTATGAAATAGAAATGTCACTAACATTAGCCAGAATAATTGTTTCATTACACTCAAAATAAGGTTGAACTTACGCCATTATAAGCGATTTTAAAAGGATTGCGCTGCTCTTGCATCGATAAATTCAAAAATTATTAATTTGCGCCTTGAATCTTAAAATAGTCATCCCCATTTTAAACACCATCGTTATTTTCATAATTTTCACAGGAAAAATTTTACATGAGTACAAATGAAGACATTCTTACCAATCTTCTCGACGAAGAAATCGATTTGCATGCGATGCACACAGAAGTTGGCGAACACGAATACACCATTGATGAGTTAAAAGCAGAACTTGAAGAAGCCAAAAAAGCGAGTCAAGAAAATTGGGATAAAGCGCTGCGCATCCAAGCTGAAATGGAAAACCTAAAACGTCGCACACAAAAAGACGTCGAAGATGCCCATAAGTTCGCCCTCAATGGATTTGCAAAAGAATTACTGCCTGTACTCGATAGCTTGTTTATGGGCATGCAACTAGCCACTGGCGAGACCGAAGAAGTAAAACGTTTTCGTGAAGGTTGTGAACTGACCATTAAACAATTTGAAAATGCGTTTGAAAAATTCAACATTGTCGCCATTGATCCTGTTGGTTTGCCTTTTAATGCAGATCATCATCAAGCCATGGTCATGCAAGTTGTTGAAGGTGCAGAGCCTAATACCGTCGTTAACGTATTCCAAAAAGGCTATATGCTTAACGGTCGCCTTCTGCGCCCTGCGATGGTCGTTGTGGCAAAAGCCGCTGACTAAGCACTTGAAATTTAATAAAACCACCTCATATTCTCAGTAACACAAAAAAATTAACCAATTTTATTTTTAAAAATTATTCGGAGCAAATTCATTATGGCTAAAATTATCGGTATCGATTTAGGAACCACCAACTCGTGTGTGGCTGTCCTTGAAAATGGCGCAGTCAAAGTAATCGAAAACAGCGAAGGCGCAAGAACTACCCCATCAATTATTGCATTCAGCAGTGATGATGAAGTGTTAATTGGTCAATCTGCAAAACGTCAAGCCGTCACTAATCCACAAAATACCTTATTTGCCATCAAACGTTTGATTGGTCGTAAATTCAAAGAAGATGTTGTACAAAAAGATATTCACATGGTGCCATATAAAATTTCTGAAGCAGAAAATGGTGACGCATGGGTGGAAGTTCACGGTAAAAAAATGGCGGCACCTGAAATTTCAGCTCGCGTTTTGATGAAACTCAAAAAAGATGCTGAAGCGTATTTAGGTGAAGAAGTCACGCAAGCAGTTATTACTGTTCCTGCTTACTTTAATGATTCACAACGCCAAGCCACCAAAGATGCTGGTCGTATTGCGGGTCTTGAAGTGATGCGTATTATCAATGAACCAACTGCAGCGGCGCTTGCCTTTGGTATGGATAAACCCAAAGGCGACACTAAAATTGCGGTTTATGATTTAGGTGGTGGTACATTTGACGTTTCTATTATTGAAATCGCAGAAATTGATGGCGAACATCAATTTGAAGTATTAGCCACAAACGGTGACACCTTCCTTGGCGGTGAAGGTTTCGATTCACGCGTCATTGAATATTTAGCCGATGAATTCAAAAAAGACACTGGCGTTGACGTACACAACGATCCATTAGCCTTGCAACGTTTGAAAGAAGCAGCAGAAAAAGCAAAAATTGAATTGTCTTCAAGTCAACAAACCGATGTCAATTTACCTTACATCACCGCTGACGCAACAGGCCCTAAACATTTAAATGTTAAATTAACCCGTGCAAAATTAGAATCGTTAGTTGAAGAATTAATTTTACGCACGAAAGCACCTTGTGAAATAGCTTTAAAAGACGCGGGGGTATCAGCTTCTGAAATTCACGACGTTATTTTGGTTGGCGGTCAAACCCGTATGCCAAAAGTACAAGAAATGGTCAGCAAAATCTTTGGACAAGAACCACGCAAAGATGTCAATCCTGACGAAGCTGTTGCTTTAGGCGCGGCGATTCAAGCGGGCGTTTTAGCCGGTGACGTAAAAGACGTTCTTTTACTTGACGTTATTCCATTGTCACTAGGTATTGAAACTATGGGTGGCATTTTAACCAAGTTAATTGAAAAAAATACGACCATCCCAACTAAAGCGCAACAAGTGTTCTCAACTGCTGATGACAATCAAACAGCTGTGACTATTCACGTTCTTCAAGGTGAGCGCGAAAAAGCGAATGCCAATAAATCATTAGGTCGTTTTGATTTAGCTGACATCCCACCTGCTTCACGCGGCGTGCCACAAATTGAAGTGTCTTTTGATATTGACGCGAACGGTATTTTAAACGTATCAGCAAAAGACAAAGCCACTGGCAAAAAACAATCGATTACTATTAAAGCATCAAGTGGTTTATCGGATGAAGAAGTTGAACGTATGATCAAAGACGCAGAAGCACACGCGGATGAAGATCGCAAACTGGGTGAATTAGTGCAAGCGCGTAACCACGCTGACGGTTTAGTTCATGCCACTGAAAAATCAATTAAAGATTTAGGCGACAAAGTCACTGCGGATGAAAAAGCGGATATCGAAAAAGCGATTGAAGCCGTTAAAGAAGCACTTAAAGGCGATGAAAAAACCGATATCGAAGCAAAAACAGAAGCATTAGCGGAATTATCAAGCAAATTAGCGGAACGCGCTTATGCACAAGCCAATGAAGGTGGTGAACACGCACACGCTGATCATGCAAAACCTGCTGAAGATGATGGCGTGATTGACGCTGATTTTGAAGAAGTGAAAAAATAAAACTAACTTCTGAATAATCAAAAACCTCGCTTAGCGATTGCTAAACGAGGTTTTTTTATGGCTGAAATAAAATCGAAAATTTACAAAATATAACGACTTAAATCTTCGTCTTGCACTAATTCACCTAAATATTTATTCACATACGCCGCGTCAACGACAATGTTTTTATCTAGCGAATCAGGCGCATGAAATGAAATTTCTTCTAATAATTTTTCGAGCATTGTGTGCAAACGTCGCGCACCAATGTTTTCGGTTGTTTCATTCACTTGCCAACCCATTTCAGCAATACGTTTAATACCATCCTCAGCAAACGATAACGTTACGCCTTCTGTGCCTAGCAATGCAATATATTGCTCTGTGAGCGATGCATTGGGCTCAACTAAAATACGCACAAAATCATCTGCTGATAATGCACTGAGTTCAACGCGAATGGGGAAACGCCCTTGCAACTCAGGAATTAAATCAGATGGTTTTGCAACGTGGAACGCGCCTGATGCAATAAATAAAATATGATCCGTTTTAATTGCGCCATATTTGGTACTTACGGTACTGCCTTCAACGAGTGGCAATAAATCACGTTGAACCCCTTCACGCGATACTTCACCGCCACCACCGCCAAGTTCTGAGCGTTTGCAAATTTTGTCAATTTCATCTAAAAACACAATGCCATTTTGTTCTACAGATTCAATAGCGCGCAGACGAATTTCATCTTCATTAACCAGTTTTTCAGCCTCTTCATCTTGCAACACTTGTAGCGCTTTAGAGACTTTCATTTTGCGTGACTTCGTTCTATCCGAGCCCATGTTTTGGAACATGCCTTGCAGTTGACTGGTCATCTCTTCCATTCCTGGTGGCGCCATAATTTCAACACCAATGGACATTTGCACTTCAACTTCAATTTCTTTATCGTCAAGATCACCATTGCGTAATTTTTGACGCATCTTAATACGAGTGGCATCACCATTCTCTGAATCCGCTGGCGTCCAACCTTCTGCACGAGGAATGAGAATATCCAGCACACGATTTTCAGCTGATTCAACTGCTTTCGTTTGCATTTTTTCCATTTCAACCATACGCGTCATTTTGACTGCCGTATCGGCTAAATCACGGATAATCGACTCCACATCACGCCCAACATAACCTACCTCTGTAAATTTTGTTGCTTCAATTTTAATAAACGGTGCATTGGCAAGTTTTGCAAGACGACGGGCAATTTCTGTTTTACCAACGCCTGTAGGCCCAATCATTAAAATATTTTTGGGGGTAATTTCATCACGCAGCGTGCCTGAAATTTGCTGGCGGCGCCACCGATTACGCAGTGCAATCGCCACTGAGCGTTTGGCGCTTGCTTGACCGATAATGTGTTTGTCGAGTTCACTTACAATTTCTTTAGGTGTCATTTGAGTCATGCGTTTTTACTCTTTAGGTTCAACAGGTTCAGCGTCTAATTCTTCGATGCGCAAATTATGATTGGTATAAATACAAATATCTGCAGCGATATTAAGCGAGCGCTCAACAATTTCACGCGCACTTAAATTTGTATTTTCCAAAAGCGCCCTCGCAGCCGCCTGTGCAAAAGAACCACCCGACCCAATCGCCATTAAATCAAATTCTGATTCAGGTTCAATGACGTCGCCCGTTCCCGAAATAATTAACGACGTTTTAGAATCGGCAATCGTAAGCAGCGCTTCAAGCTTGCGCAATGCTCTATCTGTTCGCCAATCTTTTGCCATTTCCACCGCGGCGCGTGTTAAATTACCCCGATGCTTTTCGAGTTTACCTTCAAAATGTTCAAACAACGTAAACGCGTCAGCAGTTGCACCGGCAAAACCAGCAATGACTTTATCGTGGTAAATACGACGCACTTTACGCGCGTTTCCTTTCATAACGGTATTGCCTAAGGTGACTTGCCCATCACCGCCAATAACGACTTTCCCGTCGCGCCGTACTGAAAGTATAGTGGTTCCTCTGAACACAGTTTCTCTCCAAATCAAAAAATACTATTTTACCAGTAAAATCGGTTATGACATGTAAAGTTGAGTAAAACTTAAGGTGATTGCCGCTTTGATTAAAGCGGCAATAATGACTTTATGCAAAAAAACACTGTTTCGACGAGTCAAATGGACTACACCATTTTCATAGGCACACCGATAAGGGATTGAAATAGAATCCAAGCAGTTACAGCAAGCGCAATATAAGCCACTTTAATCAAAAAGGGCAGTAAACTATTTACGGATTTATTTTTATTATTGTCGTTCATTACATATTACCTAGTTGAGGTTACCTAGTTGAAGAATTACTCATTCAACAAGCAATTCAAAATCATCTTTATCTACGCCACAATCAGGGCAACTCCAATCATCCGGAATATCGTTCCAAAGCGTACCAGGCTCGATTCCACTGTCAGGATCACCCAGTTCCTCATCATAGATAAAATTACAAACTTTGCATTGATATTTTTTAAAAGTAGACATAGTATTTCCTTTAATTATTAAATATTGAGTTATAAAAAGCGATTATTCCATACTAATACAGTAGGTTTAAAATTTAATATAAACGCCCAAGTGACAGTCCATTCACTGGGCGTTAAAATTAAATCTTATTTTGGTAACTCGACTTCTTTTGGCGCTTCTTCAACTACTTTTTGAGTTTCTTGTGCTTGAGCCTGAGCTGCTTTTTGTTTTTCTTCTGCCGCTTTTTGTCTATCTGCGGCTTTTCTAGCTAACGCTGCTTTTTGATCTGCCGCTTGACGTGCAGCAGTACTGCCTGTTTCCATGCCTTCAGCATGCGTTATAACAGGGGATAGCGCTAATGACATCAAGCAAACTGCTAATGGTAACATCATTTTTTTTGATTGAATCGGTAACATACTCACCTCGAGCGAAATAGTTTTTATTAGAATTCGATGATACAAACGTTTGACGCGTTTCAAGTTTAGCAGTGAATGGGCTTATTTAAAACAAAAACGCCCTGTTTTGCGCCGTAATGACAAAAAGGGCGTATATAAAATAACCTCTAGTGAATATGCACATCGCGTGATTTTACAGCATCACTTCTCAGTAGCGTGTATTTTTCCTCAGATGCACCTTTAATAGGTAAACCATCACTACTAAGCTGAACCAGTGCATTATCATCTTTGATAATGAACTTGCGTTTTGAACCATCTTTATTTGACGTTAAAACCAGTGTTTTACTGCCATCATCCCAATTGTATTTTCCTTTTTCAAAATATTCACGGGCAGATTCTTTCGTGTATTGCGTGACTAATAAATAATTTGTATTGTTTTTCAAAGACAGTGTCATTTTCACGCCAAGGCAATCATCACAAGGCAAAAAACCATAATACACACCACGGTATTCTTGACTTTTATCAACGTTATTGCTTTGATCGACACTTAAACTGCCTTCTTGCATGAGGGTAGTAGCGCGTGAGCGTAAATAACTTTCTTGCATTTCACGATCACTTGCAGCCATCGACGGCATACTTGCAAAGAAAAACAGGATAGCGAACAGAATCAACGCTAAACCATATTCAAATTCTAATTGTTTTTTTGCGTCCAACTTTTTGGCTGATACTTTCATAGCGACATCTCCAAAGTAGGTAGAGAGTTAATTATTTTTGTTTTTTTAAGAAGTTCACCGCGACGAACCCCAACTCGCTCAGAACAACTACCCACTATAATACTATGAAATTAATTTTTTATGAAAGAAAACATTTAAGCTCAAAATAGCTCTGTACTATTTTTAGAAGCTCTACCATAACTCATCCTTTGCAGTCTAGCTAAGTGTCCAGTTTTACTTGACCATTACACGAACGTATGGTTATTATCGTTTGGACGACACGCGGTGAGAGTCGCCGCATTATTTCAATGAGAAAATGCAATGATCGAGAACAAGAACGCTACAAGAACAGATTGGATTGATGAGGATGATGCACCGGAGCTATCGGATGCGTTTTTTGAGCAAGCTGACGAATATAAAAATGGGGTGTTAGTTAGACAGGGCAACGCTTCTCAAATTCAAGCTGTAACGAAAATTGAACTATTACTTGAAAATGATATTATTTCTGCTTTTAAAGCACAAGGACAGGATTGGCAAGCAAATATGACTGAAGTTCTGCGCGACTGGATTAATTGCCACCCTGTATAAATTAGGCTTGATTGCTGCTAATTTAACGCGCCACAATATTGAAATTTAGTTCATATAGAAATTACTTGGCATTCTTCAATACTTACCTGAGTTCGTTCACGCTTTTTAAAGTTCTCAACTATTAGACTCTCTTTCATTGTCCTCTTTGTCGCTAGCCCATTCTTCAATATTGCTAGCACTAAGATTTGAAAACGCTATTGTTTCACTTTTGTTGCGCTCAATATAGGATTTCGATTCACATCGTTGTTTTATATGTAAAAAATAATCATAAACGTCGCGTTGAGCGTATTCAGGCAAGCTTTGCCATTCTTGTTGTTCAATAAAGTAACTCATTCTGTTAATCCTATTAATTCATAACGGCTTTTTTAAAATGGATTGCAGTCTATTTTAATAAAAAAGCCATTAGTGAAAACTGTGAACTACGTCACACTTTTGAAATTTAGTTTGAAATCCACTTTTTTTTATAACTTCATTATGTTTTGATA
>Ga0114974_10001627_pt1 | contig 17652 bp, 15 predicted proteins | sample S_130206_EF_Meta_FD_87318 | JGI IMG/M metagenome (GOLD analysis project Ga0114974, IMG submission 87318) | Freshwater microbial communities from Lake Simoncouche, Canada to study carbon cycling - S_130206_EF_MetaG | ecosystem: Environmental > Aquatic > Freshwater > Lake | place: Lake... | reverse complement strand
GTCTTCCGGTTTGCAATTAAACGCCCTGACTTCCCGGCTCTTAATATCGAACAGAAAGAGGAGTTCTTCGTTAATTTTAATTAATGTTAGTGCTATAAAAAATGATTAGAAATATTTTTCTTATTTTTAATCATATATGAACTTCTCTAGAACCTTCAATGCATGGAAATTTGTAACCCCTGATAAACTCATTGTCAAGTTACCCCTACATTCTCTGAGAGCACAGGATTATACCTTCAAGCAAATGGATATCTGTCACCAAGGGAATCAGATTGTTTTACTCTTTGATAACGTATCTAAGATATCTAAGGACTCAGTGATAGATAATTATAAATATGAAGGCCTTAGAACGCAACATAGTGACCCGCCCGACCAAAGGTGGAGATGAGAGGTATATCGTGAGAATCAGGGATATCAGGGAACCTAGTGGCCTCTGGTATAACCATACCTTCAAGAGTCTTGAGATGGCTAGGCAAGTCAGAGATGAGCAGTTAGCCAAGCAAGAAGAAGACCGGAAGGCCAAGGGCTTCAAGAGTAGAAGGAAGAAAAGCTATTCCTAATCGTCCCAATGACCTTCTTCATCTCCTAATATATATTGTGTCAGATTTGGCCATGCATCTCTAAACCATTTTTGTTCTATATACCAATTTAGAGTATTGTTTGGCAAATGACCCAGGGGGGTCCCTGCGTTCTTCCCGATTGGAAACTCCGAATCCTCTGACCATCCTATATCTTTTTTATTAATTTGCTTGATGTTCTGAAGAGCATGAAGTAAATTAGGCCATTTCTCATTTACAAAATCCTGTTCAGCTAACCATTTCTTATATCCCTCCGGGATTTCAGCCAGGAGTTGGTCCCTGTGCTTACCAAAAGGCATTCTGCTTGATGCAGTCCAGTTTTCTTCATCTCTCCTGGCCATTCTGTTCTATTTTGGGGTGGGTAGTTTAGGCCGGCCGGTAACGGGTTAATGGGTACAGGTTTGATTTACAACTCTTTCCTTAGAATAAAAAATTTTAGAGATTTTTAAAAAATTCCAGGATTTTTTTTTACCATATAACCTTCTAACTAAACCCGTAACCCATAACCCGTTACTTACTCTAGAATAAGAATAAACAAAGGAAATACTGAATTACTCAATCATTAGTGCATCTAGAATATTCCGAATTCCCAATCTTACCCTCTTACTAACCCCCCCCTCCTTCTTAATAATCACAGGACATCCCAAGTTAGTCAGCTCCCTCCCTACCTTGGTCTCAGATTCCACACACCCCCTTTGCTTCAGGTAATCAATAATTTCCCTAGAGGAGATCCAGTCATCCTCCATCTTAGTAATTTCATATTTCTGCTCAATTAGAGAACGGATAGAGGTGGTTGATTCCACCCATTCAGAAGTAAGTTGTTTTAGGGAATCAGGTTTGGTCATAGGACATCCTGCATCTACCCATTCACCATAGATATCAGCCATCAGATGAAACACCGCATTCCTGTATTCCTCAGTCTTAAATAATTCTTTTAATCCAGAATCCTGTAACATTTCATTAGGATTAGATGGATTAGGAGATTCTTTATAAGATTTCTTTAACTCATTAATGATACCACGATTCATAACGGCTTCGTCTGCAGGTTTAATGGCAGAAATGTCATTGGTCTGCATAAAAAGTATAGTTCGCATGGGGAATTCAGCATCATCCTTAAAATTCAAACGGGCCTTAATAGTATCACCACCCCCTGCCAAGGTTTTTAACAGAGTTCCATCAATAAATTTCTTAGGATCCATAATAATTTCATTACCAATAGCCAATCTAGTATTAATAATAGGAATAACCCAGGCCAATTTCTTTGCTTCGTCTGATGAATTGTGTGGATTGTAAATCAAGGCATTGGGACTGAAGGTAGTAACATAGCCATCATAAGCACTAAGTAATGCCCCAGTAAGAAGCCCTCGCCCACAATTTGGCTGACCAACTGTAATATAAAAATTCTTATGGCGTTCAACCTCGCCATACAAGGCACGAGCCAGACCTCTCTTAAACCAAGTAGCCTGGATATCTTGCTCCCCCGCAATATACGGGTCTTCAAAGAGTATTTTATTAACTTTCTTGCATAACTCTGCATCAGGTTTAGAATATTTCCTGAGAATTCTGTGAAAGAAAAAAATATCGGGATTAAACCCTTCAGTAAAGGCCTTAGTCTTCATGTCATAGATTCCGTCCTCAAATAAGAACTTTCCAATGGCTGAACTACCTTTTCGCCCTAAAAAATCAACCTTTGTCAGATGTCTATCAATATTAACTATCATATTCTTGATATTACTCTCCTTTCCAGAATAATCAAAGACATCATCGCCGGATGAACCTATTTGATAAAAAACCATTTCAGAAGCATAGATATTAAGATATGACCTTAAGGTCTGAGGGTCTTGAGACCAAAGTCCGGTCCTAGTATCAAAAATCCACCTCCCAGTATTAACATCTAGAACAATTGCATCACCCAGAAGTTCTACAAATTTCTTAGCTGCATAACTATCTGAGACAAGGGTATCATTAGGCAAATATTTTCGGGCTTTGCCTTGAAATGAGATTTTCTTATCAGCCATTGATTTAATAACAAGAGAAATCTGATATCCTAGAGAATCCATGACATCTTTCTCGCAGCACTGTATTATCTCAACTGGAAATTCTAGCTCATTCTCTAACTTCCTAACAAGACCCCCATCATGAATAAAGACATCCATACTCCGTCCCTGAGACTTCAGGGATGCATCAATCGCCATAAGTATAAGGCGTTCTTCATTTTGAACAACATGAGCAATACATCCAGCCTCAGGATTTTTTCCCTTTTTAGAAGGGTCTTTCTTATATATCTTTTGACAATGAGCGAGAATATAGGGGTAGGTTCTAGCTACATTTGTCATAATTTCGTTCATTTCCTTGGTCATGGATATCATGAATGGGTGTTTAAGAACCCAGGCTACCTTAGATCCAAACAGTAATTGAATAAAAAATTCTTTACACTCATCACGACTAACCCCCATATCAAACATTAGCTGAGCTATTTTTTCTTTTCTATAAGTAACATACTCATTTAGAAGGGGACAAGCCCAACCATTTTTCTTACATAATTGTGAAAGAATGACAGGTTGAGCATTAGCCATATCTAAATCAAAATAATACTTATCGGCTAGAGTAGCTCTTACTTCTTTGTCAAATTCCATAAGACCAGCACCTATGAGCCTACCAAATTTTAGAGTAGCCATGTTTTTTCCCCAAGAATAAACAACCTGAACATGATTAATATTCTTGCGATTTTTCTTATATTTTTTTAACTTGGTTTTCATATCTGTAGAAAGGCCATCATAATTACAAAGATGGTTCATTGCATCAACATCATAAACCTCGTTCTTAACAATATGCAAGTCATTAAAACATGGTTCGGGGTCGGAGGCCATCTGCTATACTATAGATTATAAAAAAATCCCTTAAACGGCCGACCGGCCGGGGTGATTCGGGGCGGCCTAAATATCTATTCTAAAGTATAAGTATGCAAGCTAAACTAGTATTTTGCTCTGAAAATCAGAATTATGTTTTATGTCCTTACTGTGATAAGATTCATATTCACCATGTTGAGCGCGGAACCGTAGATCGTCCGGCAAACTGTCCGGAGGGCCAAGATGGGGAACAGACATATACAATTGCAGGTAAATATACTCTTAATGAAATTGCACGAGCTCTTGCATCTAGAGACCAAATGATTATCAGGAAACGAAAGGCCCGGGCAGATGCTAGGCCCCCGGCCGATGCGGTCGCCCGGCCTAAATAATTTGCTATTCATTAGTATAGAAATGCCCGGCCGCCCCTTTGCCCCATCAGCACTAGCAACTGAAGAGCTAAGAAAGATTGTAGCAGCTTGCCGTGAGTCAGAGGATACCCTAGCTAATAAGCATGGTGATGTGTTCATGCTTTGGGGTCGTGCTAGTCGTGATGGTAATCAAACTTTGTGTGACCAGTTTGAGAAGGAATGCATATCAATTCGTAGGAGGCAGACTATGAATACCAATAAGCTATACAAAGCCCAGAATGAATTGTGTCGCCGGGATGTCCAGGCCATAGGGCGATGAGGGCGTTAAAGAACATCAACTTCTAAAGAGGCTCTTCGCATAATAGATAGTTGTCTACTTGTTAGGGTAAGTGTTCCATGATTCCCACAAAGCACCATGTTATATCCTCCGGGATTGTCCCACATATAAGTTTTATATTGTTCAGCATATTCATATTCTTTTTCATTAAGAGAATCAATAGGCCCAATATAAATCCTTTCCCACTCAAACTTATCTGCTCCATATTTTCTTAATGCCTTATGAAATACAGCATCACTATTTTTATTAAATGCGTCATAAAGATGTTGCTTCCATCTCTCTTCTGGGTGTGGCTTATTATGTTTTCCTATATAACTCTTACCATTTACAAGGTTACTTACTTTGTAGATACAACCTATATCATCTTCCATATTGATTTGTGATATAACTTATATCATTAATCAATTTTTACCCCATCACGATTTCTTCTGTAAACTCTCTAAACTATGAAGAAGATTCTCCATTCGATAAGTTTCAGCCAGAAGTCTATCGGCTAAGCTAAAGTCCTTGCAATCCACGTAGCAAGAGTGCAACTCCATTGTGTGTGACTTAATTATTTGAATCAGAGCTTCAATATTGAGTCGAGGCATTCTCTCTAGTAGGTCTCTCCATTTTATCTGGCAATAATAAGAGCCATTCCTTGGCTTCTTCAAAGCTATACTGTAAACTCCCTTTATCAAAGAATTTTTTGGTTGATAGTGATGTAGGGTCTGAATATCTTTTATATGCAGCATATCTTCCATTCTTTTGTTTATATATAAACATGCCGGGAACTTCTGTAAATAAATTAGTTGTTTGCCTGGGCATTCTATCATTTCTTAGGTCCCATCTTTAACCCTACCACGCAATGGATGGTCTAGGCCAAATTTTCCCCAAAGCAGTTTACCATCAGATTTCCTTCTCATTTTCCACTTATCTTCGTGCTCTACAGCTTCATAAGAGTCCCATGCTGGAACTACCCCACCAAATCTGGCCTTGGGCTCCAGAGTATGATATACTAAAGTATATCGTTCTCCAGTCCATGGCTTAGTCCAATGCAATCTTTCTGACCCATTAAATAAGAGACCTGTCAGATTAATATTATAATCAACATCCTCAACACAAAGGGCCCCCCCTGTGTAGGGACCAAAGCCGATGATATAAGAGTCACCCAGATTACCAATATCTTTGTGTGGCTGACATGAGAAATTCTTATTGACTTGAACAGAAGTCCAATTGATATGGGGCTTGACATATTTCTGACCAAAGTCATCCAGAAGTTTATGGAGATATGGATGGGCCCAGCTAACACGAGATAAATCTGGAGCCAGACAACGTTTTCCTACTATACCGAGACATTGACTCAGACCCCCCTCTTTGTTAACCTTCAATCGATACTTATTAATTCCAAGAGAATGCTTATCCAAGTAATCACAGATTTCTTGGATATCCGTTCTTTGCACATATCCCACGAGGGTCGGGGGCATCTTATCTAGATAATATTTTTATGGTAGAGCATTTAATCTTTCTTCGGCTTTCTCAAAGAATTTCAAATCCTTCTCAATCCCTATGCCACTGCGACCCATAGCAAATGCTTGGAAGACTGAATTACCAGAGCCAAAGGTAGGGTCTAGCACAGTCCCCCCTGCCGGGCAGTAGCGCTCGATGAGCCATTTGTAGAGTTCAGAGGGTTTCTCAGTAGGGTGTTTACCTTTTATCTTAGAATCGGGGCCACTCTGTATTACAGATAAAGCGCATCTTCTACCAGCTTCTGTTATATGCGTCTGCCCAGTTGTCTTATATACAGAGGCATTCTTTCGGCCGCCGCCGCCGCCTTTAGGGAAGTCTCCAGTGATATCCTTGCGCTCATAGAAAGCCCCAGCCTTTGAGAAGATATAAATCATCTCATGACTTCTCATAGGCATCTTGTTAGCTGATAAGAAAGATACACCCCGTTGCTTATCCCATACTAAATCATATCTGAACTCATCTGGATTGCTCTTGATGAGTTCAGATCCAAACTTAGTTGTGCAGAAGTGGATGCAGGGTGAATGGTCAGAGCGTCTAATGCGTCTGACTTCTTTCCAGAAGGGTTCTAGGTCTATCTTGATGTCCCAGGCACACCCTCCCAAAGTTGTTTCTGCTTTTCTAGGGTCATTTTTCTTTGTCTCTTCTCCTCGTCTATCTCCACCAGCTAGACAGCCGTAGGGTAGGTCACAGATAATTAAATCAATACTCTTGTCTGGAATTGTTTTTAACACTTCTAGACAATCACCATGGTGTAGGGTTAGTTCCATCTTATCTTAAAAAGATTTTATATTTTCTTTTATTTTTTCCAAGTCTCTCAAAGTTATTCTTGTTTTAGTAAGAATTTTCTTATGCTCTTCATTCTTAGCATCTAGTTTAAGATTTTGATATAAATCATAAAGTATTTCTGTAAGATTGTTGCTAATCAAATCAAGAGGCTCCACCGAAGGTACCATTGGCATCTACATACTTACTCTTAAATAGATTTAGGCCTTCTTAACGCGCCGGAACTTACAATCTGTTAGCTTCTTAGACTTTTGCAATCTGAGATATTCAGGAAATCTGAGACACAAGGCTTCAGCTTCAGATGCATGTAGCTTCAGACGGTCAGGAGAATCTAGGCCACCCTTGCCAAAGTATTTTGTTTTAATCTGAACCCAAGAAAATCTGAGAGTCTTCCCTTCCTTCTGGTAATACTTGATTGTTCTTATTTTATCTTCATGAGATGCAGGATCAGATGAATCTAACTGGACATCTGGCATTCTGAGATTCTTTATCATATACATAGCCCCAACAAGGTATCTGAAATCTGTTGTAATCTCAGGATTGCCCAAGGCAAATTTAAGATTATTGCACGGATATATCCCAGCAATTGTAACACCCTCAGATATCATTCTTATTTTCATCTCAGATATCAGACCGGGTATATCAGTGATTTCTTGTTTAGTCTTAGAATCAATTGGTCTCCAAATTTGTTCAATGTCATCATCCATCATAACTATATAAGAATCAAGAGGGAGGAAGGCTTGGATAAACGCCCTCTGTTGCACTAGACCCAGTAAGCCCGGGATAATCTGGTAGCCTGAGCAGGCTCTCTGATAAAGTTCTTTTTCATCATCAACCACAAAAATATAAATGTCAGAAAGAGCCACTCCTCCCCTTCGCAATGTCTCCAGAGTTTTGTCTCGTATAGTGTCATATCTACGATAACTCGGTATTGCAACCTTATATGACATCTATTATACTACAGAATTATTAGCCGGAGATTTTATTTCTAATTTATCAGAAGGCGGTGTAGTGCGCTCAACATCAAGTGATACCTCTAATTTCTGGCCACAACAGTTAGAGCGCACTCTTTGGTGATTTATGGCAGCCAATACAGAACTACCTACAGACACGACTACACCAATAATTGCAAGAATAGCCGTAGTATTCTGATCCATCTATTAGTTGGTATAAGTAAAAAATTGATTGATTTATTGAGCTATAAAGTATCAATGGCTTTCTTAGGTAAGATATATAGGATAGACTTTCCAGATGGTTACTTTTATATTGGAAGCACCAAGCATTCTCTTAAGACTCGTCTTCAAGCGCACAAACGTGATAGAATGAATAATCTAAAAGTAAATCTAAAAGCAGGGTATAAATCAAGAACCCGATTTGATATTTATTTAGAAGAGCATGGCTGGAACAATCCAACGATATCCTTGTTAGAAGAGAGTATGGTAAACAGTCTTACAGAATTACATCAATTAGAAAATACATATATTATTAAAGAATGTTTATCTCTTAAAAATTTAAACCATCAATGTGCCGGAGCAATTAGACCTCCCACAGAAATGGAAAAAATATGTAGATTAGATAATTTACTTTCTGGAAGAACTTTCTTACATGGAATACCCCTTAAAGAATTTTGGGTAGATTGTATAATAACAAATTGGTTAATTACTCCATTCTTCTATAGTTTCTTAGATGCTTATAATGGGTATAAATTAATCAATCCTTCTTACTTTCAATCTTCCGATATGTCTCAAGGGGGATCCACTTCTTCCCAGTCACAGAGTGAGTCAGAGGAGGAATCTTCTTAAGAAAGGTATGATAAGGATTACTCTTAGAAATATATGCAGTATCCATAGACCAGAAGATAGCATAAACAATAAATCTTTGATTGAACCGGGGACGTTCACCGTCTTCTGGATATAAACTTTTGATATGAGCAATAACTGCTTTAGAGTTCTTCTTAAGAGCTTCTCTATTATTCCAGCCAAGAGCTGCTAGTTTATTTAATTTGCCGGTATATTCTTTCTGTGTGCGTTCAGATAGTTTCTCGCCATTTTTTTCTTTTTCAAAAACATCTGGCTCAAAAGTAAAAGGCATCTTCTACTGTATACATAGAAAAAAATATTGTCAATTTTTTCCCGTGTAAATGTATGGTTCTGATGGGATATTTTTTAAGATAAATATTTTCTAGGTGTAAATTGCACGGTGAGATAAGAATAGATAAAATCAGATGGTATAAATGGGAGCTCTGGGCTTATGGGCTTCTGATTGCGGCTTCGCCGCGCGCGATTGCTCTGGTATGACCTATACATGCTCATGAATTTCTTCTGAATGCAAATATTCCGCTCATCTAACTGCAACCAGAGCTACCATATCACTCTGAATGCTCTGATACCATACGTATATATACGTATGGTATCAGAGCATTCAGAGTGATATGGTAGCTCTGGTTGCAGTTAGATGAGCGGAATATTTGCATTCAGAAGAAATTCATGAGCATGTATAGGTCATACCAGAGCAATCGCGCGCGGCGAAGCCGCAATCAGAAGCCCATAAGCCCAGAGCTCCCATTTATACCATCTGATTTTATCTATTCTTATCTCACCGTGCAATTTACACCTAGAAAATATTTATCTTAAAAAATATCCCATCAGAACCATACATTTACACGGGAAAAAATTGACAATATTTTTTTCTATGTATACAGTAGAAGATGCCTTTTACTTTTGAGCCAGATGTTTTTGAAAAAGAAAAAAATGGCGAGAAACTATCTGAACGCACACAGAAAGAATATACCGGCAAATTAAATAAACTAGCAGCTCTTGGCTGGAATAATAGAGAAGCTCTTAAGAAGAACTCTAAAGCAGTTATTGCTCATATCAAAAGTTTATATCCAGAAGACGGTGAACGTCCCCGGTTCAATCAAAGATTTATTGTTTATGCTATCTTCTGGTCTATGGATACTGCATATATTTCTAAGAGTAATCCTTATCATACCTTTCTTAAGAAGATTCCTCCTCTGACTCACTCTGTGACTGGGAAGAAGTGGATCCCCCTTGAGACATATCGGAAGATTGAAAGTAAGAAGGATTGATTAATTTATACCCATTATAAGCATCTAAGAAACTATAGAAGAATGGAGTAATTAACCAATTTGTTATTATACAATCTACCCAAAATTCTTTAAGGGGTATTCCATGTAAGAAAGTTCTTCCAGAAAGTAAATTATCTAATCTACATATTTTTTCCATTTCTGTGGGAGGTCTAATTGCTCCGGCACATTGATGGTTTAAATTTTTAAGAGATAAACATTCTTTAATAATATATGTATTTTCTAATTGATGTAATTCTGTAAGACTGTTTACCATACTCTCTTCTAACAAGGATATCGTTGGATTGTTCCAGCCATGCTCTTCTAAATAAATATCAAATCGGGTTCTTGATTTATACCCTGCTTTTAGATTTACTTTTAGATTATTCATTCTATCACGTTTGTGCGCTTGAAGACGAGTCTTAAGAGAATGCTTGGTGCTTCCAATATAAAAGTAACCATCTGGAAAGTCTATCCTATATATCTTACCTAAGAAAGCCATTGATACTTTATAGCTCAATAAATCAATCAATTTTTTACTTATACCAACTAATAGATGGATCAGAATACTACGGCTATTCTTGCAATTATTGGTGTAGTCGTGTCTGTAGGTAGTTCTGTATTGGCTGCCATAAATCACCAAAGAGTGCGCTCTAACTGTTGTGGCCAGAAATTAGAGGTATCACTTGATGTTGAGCGCACTACACCGCCTTCTGATAAATTAGAAATAAAATCTCCGGCTAATAATTCTGTAGTATAATAGATGTCATATAAGGTTGCAATACCGAGTTATCGTAGATATGACACTATACGAGACAAAACTCTGGAGACATTGCGAAGGGGAGGAGTGGCTCTTTCTGACATTTATATTTTTGTGGTTGATGATGAAAAAGAACTTTATCAGAGAGCCTGCTCAGGCTACCAGATTATCCCGGGCTTACTGGGTCTAGTGCAACAGAGGGCGTTTATCCAAGCCTTCCTCCCTCTTGATTCTTATATAGTTATGATGGATGATGACATTGAACAAATTTGGAGACCAATTGATTCTAAGACTAAACAAGAAATCACTGATATACCCGGTCTGATATCTGAGATGAAAATAAGAATGATATCTGAGGGTGTTACAATTGCTGGGATATATCCGTGCAATAATCTTAAATTTGCCTTGGGCAATCCTGAGATTACAACAGATTTCAGATACCTTGTTGGGGCTATGTATATGATAAAGAATCTCAGAATGCCAGATGTCCAGTTAGATTCATCTGATCCTGCATCTCATGAAGATAAAATAAGAACAATCAAGTATTACCAGAAGGAAGGGAAGACTCTCAGATTTTCTTGGGTTCAGATTAAAACAAAATACTTTGGCAAGGGTGGCCTAGATTCTCCTGACCGTCTGAAGCTACATGCATCTGAAGCTGAAGCCTTGTGTCTCAGATTTCCTGAATATCTCAGATTGCAAAAGTCTAAGAAGCTAACAGATTGTAAGTTCCGGCGCGTTAAGAAGGCCTAAATCTATTTAAGAGTAAGTATGTAGATGCCAATGGTACCTTCGGTGGAGCCTCTTGATTTGATTAGCAACAATCTTACAGAAATACTTTATGATTTATATCAAAATCTTAAACTAGATGCTAAGAATGAAGAGCATAAGAAAATTCTTACTAAAACAAGAATAACTTTGAGAGACTTGGAAAAAATAAAAGAAAATATAAAATCTTTTTAAGATAAGATGGAACTAACCCTACACCATGGTGATTGTCTAGAAGTGTTAAAAACAATTCCAGACAAGAGTATTGATTTAATTATCTGTGACCTACCCTACGGCTGTCTAGCTGGTGGAGATAGACGAGGAGAAGAGACAAAGAAAAATGACCCTAGAAAAGCAGAAACAACTTTGGGAGGGTGTGCCTGGGACATCAAGATAGACCTAGAACCCTTCTGGAAAGAAGTCAGACGCATTAGACGCTCTGACCATTCACCCTGCATCCACTTCTGCACAACTAAGTTTGGATCTGAACTCATCAAGAGCAATCCAGATGAGTTCAGATATGATTTAGTATGGGATAAGCAACGGGGTGTATCTTTCTTATCAGCTAACAAGATGCCTATGAGAAGTCATGAGATGATTTATATCTTCTCAAAGGCTGGGGCTTTCTATGAGCGCAAGGATATCACTGGAGACTTCCCTAAAGGCGGCGGCGGCGGCCGAAAGAATGCCTCTGTATATAAGACAACTGGGCAGACGCATATAACAGAAGCTGGTAGAAGATGCGCTTTATCTGTAATACAGAGTGGCCCCGATTCTAAGATAAAAGGTAAACACCCTACTGAGAAACCCTCTGAACTCTACAAATGGCTCATCGAGCGCTACTGCCCGGCAGGGGGGACTGTGCTAGACCCTACCTTTGGCTCTGGTAATTCAGTCTTCCAAGCATTTGCTATGGGTCGCAGTGGCATAGGGATTGAGAAGGATTTGAAATTCTTTGAGAAAGCCGAAGAAAGATTAAATGCTCTACCATAAAAATATTATCTAGATAAGATGCCCCCGACCCTCGTGGGATATGTGCAAAGAACGGATATCCAAGAAATCTGTGATTACTTGGATAAGCATTCTCTTGGAATTAATAAGTATCGATTGAAGGTTAACAAAGAGGGGGGTCTGAGTCAATGTCTCGGTATAGTAGGAAAACGTTGTCTGGCTCCAGATTTATCTCGTGTTAGCTGGGCCCATCCATATCTCCATAAACTTCTGGATGACTTTGGTCAGAAATATGTCAAGCCCCATATCAATTGGACTTCTGTTCAAGTCAATAAGAATTTCTCATGTCAGCCACACAAAGATATTGGTAATCTGGGTGACTCTTATATCATCGGCTTTGGTCCCTACACAGGGGGGGCCCTTTGTGTTGAGGATGTTGATTATAATATTAATCTGACAGGTCTCTTATTTAATGGGTCAGAAAGATTGCATTGGACTAAGCCATGGACTGGAGAACGATATACTTTAGTATATCATACTCTGGAGCCCAAGGCCAGATTTGGTGGGGTAGTTCCAGCATGGGACTCTTATGAAGCTGTAGAGCACGAAGATAAGTGGAAAATGAGAAGGAAATCTGATGGTAAACTGCTTTGGGGAAAATTTGGCCTAGACCATCCATTGCGTGGTAGGGTTAAAGATGGGACCTAAGAAATGATAGAATGCCCAGGCAAACAACTAATTTATTTACAGAAGTTCCCGGCATGTTTATATATAAACAAAAGAATGGAAGATATGCTGCATATAAAAGATATTCAGACCCTACATCACTATCAACCAAAAAATTCTTTGATAAAGGGAGTTTACAGTATAGCTTTGAAGAAGCCAAGGAATGGCTCTTATTATTGCCAGATAAAATGGAGAGACCTACTAGAGAGAATGCCTCGACTCAATATTGAAGCTCTGATTCAAATAATTAAGTCACACACAATGGAGTTGCACTCTTGCTACGTGGATTGCAAGGACTTTAGCTTAGCCGATAGACTTCTGGCTGAAACTTATCGAATGGAGAATCTTCTTCATAGTTTAGAGAGTTTACAGAAGAAATCGTGATGGGGTAAAAATTGATTAATGATATAAGTTATATCACAAATCAATATGGAAGATGATATAGGTTGTATCTACAAAGTAAGTAACCTTGTAAATGGTAAGAGTTATATAGGAAAACATAATAAGCCACACCCAGAAGAGAGATGGAAGCAACATCTTTATGACGCATTTAATAAAAATAGTGATGCTGTATTTCATAAGGCATTAAGAAAATATGGAGCAGATAAGTTTGAGTGGGAAAGGATTTATATTGGGCCTATTGATTCTCTTAATGAAAAAGAATATGAATATGCTGAACAATATAAAACTTATATGTGGGACAATCCCGGAGGATATAACATGGTGCTTTGTGGGAATCATGGAACACTTACCCTAACAAGTAGACAACTATCTATTATGCGAAGAGCCTCTTTAGAAGTTGATGTTCTTTAACGCCCTCATCGCCCTATGGCCTGGACATCCCGGCGACACAATTCATTCTGGGCTTTGTATAGCTTATTGGTATTCATAGTCTGCCTCCTACGAATTGATATGCATTCCTTCTCAAACTGGTCACACAAAGTTTGATTACCATCACGACTAGCACGACCCCAAAGCATGAACACATCACCATGCTTATTAGCTAGGGTATCCTCTGACTCACGGCAAGCTGCTACAATCTTTCTTAGCTCTTCAGTTGCTAGTGCTGATGGGGCAAAGGGGCGGCCGGGCATTTCTATACTAATGAATAGCAAATTATTTAGGCCGGGCGACCGCATCGGCCGGGGGCCTAGCATCTGCCCGGGCCTTTCGTTTCCTGATAATCATTTGGTCTCTAGATGCAAGAGCTCGTGCAATTTCATTAAGAGTATATTTACCTGCAATTGTATATGTCTGTTCCCCATCTTGGCCCTCCGGACAGTTTGCCGGACGATCTACGGTTCCGCGCTCAACATGGTGAATATGAATCTTATCACAGTAAGGACATAAAACATAATTCTGATTTTCAGAGCAAAATACTAGTTTAGCTTGCATACTTATACTTTAGAATAGATATTTAGGCCGCCCCGAATCACCCCGGCCGGTCGGCCGTTTAAGGGATTTTTTTATAATCTATAGTATAGCAGATGGCCTCCGACCCCGAACCATGTTTTAATGACTTGCATATTGTTAAGAACGAGGTTTATGATGTTGATGCAATGAACCATCTTTGTAATTATGATGGCCTTTCTACAGATATGAAAACCAAGTTAAAAAAATATAAGAAAAATCGCAAGAATATTAATCATGTTCAGGTTGTTTATTCTTGGGGAAAAAACATGGCTACTCTAAAATTTGGTAGGCTCATAGGTGCTGGTCTTATGGAATTTGACAAAGAAGTAAGAGCTACTCTAGCCGATAAGTATTATTTTGATTTAGATATGGCTAATGCTCAACCTGTCATTCTTTCACAATTATGTAAGAAAAATGGTTGGGCTTGTCCCCTTCTAAATGAGTATGTTACTTATAGAAAAGAAAAAATAGCTCAGCTAATGTTTGATATGGGGGTTAGTCGTGATGAGTGTAAAGAATTTTTTATTCAATTACTGTTTGGATCTAAGGTAGCCTGGGTTCTTAAACACCCATTCATGATATCCATGACCAAGGAAATGAACGAAATTATGACAAATGTAGCTAGAACCTACCCCTATATTCTCGCTCATTGTCAAAAGATATATAAGAAAGACCCTTCTAAAAAGGGAAAAAATCCTGAGGCTGGATGTATTGCTCATGTTGTTCAAAATGAAGAACGCCTTATACTTATGGCGATTGATGCATCCCTGAAGTCTCAGGGACGGAGTATGGATGTCTTTATTCATGATGGGGGTCTTGTTAGGAAGTTAGAGAATGAGCTAGAATTTCCAGTTGAGATAATACAGTGCTGCGAGAAAGATGTCATGGATTCTCTAGGATATCAGATTTCTCTTGTTATTAAATCAATGGCTGATAAGAAAATCTCATTTCAAGGCAAAGCCCGAAAATATTTGCCTAATGATACCCTTGTCTCAGATAGTTATGCAGCTAAGAAATTTGTAGAACTTCTGGGTGATGCAATTGTTCTAGATGTTAATACTGGGAGGTGGATTTTTGATACTAGGACCGGACTTTGGTCTCAAGACCCTCAGACCTTAAGGTCATATCTTAATATCTATGCTTCTGAAATGGTTTTTTATCAAATAGGTTCATCCGGCGATGATGTCTTTGATTATTCTGGAAAGGAGAGTAATATCAAGAATATGATAGTTAATATTGATAGACATCTGACAAAGGTTGATTTTTTAGGGCGAAAAGGTAGTTCAGCCATTGGAAAGTTCTTATTTGAGGACGGAATCTATGACATGAAGACTAAGGCCTTTACTGAAGGGTTTAATCCCGATATTTTTTTCTTTCACAGAATTCTCAGGAAATATTCTAAACCTGATGCAGAGTTATGCAAGAAAGTTAATAAAATACTCTTTGAAGACCCGTATATTGCGGGGGAGCAAGATATCCAGGCTACTTGGTTTAAGAGAGGTCTGGCTCGTGCCTTGTATGGCGAGGTTGAACGCCATAAGAATTTTTATATTACAGTTGGTCAGCCAAATTGTGGGCGAGGGCTTCTTACTGGGGCATTACTTAGTGCTTATGATGGCTATGTTACTACCTTCAGTCCCAATGCCTTGATTTACAATCCACACAATTCATCAGACGAAGCAAAGAAATTGGCCTGGGTTATTCCTATTATTAATACTAGATTGGCTATTGGTAATGAAATTATTATGGATCCTAAGAAATTTATTGATGGAACTCTGTTAAAAACCTTGGCAGGGGGTGGTGATACTATTAAGGCCCGTTTGAATTTTAAGGATGATGCTGAATTCCCCATGCGAACTATACTTTTTATGCAGACCAATGACATTTCTGCCATTAAACCTGCAGACGAAGCCGTTATGAATCGTGGTATCATTAATGAGTTAAAGAAATCTTATAAAGAATCTCCTAATCCATCTAATCCTAATGAAATGTTACAGGATTCTGGATTAAAAGAATTATTTAAGACTGAGGAATACAGGAATGCGGTGTTTCATCTGATGGCTGATATCTATGGTGAATGGGTAGATGCAGGATGTCCTATGACCAAACCTGATTCCCTAAAACAACTTACTTCTGAATGGGTGGAATCAACCACCTCTATCCGTTCTCTAATTGAGCAGAAATATGAAATTACTAAGATGGAGGATGACTGGATCTCCTCTAGGGAAATTATTGATTACCTGAAGCAAAGGGGGTGTGTGGAATCTGAGACCAAGGTAGGGAGGGAGCTGACTAACTTGGGATGTCCTGTGATTATTAAGAAGGAGGGGGGGGTTAGTAAGAGGGTAAGATTGGGAATTCGGAATATTCTAGATGCACTAATGATTGAGTAATTCAGTATTTCCTTTGTTTATTCTTATTCTAGAGTAAGTAACGGGTTATGGGTTACGGGTTTAGTTAGAAGGTTATATGGTAAAAAAAAATCCTGGAATTTTTTAAAAATCTCTAAAATTTTTTATTCTAAGGAAAGAGTTGTAAATCAAACCTGTACCCATTAACCCGTTACCGGCCGGCCTAAACTACCCACCCCAAAATAGAACAGAATGGCCAGGAGAGATGAAGAAAACTGGACTGCATCAAGCAGAATGCCTTTTGGTAAGCACAGGGACCAACTCCTGGCTGAAATCCCGGAGGGATATAAGAAATGGTTAGCTGAACAGGATTTTGTAAATGAGAAATGGCCTAATTTACTTCATGCTCTTCAGAACATCAAGCAAATTAATAAAAAAGATATAGGATGGTCAGAGGATTCGGAGTTTCCAATCGGGAAGAACGCAGGGACCCCCCTGGGTCATTTGCCAAACAATACTCTAAATTGGTATATAGAACAAAAATGGTTTAGAGATGCATGGCCAAATCTGACACAATATATATTAGGAGATGAAGAAGGTCATTGGGACGATTAGGAATAGCTTTTCTTCCTTCTACTCTTGAAGCCCTTGGCCTTCCGGTCTTCTTCTTGCTTGGCTAACTGCTCATCTCTGACTTGCCTAGCCATCTCAAGACTCTTGAAGGTATGGTTATACCAGAGGCCACTAGGTTCCCTGATATCCCTGATTCTCACGATATACCTCTCATCTCCACCTTTGGTCGGGCGGGTCACTATGTTGCGTTCTAAGGCCTTCATATTTATAATTATCTATCACTGAGTCCTTAGATATCTTAGATACGTTATCAAAGAGTAAAACAATCTGATTCCCTTGGTGACAGATATCCATTTGCTTGAAGGTATAATCCTGTGCTCTCAGAGAATGTAGGGGTAACTTGACAATGAGTTTATCAGGGGTTACAAATTTCCATGCATTGAAGGTTCTAGAGAAGTTCATATATGATTAAAAATAAGAAAAATATTTCTAATCATTTTTTATAGCACTAACATTAATTAAAATTAACGAAGAACTCCTCTTTCTGTTCGATATTAAGAGCCGGGAAGTCAGGGCGTTTAATTGCAAACCGGAAGAC